>Ga0214921_10006570_pt1 | contig 15851 bp, 16 predicted proteins | sample LL1505_MetaG_FD_177992 | JGI IMG/M metagenome (GOLD analysis project Ga0214921, IMG submission 177992) | Freshwater microbial communities from Lake Lanier, Atlanta, Georgia, United States - LL-1505 | ecosystem: Environmental > Aquatic > Freshwater > Lake | place: USA: Georgia | collected...
AAGAGCCTGTTCGCGACAAGAAGGAGTTCCCTTGGTTCTGGGGCTGGGATGGTGCGAAACAAGACTTCGAGGGCCTCGGCAAAGAGCCCGATGGCAATCGCTGGAACGACTTGCATTACAGCAATGAGTTCAAAAGTGCAGTGAGAGTGTCAGGCAAAGCACGATGAATACCGTTGCTGAACGCTTAGTCGCTGATCTGCGAACTGCTGCACAGGCCTTTGCAGCGGGTGACCAAGTTGCCCCTGCAGTGGTCTTATGGCCCGACCCCGACTGCCAGTGGCAAAGCATCATGCCGGAACTCTCGGACATGATTCCAGAACTGTTTCAGTTCGGAGCATATGCGCCAGAGAATCGAACTGGGCCCGCGCTGTGGTTGCGCTGCATTGAGGCAAGAACTGTCGATGGTGCTCCTGCCCAAGGAACAACACCGATTTTTTACTTGCCTGGTATAAGTAGAGACAGACTTCGCGCGGCAGAGGATTGCCCGCAAGAACTGGCTGCATTAGTTGAACTTCTGTATCGTGGCGTAGCTTGGGTTCATGTCAATGGCAAGGAGTGGACGCCTTACGCATTTCTGGTTTCCAAGCACGGCGGTCTCGATTTAGATGTAGCAAAAGACCAAGCCACATTGGACGCGCTGACAGGCGCTTTACCAACGCTTTTTGTTGAACCTCTTGCACAGCTTAAAGGTCGCCGACTCAATTCAGAATTTTTTAATGGCTTGGTAGCTCCGGATGCAACAGGATTACTTTTACGATGGCTTAGCGATCCAGATGTGTTTAAACAGCGCAGGTCGGATGCGGAGTGGAAGGCTTTCTGCCAACAGTGCAAAACAGATTTTCTATTGGATCCAGTCAAAGATGGGCCATTAAAGGCCGCAAAGCTTCTTGCGACCCGCGAAAGTCCATGGAACAAAATTTGGCAGCGATTCACCGAAGCACCAAGTAACTATGGCGGCATAGTTGAGTGGCTGCAAAAGGCGGCGCCTAAGGACGCTGCACTATTCGATACGGCGGAGGTCTGGCCGAATATCAACCAAAGCGATGAAGAGAAGCTACAACAGGCCTTACTAGCGCTGACTACCTTGTCCCCAGACAAGGTTACTCAGCAACTGGCAGAGCTGGAAAAGATCCACGCGCAGCGCCGGAGTTACATTTGGCACAAACTTGGCATGAGCCCATTTGCCTCCGCTCTGGAGCCTTTGGCTGAGTTGTCAGCTCTATGCCAAACAACACCAGGCGCTCCATCTCTTGAGGCATATGCTGAGTTTTATGCCAATACTGGTTGGCGAGTTGATGCGGCTGCTGTCGCCACAATGGCCGCCTGCGGTTCACCAGAGCAACATGGCGCCATTCTCGATATTGTCCGAACCGTCTATTTACCCTGGGTCGACAACACGGCCCGGCATCTTCAACAACTTATTCGCGATGGTGGCAATTCGATCACCAAACGAGCCAAGACGCTTGAGGCGGTGCCCGGGCGCGTTGTCTTGTTTGCCGATGGCCTGCGCATGGACGTAGCGCAGCAATTAGTCCAAGAGTTAGGAGCTGCAGGAATCGACTCTACCCAAGACTGGGAGTGGTCGACCATTCCTTCAGTCACTGCAACAGCTAAACCTGCTGCATCGCCAATTGCTGATGCGGTACAAGGCGGGGATGCATCCGATGAGTTCTCCACAAGACTTAAGTCCACCGGCCAATTGCTGAATCAGGATCGTTTTATTGCAACCTTGAAATCCAGTGGGTGGCAATACCTCAAGTCGGATGAAATTGGTGATCCAACTGGATCTGCTTGGACAGAAGCAGGTGCTCTAGACAAGCGCGGCCACACAGAAGGGTGGAAGCTAGCACGCAGTGTTGCTGCTGAGGTCAGCGACTTAGCCAGCCGAATCACCGGATTAATCCGAGCAGGCTGGGCAGAGCTGATTGTTATCACTGATCACGGTTGGTTGCTGGTACCTAATGGCTTGCCAAAAGTCGAACTGAAAGCATTTCTTACTGAAACCCGCTGGAGCCGGTGTGCGGCCCTTAAATCCGACGCACAAACAGATGCGCAGACCTTCAAGTGGCATTGGAATCCATTGGTCATGATGGCAAGCCCTCCAGGTGCAGGCAGCTTCTGGGCCTCAACTGAATATTCGCATGGCGGAGTTTCACTGCAAGAGATGGTCACGCCCGTTCTTCGTATCAAGTCCTCGCGTGGAGCAGGCGCTAGCGCCAGACTTCAACAGGCCAAATGGACAGGTGCTAAATGTCGCGTGTTAGTGAATGGAGACTGTGCCGGTGTGCGAGTTGATATTCGCACCAGTCAAACAGATCCAAGCTCATCATTGTTAGCCGACAAATTAGCACGTGAAACCACACCCGATGGCAAAGTCACGGTCTTTCTTGAAAATGATTCCGATATAGGTATTGATGCCGATATCGTCCTTTTAAATGAAAACGGCCAGGTGATTGATTCCCTGTCCACCAAACTTGGACAATAACAACATGAGCCAGCAACTAGACCCTGTCGATTTAATTGCAACCAAAGCCTTTGAAGGCTATGTGGTACGAAAGGATCTTGTTAGAAAATTCAAAGGTCAATACCCAGTGCCGACCTACGTAGCCGAATTCCTTTTGGGTCGTTATTGCGCATCAGTTGATGATGAAGAAATTGCAGATGGACTAAAAATTGTTGAGCGCCAACTTGGTGAAAAAACAGTTCGTGCTGGAGAGCATGAATTATTCAAGGCAAGAGCCAAGGAAAAAGGACATGTCAAACTTATTGACATCATTACAGCAAGGCTTGATGCAAATACCGATTCATTTGTGGTGACTTTGCCCAGCTTGCAACTCAAAGATGTTCGTATTTCTCAAGAGATGGTTCATGCTAATGAAAGAATGCTAACTGGGGGGTTCTATGCTGAAGTTGAACTTTCCTATGACCCGACTATTGCGCAAGAAAAAAACGGAAGACCATTCGGAATTGACTCATTAAGAGAAATTCAACTTTCCAAAAGAGATGTGTTACCAACTCTTTATAAAGGACGCGAATCCTTTGCCGTGGAGGAGTGGAAAGACTTTTTGATTAGAAGTATTGGAATGGAACCGGAAAACTTGTCGCCTAGGGCTAGGGACATGATGTTACTCAGAATGGTTCCATTTGTTGAGAGAAACTTCAACCTTGTTGAGCTTGGGCCAAGGGGAACTGGCAAGAGCCATCTCTTTCAACAAGTATCACCCTATGCGCACCTAATCTCGGGTGGAAAAGCAACTGTTGCAAGAATGTTTGTAAATAACCAAAATGGTCAACGCGGACTTGTATGTCAATACGACGTTGTTTGTTTTGACGAGGTCTCTGGCGTTTCATTTGATCAAAAAGATGGCGTGAACATCATGAAAGGCTACATGGAGTCTGGAGAGTTCAGTCGTGGCAAAGAAAGTATCAGGGCAGACGGTGGAATCGTTTTAGTCGGTAATTTTGAAGTTGATGTGCAGCACCAGCAAAGGGTTGGTCATCTCTTCGGGCCACTCCCACCTGAAATGCGTGACGATACAGCTTTCATGGATCGCATTCATGCATATCTACCTGGGTGGGACTTACCAAAGGTCGGACGAGAGTTACTCACTAATCACTTCGGATTGGTCAGCGATTTCATGTCTGAATGTTGGAGTCAACTACGTAGACAAAGTCGTCAAAATATTTTCCAAGGACGCATTCACCTTGGTGGCGCACTAAGTGGACGTGATACGACAGGCGTCCAAAAAACAGTGAGCGGCCTTATTAAACTTGTGTCACCTGATCCAAATGTTCCAGTATCTGAAGAGGTATTGGAATGGGCTTTAAGATTGTCTTTGGAATGCCGCCGTAGAGTAAAGGAACAACAAAAACGAATTGGATCCGCGGAATTTAGAAATACACAATTTAGCTACTCAATGGGCGATAACGGAGTTGAAAAATTTGTTGCTACGCCTGAGCTATATAGTGAGAACAGCATTGGATCTGACCCGCTGCCGCCAGGGCAAATTTGGATTGTTTCTGCAGGTGGTGGTGATGAGCACGCAGGTTTGTATAAAGTTGACGTAACTGAAGGGCCAGGAAGCGGCGTCAAGATTCTCAATCAGCCTGCACCGCCTGCTTTTAAAGAGAGTGTTCGATGTGCTGAACAAAATTTATATGGAACTTCTAAGTTATTAGTTGGCGATAGAGATCCTAGGCAACATGAGTTTTCGGTTCAATTAAGAGCATTTGATACAGCAAAGAGTGGATCGGCAGTTGGAGTTGGAGTTTTACTAGCCTTATGCTCTTCATTGTTGCAAAAAAGTATCAAGGGGGGACTAGTTGTTACAGGGGGGTTAAATTTAGGTGGGTCAATTGAAACAATTTTTAATCCTGTGGCTGTAGTAGAAAACGCAGTTGAAAAGGGAGCTGCAAGCATTTTGATGCCGATAAACAGTCGCAGGCAGCTAAATGATTTGCCCGACGATTTGGCTGCAAAAATTACAATCCATTACTATCTTGACGCTAAAGATGCATTAATAAAAGCTTTGGCAATATGAAATAAATTTTAAATACTAGCCAGATCAGTGTTATTTCAATTTTTTGGAGGAAAAGCTAATGGATTACAAGAAAATTGCTACTGCAAATTTTTTCTGGATTCAGACACCTACTCTTTATACAACTGCAACTTATAAGTGTGGAAATCAGTTGGATTGCGCAAAGGGAACGAGAGTTTTTTTTGGTTTTTCAGCAAAACAATTGGATATATTACCTCCACATACAAAGCTTGGATCCGTGCCCATGCGTTATTTGGAAAAACCTATTTGCGAGCGAAATTTATGGTGGGCTCACAACTCTATGGATAAGATTTATTTGCCAATTACAGAATCATATGGCCCTCGTTCATATGATGATTGCACATTGCTGTTCGAAAAGACAAAAAATTTTTTTATGATTTCAATTTGTTCAGCTATTGATGCATCTAGTCTCCGATCGAAGTCACAGAAACAGTCACTCTTGTACAGCATGAACCAAGGCCGAGAATTTGGTTTTATTTGTGATGTTGATTGAATTACTTTCGAATCATTTAATATTGATTCAGTTCGTGTCAAGCGGTTTACGCTAAACCCTGCTTTGACGCTTTTCTGGCTTGCAAAGAGTGGGTAGGTATTGCAGAAATGAAAGGAATGCTTAAGGCAGATGATTGGGATTACGATGAGTCGCCAATTAACAGAGGAAACCGGCTGAGCGTTGACTATCGTGGATTATTGAGAATTGACTAGTCGCTTACAGACATGAATCAGCAGCACCTTAATCTTGAATTTGATGAAGTCTTACTTTCGTTTCTTGTCTGGTGAATGAAAGTTATTCTGTAACTTAACTGAGCCGTTTTCATGGTCAAAATCACATTCAATTATGATCATATTTCCAACACAGTAGCTAGAAAAAATCTCATTGATTAAACTTGTCGAGGTTAAATATGCACAGACCTTTTGGGCAAATACCAAATCAGAATGCTCACGCAGCATCCGACATCGCATCTGCAGCCCGGCATGTAGAAAGCATGCTGCAAGATGAAGGGAATCTGAATATCCCAAATGAAAAGGATTGCTTTCCGCGAACTGGCATTGATATCCCCGATGGCAATGAAGCACAGGAAGTCATAGACGAGGTTGATCCCAATTCAATTCCCAGTGAAATTGAAGATGCGGATGAAATTCATGATGGTGCTGTTGGCAGGGTTGTAGAGGATGGCATGGAGTACTTGGCCTTTTACAAATCTTTTCGAGATGTAATGAAGACACCAGTACAAAAGCGGTGGGGTATATTTTTCATTAAGAAACGGTGTTTTGCACTTGCAAAAGACATGAGCTTAAGTTCTGGGGAGTCATTTTCAGATTGTTTAGACGCACTTGCAGCTTTCCTTTACGCGCACGAGCTGTATCACTACAGATTTGACGCTCACTGCCTACAAATGGAAGCCACTGGCGGAAATTCTCTTTATAAGCCTTATCGTAGACTAGTCTCTAGTCGGCCGATTTCTGAATGGCATGAAGAGGCAATAGCTAACTTCTATGGACTCAAAGCGATCAGCTCAAGTCCTAAGCAATACCTCCCATACGCTCAGTCTATCTTCGACTATCTGTGGGACCTGGTTGCTAATAGTCCTGGTGCTTATGCGGGAGGCGTTGACAAGGGGCAGCAGAAGACACGTAAGGATCAAATGGTTAAACAGGCTACCGTAGCTTTTGCCAGCACTGGCCCGAGCGTTTGGCATGGACTAGTCGATTCAACTATCCGGGTTGGTACTGGGCTATCAATCCTGAGAGAGTCCGGGCTAGGCACCTTTCTGCGCCTGGAAAACTGCCCGGTTTACTGGATCGATTGGGTTAAGGGAGGAAAAAGCGTCTTGGTCCCTTGCGTGGCGTCAGTTTCAGAAGTCAGCAATGACTTCATTAAACGGTACCTAGGAGGGGTTCAAGATCATCAAAGCGACCACAACTTCTACCGTATAGACAACGGTGAAAAGGTCAAGCTTCCAAACCCACATCGAGCTGATTTGACCGATCCGGAATTCCATAACATCATCGGCAAGGCTGGGATGACAAGTCCACAGTTCTACAAAGAACGTGTTCGAACCTTTGTATGGAAAAAAGGGGTACCTCGCAACCCAGTCCTGCCCTCACGCCATAGTCCAAAAAAATGATACCGTCTCTGGTGGTATTTTTTCTGACCTAAGTTCACTTTTGAGGGTGCGAATTGCATTAAAACTGAAGCAGAAACTTCTTTAGCTATCAAACTAACTCCACAGCAGCCTTTAACTGACTTGGGCTGCTATAAAGATACGCAGCGGTAGTGCTGATGCTGCGGTGACCAGCAAGCGTTTTCAAAATATGTATCGCTGTTCCCTTGTTCGCAAGGTTTGTTAAAAACGTCCTACGTCCGCTGTGACTGCTAGCACCTTCAAGTCCAGCGCCCTCGTAGAGCAGGGCAAAAGTTTGAGCCAAGCTGTTTGCGTTGAAGCCAGCCCGGATACTTTTTTGGCTAGCAAAGAATGGATAGTTGCGATCCACACACTTTGCTTGCTCAGCATACGCTTGCAATTCTGCTTTTAGCTTAGCGCTAACAAACACAGTGCGGGCATGACGGCCTTTGGTCATGTCGGGAAGCAAACGAATTTCATCTTTAATTTCGCCATCTGTGGTTGTAACATCGCTCCAGCGTAAGCAGGCTACTTCGCCGATTCTTAAACCTGCCCAGTGCGTTAGCAGCATCATTGATCTGTTGCGTGCTGCGTACTTGCGTGTGTTGATATGTGCCAGTAGACGCTCAATTTCAGCGGTTGTCAGTGTCTTTGCTTGTGCCATGGTGTTATCCCTAAATCATTTGTTTGCGTTAATTGCATTGTGTTTTCATATATTTATCTGGACAACCTGAGTCCGTCCAGAATGGCGGGTTTCTGAGTTGGAGCAGGGCAAAATGAACTGGCTGTGGATAACTTTTTACCGGCTTTTTTCTTCAATGATTTCAACGCTCAAGCTTTGAAATCTATTAAAAGCACAATTTTTCGTGATTTTTCTTGGGTAACCCACGGGAGCTGTGGATAACCGGCGAAGATTGGCGAGCAAGCCCTACAAGCGCTGAACAGGGCTCTCAGCACCCAAAGTATTCGAGCTTGCAAATCGACGTGCTGTAGCGCGTTTTAAAGGGTGGATTTTGTTGCTGCCCGCTCGCCTAAAGCAGAGTAATACCCAAATCCGTGAGATTTCTGCCACGAAATAGAAGCAGCCCAAATAGGTTCTACAAGCCTAGATTTCTGCGCTGCAGATTTTTTAGTCCAGTACTTTTTCATGCGCCCTGGTGATTTTTACCTGGTGTCCCGCCAAGTTATCGGGTTACCAAACTTTGGTTGTCCAAGTGCGTGGATGAAAACAAACTGTAGTCACACAAGAGGACTACAGATGAAAAACTTTGATGCAACCCAACTCACACAATTTATTGGAACCACGGGCTATTACCCAATCAGTCGCAGACACCTGCTGACAGACGGCACGCGGTACTTGGCAGAAAAGGCAACTTGCTTTTGGATGATGGATGCCATTGCCAGCCATTTGTGTGAGATCGGCACTGAGGATTGGTTTGTGCTGGTTCGGGTCAAAGTCACTGAGGGCAGGGCGGTGATGATCTACGAGGATGGCAATGACCGTGAGCACGCCAGACAAGAGATACCCTACACAGACTTTCCGCTGGACTCGATCACGTTCTACGCCTGCTGGGATGGAGAGAACTGGGTGATCATGCTGCCGAGCGAGTATTGAGTGGGATTTTGCGGAATTATAAAAGTAATTATATAATTCGAAAATGACAATCACCTACACACAACATGCTCTTGCCCGCATGGCTTAGCGAGGTATCAGCCAACAGGAGGTTGAGGCAACTCTTAAAAATCCTATCCGGCAAATTCCCGCAGACCATGGTCGAATTGAGTCGCAAGGGTTCATTGAACGATCTGGTAACAAACAGTTACTTCGGGTTATTAGTCAAGGTGATCTCGTTGTGTTGGTAGTCACTGTGATGGCAACTAGTAAGTTTGAAAAGTACGGAGTTTCACCATGAAAATTGAATACGATCAGCAAGCCGATGCCATGTATATTCGCTTGCGTGCAGGCACTGTGGTTGAGAGTGAAGAAATTCGACCTGGTGTTGTGTTTGACTATGACGTCGAAGGCAAGGTGCTAGGTATTGAAATGCTAGATGTGAGTGAACGCACAGATAACCCCCGCGAGCTAGCTATGGAGTTGGTGGGTGATTGATTCAGCTAATGCCAAGGTTATGGAGATGCGAGCTGAGTTGATTGATCACGTTCGCCTTATTGTCCAATCACAAGGGTGGACTCAAGCTCAGGTTGCTGAACGCTTTGGGGTAGCTCAAAGCAGGGTAAGTGATCTATTGACCGGGAAGACTGAAAAATTCAGCCTTGATATGCTCATCACATTGGCCTCACGTGTAGGTTGCAAAGTTGAGTTGGCGGTTGAGTAACTTTATACCGGCAACCCACCATGCGTAAACAATACGATTTCACTAAGGCGCGCAAAAATCCTTATGCAGTGCAGCTGAAAAAGCAGATCACTATTCGTCTGGATGAGGATTCGATTGGGTACTTCAAATCGATCTCTGAACAAGTTGGAATTCCTTATCTAAGTCTGATAAATCTTTATTTGCGTGATTGCGCTGCTCATCAGCGCAAGTTAGATCTGCGCTGGAAGTGAGTCGTCAACAAGCTAGCTTGAAGTTAAATTTGAGCTTTTGACCAAACTAGGGCCCGCTTGAATGCTGTGGAATCCATATTGCGCCCACAGCAACCAACGAGCGTCTTGACTGCTTGGTGCCCGAACTTCAGTGCGAACAACTTGGCTGCGACCATTGACCTTGGCTCTTACTGATGCTTGGTAGGTGTGCATCAAGTACTTATCATTAACGCAATAGTAGCGCGTACAAAAAAGCCAGCACAAAGCTGGCTAGCAGGTGAATATCTCATCAGTTCAGTGCTGAGACTGCTGGGCTTCTTGGTCACGCAACTTGATCAAATCAGCAGCCGACAATTCAACGTTCTTGCCATCAACTGCAACAACGATACCTGTGTTAGTTTTGATGGCTAGATCTTGAGCTGCCCGTGCTGCACGAAGCATTGCCGCGTATGAGCCCGCTAAATCTGGATCAGTGGAGGTGCGAATGTCTTTGGTGTTCATTTGTTACTCCAGTCAATTAGTTTAGGGTACATGCCAGAACTGTCATAAAACGCCCATGAGTTAATTACCTTACTGTAACGCTCATGGAAGTTTGCCAAGCCTGCTTTAAAGCGTCTGCGAATCACTGGCTCAGGTATGTTGTGACCGCCTTGAAGCACACGGCGTGCAACCCTTGACACTGCAATGTCTTCATTGGGCAATGACAAGAACCACAGCTTGACTTGGTAGCCAAGGTGTTGCCATACTGCGATCTTTTTCAAATAGGCTAGGCCCGCAAGCGTGGTTTCAATTGCAAAACTGTGACCAGCGTCCACGCATTCATCAATTTCTTCCAGCATCAAGCGGCCAGCCTTGAAAGATGCAGACTCTGGATTGAATGGAGCCAAGCCCGCAGCGATCAAATCGGCATTGATAAACCTGAGCGTTTGGGCTTCAGCAGGCAAAAAGTCACGGGCAAATGTGGTTTTGCCAGCGCCGTTGGGTCCTGCAATGATGATGATTTTCTTCAAATTCTGACTGTGTTTTCTAGATTTTATGCCCTGCAGGGTCGCTTGCCAACCTCAGGTAGTGGGCCGCAACCTCAGACCTTGTTTCGATTAACCAAAAACAAGGACTTGCTTGTTTCGGGATCAATTCAGCTCAATGACTCAGGTAATGGGGCAATTTGGGCATATGTGAAGTGGCCACAATTACTATAAGCGCATGACTTTTTTCTTGCAATTACGCTTATTCATAAGTCACGCATAGCTTGAGTAATTTGGTCCTTCAGGTACGGCAAGTCCCGTTCAATGGTTTTCCAAACCACGTTCACATCAACCTTGTAGTAGCCATGCGCCAAGAGATTGCGCATGTCGTAGGCAAATGCAAGAGGCAATTCTGGGTGAGCCGCAACAAATTCAGGTGCTACGCGCTCGATGTTTTTGCTGGCTTCTCCAATAATCTCAAAGTTGCGAATCACTGCATCTTGAATCATTCGATTTTCTAAGAACGAAACTTCATCAATGTCTTCACAGTAATTTTGAATTTGCGCAACGGATTCAAGGATATGAGCAAGATAGTCCGCTAAACGCAAGGGATCACGGCTCATATAGGTTGGGCTTGATCAATGACCGTGCGCTTAAAACTGTCAGGTAATGCGCCGGGAGTGAGCACATCAACAGGAACGCCCAGTAAGTTGCGCAGTTTGTAGCGAATGGCACCTAGGTCAAAAAGGGTGGTGTCGGCTGTGGTGTCCACAAGAATATCTAAGTCGCTTTGATCCGTATCCAAGCCCTGCGCTACAGATCCAAACACGCGCGCATTCACAGCCCTGTGCGCCAGGACGATTTCTCGTATTTCACTGCGATGGGCTTCAAGCGCTAATGAAGGTTTCATTTTTGGATTTTTAGCTTTGACGTTGGTAATTTTATGCTCAGATATAGGGTTTGCCAACCAAGAAATTCAATCCAAAAACGTCCAGCTATTTCGCAACCCGTGCCAATTGAAAAACAAGGACTTGCTTGATTTGGGATCAATCAGGTCAATGACCCAGGTAATGGGGCTATTGGGGCATATGGGAAGTGGCAACAAATTACTATAAGCGCATGACTTTTTGAGATTTGGCAACTAATCTGTATATTCCAGCTAAATACCTGTGAATTTCAGGATTTCTCAAGTCCTGACTGCAAGGGGGCAGCACTTGATCAAGATCACCGTTGACGCAAAGGTTTACCAAGCCCTGAGCCTGGCTTTTCCTAAACCGGCCAACTCTGCGCACAGAGCCTTGGCTAAATACATCCGAGTACTTGAGAACAAGCTGTTTAAAAGCCTGCACTTTGCAGCTACACCGCTACAGCAAAAGTTAGATCTGTTCACCATTTCGCTTAAAGAACTTGCAAATGAGGGCGGGCAAATTGGTCCACAAAAAATGGTCTTGCACCGTTGGTTGCGTGAGAACAACCTAAGCCTAGTGGAACCTGTGATCCTTGGATCCAACCTCATTGGAAGCGTGAGTCAATGTCGCTTAACGGATCTTGTGACCATGGTGGACACCTTGGCTATTGAGGAAACCATATTGACATCCATCAGCAGTGACCGAGAGTTAGACCAGTATCTTGGGGGTGATGAATTCAGCAGCTATCAACTGGTCAATCTGTTGTACCCAGAGATTAAACGCCGAGCCAGTGATGCTGAGCTTGAGGAATTATTTGATGTGTTGCCAGTGGACGTGGAAAGCGTTAAGAGCTATATCGTTTGGCTGAGCACTGAAGCTGAGCTCATCACTTTACAAAAGAAAAATCAAGCGCTGCGACAAGCCAGGATTATTTTGGCGATCGCCGGCGTGTTCAACGGCCATTACCTACAGCGCAAGAAGCCCAGTGATTTTGGTCGCTTGTACTACGAGGGCGTGAGCGTGCAAAACATCAATAAGGAACTGCGCCGAGCAGTGCTAGGTGACTGCTGGGAATACGACATTCGCAGCAGTGTAGTGGCTTGGAAGATGGGCTGGGCCAAGCAATACTTAGACAGTCGAGAGCAGGGCGAGGATCTGAGAAAGGTATTCAGCGCCACCCTTGGCTTCTTGGAGGACAAAGCTGACTTCATGGCCACTGTGCGTCACTTCACCTTTGATGAGAGCAGCCCAGTGCCCCGAGACCTTCAGCCCAAACTACTCAAGCAGGCTTTCACTGCTATCAGCTTTGGTGCCAGGGTCACCAAACAGGGTTGGCAAAACGAATCTGGCGGTTGGTCAAATCCCGCATTGGTAGACATCATCAGGAACAGTGCAGACAGGGACAGGTTCCTCAATGACTTGACAGTTCAGGCGTTTATCAAAGAACAAGGTATCTTGGATGCACACCTGTATGAGCTTGTGAAAGTTCAGCGCCGGGACTTGTTGAACAAGTCTTTTCTGCAAACACCCAGCGGCAGACCCAGCAAATCCAAGATCTTGGCTTACCTGTACCAGCATGATGAGACCGAGGTCATGGACGTGGTCTGCGCCGTTGCCCACAAGTACAACCGTGAGCCCATTGCCAGAGTGCATGACGCCATATTCTTTAAACGAAAGCTCAGCGTTGACATACGCCATGAGATGGAGCTTTGCATGCAAGAGCACAGCAAGAACCCTTATTGGCGCTTGAGTTTTAAGCAGTTGGAAAGATATGAGCCGCAGTATCTTGACCTCAAATTAGAGGAGCAGGCACATAAAGAAAGAATTCGTATTGAGACGATTCGCGCGAGGGAACACTACGCAAATCTCTCTGTTGATTGACTCATATTTTGTATCTGTCAACCGATAGTTTGAGTCCCGCCAAGTCATCGGGTTACCGCAGATTTCGGTTGTCCATGGCCATGGTCTGACAATAAATTTGCTATTCCTGCAACACACACAAGGAGTAGCACATGTCAGGTTTAAGCGCATTGAAATTAGTCCAAGCCAAGCAGAGCCAGGGCACAAGCCCCAAGCACGCCCGTCGTCAAAAGCTCAGCAGCAAACTGCATGAGCAGATCCAATTGGCCAAGGCTGAGCAAGCTGGCACCCAGTACCAGCCCACCAAAATCCGCACAATCAAAGATGAGGTCACTGGCGAGTCCCGTAAGGTTGAAATTCCCAAGAGGATCAAAGCTTGGTGGTGGCCCAGTGACAACGGCAAGTTATGCATCACCGTTCGTTATGGGGCACGAACGCTAGAAGTCATCGAAGGTAAAAATGCCATCGAGACTGACAGCATTGCAGGTGTTGTGACCACACTGGAAGTCTTACGCTCAGCAGTGGATGCTGGGGAACTAGATGCTCGAATAGAAGCCACCAGTGGCTTAGTGAAATCTGCTTTTAACAAAGAAGTGCAAAGTTCAAAGCGCCCAACTTTGAAATTGCCCAATAAAGGCAATTGACATCTATGGATCTATGTTGACGATGGGCCAACCTGAACTGACAAGTTCATCCAAGATATGCATGGCATCCTTGGCTGAGGATGCATAGGGGTTGAATTCAGGGTGGTTCATTTTCACCATAGGGTCATTGGCATTCAGGTGTACCAAAGCCATGGACCATTGTTCAAATTTACGTTGGGCGATCTCATGCATATCCAGTAGCTCAATGTTGCGGTGCCTGGAGTCAGAAATGATCCTATAGAACAAGTTGCAAACTTTGGATCGTTCGCCCTCCAGAACTTGCATGTACAGACCAGTGCCTTGACACAAAACACCTGAAATTTCAGCGGCTTTGTTGTGCTTGATTGAGCTTCGCAAAATAGTAGAGGTCACGGTGGAGGTTACTGGACCAGTAGGTTGGCTGACATACAAGAGGCTTACGAGCATTGGGGAAATCCTTCGCGGAACTCATCGCGCCTTCACAATCTGGAACCCCTGCTGATATCCAAGCAAGTGCCCACCATTCATCTAAAGCTTACTGCTATTCTATTTTGACTTTTGCGACGCAAGCAGCACATACGCATGCCTTGCCCTTGGCTTGATCAGGTACCAGGTCCATGACTTCAGGTGTAAACACGGCATCCATGCACCAACAGCGCTCAGGTTGGGTACCCGTTGCTTTGGCCTTTTCCATGGCGCAAAGATTTGGCTCATGACAAATTGGGCATCGGTTGGGGTCAGGGGTATTCATGTGACCCAAAGCCTAACAGCTTAAACAGAGGTTTTCAAGGTGGGATTTCTTTGGCGTTGTAGTGCTTGCTGTGCCTGCTGTGCTCGCTGTGCCATTTGCTTAACGCGTTCTTGCTTGACAGCTTCTTTGGCTCTTTTACTGGCGGCGGTGAGTTGATCAATCCTTAATTGACCTGGCGTTTTGGGTTTGATCAATTCAACAATTCGCATGTTTCTATTTATGACCCAAATAAATTAGGTGACTGCAAAAACCTGGATTTCACCGAAAAAATATGAAATAAAACTTTCAATTGATTTGATGATTTGGGATATGCGGCACTACAAGACGGAATTATGTTTCTTTGGAGTATCCTCAGCTAATGCAAAACGAAGAAGGTCTGTCCTCCCTATCTATTCACAATCTTGTGTATTGCAGCACAGCAGGACACGATATGGATAAAGAAGCGCTTGACCAGATAATAGCTACTGCCAAGCACCACAACCCAAGATTTGGCATTACTGGCCTATTGGTTTATGGCAGTGGTATTTTCTTTCAGTGGCTTGAAGGTCCTAAAGAGAACGTAATGAATTTGTTAAAAATCATCAGTTCTGATCCTCGGCACTCCAACGTAGTTGTTCTTGCGCAAGAAGATGAAATTTGTGAAAGGGTATTTCCTAGCTGGGATATGGAGTTAGTGGACGCAGCTGACATTCAAGTTGTATTAGAAGATGCCATCACTCAATCCTCCGATCCCAAACACAAAACAGCATTATCGAAAATGCTGCAGGAAGTCTCTGGCAGCTCGATCGTCAATCCCACCATCTAAATCGTCCTTTGTTCTAAATAATCATTAGATGTAGTGTTTCTGTCATGCGAGTTGTTGTTTGAGCAAGTGGGTCATATTCGCGTTTTCTGTACCCTTTCAAAACCGTAAGTCACACAAAAGTGCGTTTTCGGGTCAAAAGCGCGGTTTTCAAGCAGGAAACATAGTCGTTTTTCAAACCGCAATCGCGGTCACGACAGGCATAGCGCAAATGGATTCTTTGTATGGCAACGTCCATTAGTCCCTGAGCGTGTGGGGATCAGAATGCATGACTCAACCCGCGCATGTCACTCAATAAGTCCAAGCACCTCAGCTGTTTGTGGCCATCAAATTGGGTATCACTGACATGATGCTCTGGCAGCATGAATAAATGTTCCGATTCAAACCAACTGGCCTTTTGCCAGTGCCCAAGAGAGATTGCGGATTTCAGATCAGCTTCTTGACTCGGTGTCCATCTGGCGCGCGTGGACACATCTGAACAACTGGGAAATCGACCAATCTCAACATTGGCAATCAACTTGGCTGCCATTGAAGATGCTTGACTTGATTTTGTACGCATGGCTTTTTGCTTTGACTTGGTCTTGCTGATGGAGTCACCAGCTTTGGGGTGGTGCTGTGGGCAAAGCTCCAAAAATTTACTCACCTGATAGGTGCCCCAGCGATTGATTGGATCAGTATCTGTGCTGTGGTCAATGCAGACATTGAGTGCATT
>Ga0214921_10006571_pt1 | contig 15851 bp, 14 predicted proteins | sample LL1505_MetaG_FD_177992 | JGI IMG/M metagenome (GOLD analysis project Ga0214921, IMG submission 177992) | Freshwater microbial communities from Lake Lanier, Atlanta, Georgia, United States - LL-1505 | ecosystem: Environmental > Aquatic > Freshwater > Lake | place: USA: Georgia | collected...
CATTGTAGTAGGACTCATTGTAGTTGGACTCATGGTAGTAGGAGCCATAGTAGTAGGACTCATGGTGGTTGGTCGCATGGTGGTAGGAGCCATGGTGGTAGGAGCCATGGTGGTAGGAGCCATGGTGGTAGGAACCATGGTGGTAGGAGCCATGGTGGTAGGAACCATGGTGGTAGGAGCCATGGTGGTAGGTCGCATGGTGGTAGGAGCCATGGTGGTAGGACTCATGGTGGTAGGGCTCATGGTCGTTGGAGCTATGGTCGTAGGTGACATGGTAGTAGGACTCATAGTCGTTGGTCGCATGGTGGTAGGAGCCATGGTGGTAGGAGCCATGGTGGTAGGAGCCATCGTGGTAGGAGCCATGGTGGTAGGAGCCATGGTGGTAGGAGCCATAGTGGTAGGTCGCATGGTAGTAGGACTCATGGTCGTAGGACTCATGGTCGTTGGTGACATGGTCGTTGGAATCATCGTGGTAGGAGCCATGGTGGTAGGTCGCATTGTCGTAGGGCTCATGGTAGTAGGTGACATGGTCGTTGGAATCATCGTGGTAGGAGACATGGTGGTAGGTCGCATGGTCGTAGGTGACATGGTCGTAGGTGACATGGTCGTAGGGCTCATGGTCGTTGGACGCATGGTCGTAGGAGCCATCGTGGTAGGAGCCATCGTTGTTGGAGCCATTGTAGTAGGACTCATTGTAGTTGGACTCATGGTAGTAGGAGCCATAGTAGTAGGACTCATGGTGGTTGGTCGCATGGTGGTAGGAGCCATGGTGGTAGGAGCCATGGTGGTAGGAACCATGGTGGTAGGTCGCATTGTCGTTGGGCTCATAGTGGTAGGACTCATTGTAGTTGGAGCCTTAGTAGTTGGACTCATAGTGGTAGGTCGCATAGTCGTAGGAGCCATGGTAGTTGGAACCATCGTGGTAGGAGCCATAGTTGTAGGATTCATTGTGGTAGGTCGCATAGTCGTAGGAGCCATGGTGGTAGGACTAATTGCATCCGTATTTAAAAATTGTATAGCAACAATACCATTTTGTCCATTATTGCTACAATTACCACCATTACCGGTGTTATTATTAGGGTCCTCATAACCACACGTATTATTGACTGCATAACCTTTTCCACCTTCTGCTAATGTAACTCCTAATATAGATGATTTAGACCCACTACCTCCAGCACCTGTATTAGGAGCTGCTCCCCCTGCTCCACCGCCTCCCCCCCCTTTGGAAAGCTGAGTCCCTATATTGCCTAATCCAGTTGTATTATGTTTTAAAGTAGTGCTGGTAAAGTTAAATTGAGAGCTATTAACAGTATTAGTTGTACTTCCTCCACAAGAACCTCCATTATTTCCTTTATAACTCGTAATATTAGATTGAAACTTACTCGAGTTGCTGTCGCCGCCTTCTTCATAAAAGGCAGATGTCATCAAAATACCTCCTGCACCACCCCCCTTTGATTGATATACAATAGTATTACTACTGTCTTCTTTTATATTACTGTCATAACCATTTTTTGCAAATTTTATAGGCGCTAGCATTGATCCGCCACCAGCTCCTCCTGCACCTACAGTTATAGTATATGTTCCTGGACTTAAAGTAACTGCTGTTTTTGTTTCATACATTTCTCCTGCACCACCTCCGCCTCCTTTTGTTCCTCCACCTCCTCCACCCGCAACTAATAATAAATTTACACTAGATGGTTTATCTACAGTTAAAGTACCATTTTTAGTAAAAACTACGATCGGATTTTTTGCATTATATGTAGTATTACTGTATGATGTGGAGGATAATTGATTATATCCTGAAAGTGGAGAATATATAGTACCATTCGTTTGTGAAAAACTATAACTCATTCACCTTTACTTATATTAATATAATAAAATATTAGTTGAATCGAAAGGTGTAATATCAATGTCATAAAACTCATCAGTATCGATGTCACTTTCATTATTATTGTAATCATTCCATCTAACTTTGTTTGACCGATAAATTTGTTTTTTGAACGGCCGATTATTTGTCCGTTTTGAAATTACTACAGGAATCCATCCATGCATTGTTGAAAGAAATGTCTGGGTATTTGAACTAAATTTACATTTTTCATAAGTTACGAAAAAAATCGACATCATTTACTAATAAATAATTATATTTTTCGTTGCGGTATATTCATACATAATTTTTTAGTCATGTATGAATATAATCGAATAGAATGCAACCTAATAATCCCTGTTGGATATGTCAACAGGAACCTGGTTCTCATTCTTTCACAAAAATTCCGTCACAGAATCCCGACATTACTTTATTTTACAGTTGTCCCGCAAAATCAACACGTTATTTCGATAAAGACAGTAAAGATGTCGTGGATCATTTCCGACTACATTTAGAAAGCCTGCGCATGAAAAACAATACCATACAACCATGGGCATATGTTCTCGATCTAGAAGGATATACATTGCGGCATTCCATGCAATTGCCTGCATCCATTTCCTTGGTGAATCTTGTAAAAGAAAATTATATACAATCCCTTAAAAAAGTATGGATTCTTCATTATTCGTGGCCATTTAAAATGGTCATGAATATCTTGTTGGCATTATTACCAGACGATGTAAAAAAAATGATCGAATTTAGCGATCAACCACTGGATACGATACAGAATATGAATTTTCTTTTCTAGACTTTTTTTGATCTATTTTTTTGATTTTTTTGATCGTCCTTTGATTTTTTACTTCTTTGCAACGACCTTCTTCACCACCTTCTTGACAACCGTCGCTGGCTTCTTCTCTTCTTCTGCTACTGGCGCTTCTACTGACGCAATAGGTTCTGATTCGGGCACAACTGAATCACTGCCTTCGTCATCACTATCATCTACAATCGTAGATGCTGCTGCAGCTCCAGCTGCATTTGCAGGGATCGGCGCTTCATCGACTTCATCGGTCACTACCTGTGCATCCAGTGCCTCCGTCTCCTTCAAACTCAGCGGAATACGGCACTTTCCGGCAACGCTCACTGTCTCACGCGGCTTCACTACCGCTTGAACTAGCTTCCAAGTAACGCCCCAGCCCTTTCCACCAAGCCAGATGCCACCGCACTGCAATAGACATGCGACCTGGCTCAACTTTGGCACGAAATCAATGGGAGTCAGATCAGGATTCTCGCTTGGGAAAATCAGATTGGATCGAGTGTCGTAAATCTCAACTCCCCACTTACCATCATAGACAGGCACCTTGGCGCGAATCGATGGCGGCTTGGTCATATCAATATTCTTGGTCGTCTTGTCCTTCTGGTACTTGATGAACGGGAAGAAGCTATACTCGAGAATCTCCTTTGACGTCTTCTTTCCAAACCAAAGCTCGCTGTTCTTGACAGCGTCTTCCACAATCTGGTTCTGAAATTCGGTCAACTTCTTGAGGAAGAGATCCGTCTCGGCGTTTGCATACTCGGAATTCGGGAAGTTCAAACTGATCTGGTACTTGCCGTCGCTTTCGCCCGTCTTCTCATCGACGAAATCGCTGATTCCCCACGTCATCATGCAAGGTGTTGTAACATGTAAACTACGATTGGTCTCAGGATTCAATAGAGTAATGGACTTGCCTCCGGACTTGTTGACCTTCGGCTGAATATACTTGTTCTTGGAAGTATTCCATTCAGAGTATTGGGTTTCAATTGGTACTGGCATTTTGGTGAGATTGAATATACTGTTTGGGGGGTATATGATCTATTTAGGGGTCAATCTTTATATCAATTTTATGGACGATTTTTCGATTTTTTGCAAAAAATCGACAAATATTTGTTATTTATTTATTTATTTGTTATTTATTTATTTATTTGTTATTTGTTATTTGTTATTTGTTATTTATTTATTTATTTGTTATTTGTTATTTGTTATTTGTTATTTGTTATTTGTTATTTATTATTTGTTATTTATTATCAATAAAAATCCCGAATGAATTCCTCCGTTATTTCATATTCCGTCTGTAACCAATCTTCATCAAATACGGGCCCTGTCAGTTGCATATGATATTTCCTCCGCCCCATCGGTGTACAACATTTGTTCAACAGTGCCACAACAGACGAATACTTGCCCATTTTCTTCCCATCTTCCTGTCCATCTTCAATGATATTCAACTGTTTGAGTGTATGATTTGCCAAGACCATTCGAGTCGATGTATTTTTAAACACCGGAATATCGATCTTCCGCACCATATCTGGATTATGCTGTTGTATAAAGTCCAACAGGAAACAATATGCCTGGGTCGCAAATGGATACATCTGGAATTCTTGGCAGGTATAAAAAGCCGTTTTCCCAAAATATTTACTCAAGATTTGTTCCATGTAAATTTGTTTTGCGCAGTTCTCCAACATTTGGTTTATATTCTCTGATCCATAAGAATCCGCACAATGCACATGCACATTGCACCGTAAACCAATATACTGTTGTATTTTCGCCAATTGTTCTCGCTGAATCGTCGTGGAAATGAGGATCGCTTCACTCGGCGTGAAAATCGAGACGTAACGTTCCAATTCATCGAATGTGGTAGGATTCATCCAAAACCCCGTCTCATATTCAAACAGGGTCGATTTGCCAGTGAATATATGTGCATTCGCCATGCCGCACACTACCCGTTCTTCTGCCTTTGATTTATACGTATCGATCCAAATGCACATCAAATTGTTGGACAATTGCGCAGAACTATCCGTGTCATAGGAAACGAATGTACCCGGAGAATACGTCGCCTCGTATTCGCGTATAAACTTGCCGCCATTTGCGGGATCTTTTTTCTGCACATAGACGACAGCAGTCATTCCGGCATCGGTGATCTTCTCTAGATATTTGTCCAACACGTAATCGCGGAATCCGGCCATCACGAGAACCCCTGTGGGAGTTTGTATGGATTTTTCCGCAATGCTGAGATTGCAGGCCTCTTTGAATGCTTCGATGTTGCTTTTTTCGGGGTCGATTACGCCGGTTTTGGCGTGTTTGTCACCGTATACTTCGAAGAAAGAGCCGACCTGTAGGAGAAGAATCGTATGATGGCCATATTGTGCCTTATATTTTTGCGTGAGATCGAAATAGAGATCGTGTATGAGTTGTGTTTGTTGATTTTCTTTGAGTTTGGTAGAATCTGCGGATTTCTTGGGAGGCATGGTTTTGTTGTATGTTGATTATAGAATTTCTTTCAGGTTCTCTATATATGGAATTCTAATTCTATATATATTTATTTTTTGAATTTGCGATTTCTTTTTGTTTGGTTTTTATGGGTTTTTTTTCGCCCCCCGATTGATAATGGATCATTTGGATTCAAGAGTGTGAATAGAAATGGATCTTTTGGTATTGGAGGCTGATGTTCTATGATGAAGAGGGAAGATCGTGGAGGGCGTATGAATTGTTTTGGGTCAGGCACATTTATAAATAGTTCTTTGTTTGCAAAATATTGCCTAAGTGCAATATACAAACATTCAAAAAAATTTATTTCATTTGTTTTCCCGTTTGTTGTTCCATCTCTTCCGATGGTTATAACTGGTCTCCATTGTAGTAAATATATATTTGGAATATTAATTAGTTTAGTTGGTAAAAAAACGCCACCACTGAAATACTCAAAGACAATGACAAATATACCCAATCTCTTGAAAATTTCACGGTCTGGATCACGATAAAAATTAGGCCGTCTTCGATCCAATTCAATTGGACAAAAGTTGAAAGTAATCATATGGTCATATATGTTTTTAAATATTTCGGCATAGAGTATGGGTATATTATGACGCTTAATATGATCATACATTTCATCGCACATCATTGGGATTTTTAATTGTTTATATGCTATACTGGCAGTAGGAGTCATAGTACTTAATATTTGTTTAGAACTCTCTATAAAAGGAACCACTTCTGGGTATGTTTCTTGGGCTAAAATTTCTGCAATCTCTCTTTTTTTATCTAATGGTAGTGGTTCGTCTATTAATGGGGCTTTCTTTGTATGTTTTGTATGTTTTTTATTTCCAGTTGACATTTCTTATACTATTATACTATATTTTTACCGTTTCATAAATGTTGACAGACAGGCATTGTTTTGTTTTTTACTATGGTTCTCTATATTTATTTGTGCAAAAGGTCAAGTACATTCTCGGCCATTTCGAGAGACCCCTCCATCCATTGCTGCCCCTCCACTGCAATATTTTCATTTGAAATATATATTCCGCTGTTTTTATCTAAATCGCGAAAAGGTTGGACTAATTGCCTGCTTATTTTCTTACTATCGACTCCTACACGCCAATATCCGACTCCGTGTGACCAGTGATAGATTTCAATCGCAATGCAATCTGGGATTTGCATGCCCATTGCTTCCGACACTGCGGCCCGTATTTCGCGTTTGAGTCCGCGTTTACCCTCTTTGTCATAGACCGATTTCCACCAGTCTGCGAAATGATGATCCGAGTACGAAATCATAATCACGCCATCCTCTTCTGAAATCGGTATGATCATTCTCACGCGATTGTTTGTAGTGATTCTGCTCATTCCTTTGAACCATACTGCATTTCCATTCTTTTCAACAGGATAAGTCGCATATATACGGCACAGCGGTGCGCAAACAATCGATTCGCGCAACAAGCCGCGAAGAGGGCGAAACATACGGAATTTGGCGAGAACCCCTGTTGGAAGTGCGAATATACATTTTCGCGAATAAATTTGTGCATTGTTTTTACCGTCTTCATATTCAATGCAATACAATGGTTGTGGATTGGGATTGTGTTTGGGATCATGGGTCGACGATCGCGATAAATCCATCTCATACGCATCGGACACGTGTGCATGTGCTAAACAGATGCCGCCGAGTTTGCGTATACGCTTGACCAATTCGTCAATGATTCCCATGTAGCCGCCGCGCAATGCATAAAACCGGTTTTTCTGTACATCGAGTTCGTCCATCAATCGAATACAATCCCATGCATTCATAATCACAAGTTCTGAATAATAACCGAAGGAATCGATGATATATTGGACGTCTTCTTTCAGCAAGATACGCAACGCCAGATCTTTGAACGAGAGGTCGATCAATTCCTGTTTTTTCATTTGTTTCGATCCGCGGACCACCTGTTGGATGAGGGAATATAATTTGTCTTGAGGCATTTTTTGGATTTTTTGGATCTTTTGAATCTTTTGAATGGTTGGTTGATGTCCCGATGTTTTCTCGATGTGATGATACATTGTTTTGTCGGACAATTCGACGGCGTCCTTTTCGAATCCGAATTCACGAATTAATTTGACAAACCGACGATGGTGCATAGAGAACCGGCCTGCACCGGCAGACACGGGAACTAGATCTTTATCAGATGCAGTCATTTTATTACTTTTCATCATTCCCGTAAAGATTCGGCCTCCAAAGCGCGATTGTTTTTCCAACAGGATGATTTTGCACCGAGGTTCTCGGTGTAGAATTCGATAGGCCAAATATAGGCCTGATATTCCTCCGCCAATAATACAATAATCATATGTCATTATATTTTTATTTATATTTTTATGAGTAGGCAAACTAATAAAAATAGAAAAATAACATCTATCCTAAAGCATATTAGATACGATCTCCATATTTACTCCAACACTGGACTTTTGCCAATGCCTGTGCATATAAATCGCGCTGTGGTTTCCCGTCCCAGCAACTCTCATAGTTTGGATCATATTTCAATGTTCTCAATTTGGCCGTAATCATACGTTTATCGGCAACATTATCCACCGGAATTCCCGATTCCGATAGAATCGATTTTATATCAGACGCGGTTAATTTGTGATTCGAATCAGAGGACAATGATCCATTCTTCTCGCAAACCCCTGTTGTTTTATTGCGACGAGTACCTTTTGGACAACGTTTTTTAGGTGACGAAGCTTCACAAAGTCCTGTTTTTTTATTTCTTCTTGTTCCTTTTGGACAGCGTTGTAAGGGCGGTCTTACCGCCGCAGCATCATCCGCCATTTCTTTTATATCTTCCATATATTATATATATGATATATATAAATTTAAAATTTGCTAAATTTAAAATTTGCAAAGGTGCAACATTTCTAAAACTTGACAACAATTTTCACGTTCTCTTTCTTGATACATTTGCATGCTGATACGGAGAGTTCTTCGCGCTTCTTTCTCGTTTTTGTGTTTGCATGATTGGTTGTCGTTGGTGTTGCAGTAACATCACTGGATGCACTTATTTCAGGGTCTCCTACAGTGATTCTGTTTGTTGTATTATGCACCCTGTTGCGTATGTTCATATCGGCCTCGATCGATTTGAAATGATCGGGGTCTGCAATATAATCGAGAATACGGTTCTCAATCGCCCATTTGAAGAAATTGAGCTGACCAATCGTCGTCTCCATATAATTCTCTCGGTCATAAGGAATACGAATCCGTTCCCATCGGCAGAATGGATCGAACCGCTTCTTACGATAAGATTTGAGTTTGAGCTTGTATTCGTTGTAAACTTTAAATCGAACCGTTTCTGTCTGGTTCATTGACTCTTTCGTCTCCAAATTGTACACTGTGAAATTCTTTTTGGAATAATTGGTGACAAACCAGTCCAATATTCGGAGAGAAATAATGGATTCTCCGTTAATAATGCGCATCATTTTCACCAGGTTCTCTTTTTCTCCAACAGAGTAAAATTCGGTCAGGTTTCTCAGAAGCAATTCGTTTTGCGTATTTGGAATTACGGTTGTTTGTGCGAATGATGACATGGTTTGATTGTATGGATATTGTGTTGTGTTGTTCGAGAACCTCTATACCTTTTACAATGAATACAAATAGATTATTTTACCAAATATATTATATAATGTTTCATGAGTTATGAGTTATAATGGCTTTAACCCTTTCCCTCACTTTGTAGCAACAATAATTCATAAAAGTCAAGGTTCTAATGATTGTGTGCCATACAAGAAAAATTAATCAACGTCTTCCATCTTCTTTATCTATATATTTGTAAATCAAATCAAATGTCTAGATATTTGTAAATCAAAACATATTTTCACCGACATTGAACACAACCATTTATTCCATCATCAAAGTATACTTTATTTAAAAATATTTTATCTGTTGGATTTTTCACATTCACTAATTCTGGTACGCGACGGTTGGATTGATTATATTCATTTACTTTTTTCAAAAATCCTTTTTGTTTTAAACATGCAATTGCAAAGCAAAGGTGGAAATTTCAGAAACAAGACGGTGTATTGATACGCCCTTCTAATTCAACATCGTCTTTTAATTCAACATCGTCTTCTAATTCCAGTGTAGTTTGCGTCATCACTCCATTTTTCACAAGATAATCATCCACAAGATCCTCATCTTCGTATGCATACGGTGTTTGACTGCACGTTCGCATCGTTGTCAATTGTCTCGGCGTGGTATGCGCTATATTATACGCCGTGCGTTCAATTTGGTAATCTTCGCCGTCCTCAATCTCTTCATTTTCGCCATATTCTCGTGTAATGTTCGTAATGTTGTAAGATCCTTCGCGGCCTTGTGTAGATCTGCGCGTATTTATATAGAGCAATCCCCTGTCTGATTTCAATTTCTTGCCGCAAATATACAAATCGTCTTGCAACTGTTTCAAGAACGCCGTATCCAGCAAATTCACAACGTTCTGGTTCGAATATTCTTCAATTTCTTCTCTCAACGCATTCAATCGATTCTGGATGCGTGTAAATTCGCCCTTTTCTTTTTTCGCAATCTTTGCATATTCCGCCGCTTCAAACATGGCTTCCTGCGTTTTCTGGCGAAAGATATATTTGGTCAAATCTTCAATACCTACATATTCGTGTTCTAAGCTAGTTTCGACATCGCTCAACTCATGACAGGGATTATCGCGAATATCAATTGCTTGATCTGGCCCTAAAACTCCCGTCAAATGTATCTCGACAGACGCAGGAGTTTCACTGCGTATATGGTAATGTTTCTCGACTTCTTCGCATAAAATCGGCAATTCGAGTTCGGTCTTCCATTTGCCGTCGTTGAAATCGTATATTTCGCAGTTTTCCACTACTATCTTACCCGATCTTAGAGCCGGGTGCAGAATATTGTGCACAATTTCGCCGAATACGAGCCCTGCATTTTCAATGGCGTCGACATAGTAGTAGTGGCAATTGATTCTATCACTCAACGATTGCAACAATTCGAAATCATGGCTTTCGCCAAATCCAACGAAATAATTCTGCGAATCTTCGCGAACTAATTTTCGTAATTCTGAAATATTACTACTTCCCTTTGTGATATTTCCGTCCGTCATAAAGATCATATGTTTGTCTCCGTTAAAACCGGTATGATTTCCTAATCTTCCATGCGAATGTATAAGAGCCAATTCGATATTGGTATATCCACGAGGCGCCAATTTCATATTTATGACACCATGGATGCGTTGTATTTGTTCCGGTTCAATCGCGGTTCTTTCCAACACAGGTACAATGGAGTCGTCGAATCCGGCGATTTCCATCATACATCTTGGATTGCCCGCAATCAACGAAACGATATTGCACAAAGTGAGTTTCAAATGCAGCATTTTAGTCCGTCCATCCGCTGCATCTTCCATCATCGATCCGGACATGTCATTCATGCTATGTATATCGATGTTCGACGTATTCTCTGCAACAACAGATGGCATTCGCAAAGAAACAACTCCGAAATAGGAACCGTCTTCTTGCTTGGTGTGATGAAATTCGACGGAACTATAGATGGTAGATCGTTGCATTTGCATTTCTTTTGACATTGACTATGTGTTTGTATATTTTATATTTTTACGAATGTTGTTGCATCAATTTTTTGGGAAAAATTGGTAGGTTATGTACGCAGTCAGTCCCCATAGAGTTGCGCCCCAAGCCGTATCCATCACGACGGTAGTCAGTCTCCATTTTTTCAACAGGGAATAATTAGTGAATTCGTATACGCCATTGACGACGCCGCCCAATAACGCGGCTTCCCAAAAAGGTCGATTGGTTCTCAATATGAAATAATAGAATCCGAACAAGAGAATCGCATAAGCAAACACCATACCTAAATATTTGGGAATGAGGGCTACACGTTGCACATCGATGATTTGGTGTTGGAAAAAAACTCGGTTTATATATAAAAAGGCTCCGTCGAGAACCAGGAATAAAACGAATGCGAATAAAATGCCGATGCCTTTCATATATTATATGTGACCAATATAATATATCAATAAAGAAATTATGGATTTATGAAATTGCAGACTAGCTCGACGAGGTTCTCGAACTTGATCTCGTTCTCGCTCTATTACATGGAGAGTATCGTAACATATACCACATAATAGTAGCCAATCTGTCGATTTGTGTTTCTCTGTCGTTTACTAAAAAGACGAACTGACTAAATCCTAGTTTAACAAATAAATGTCTTGCTAATTTTTTAAAGAAAATATCTCTTGGCAATTTTGTTCCTTCTTCATCATATTGTAAGTTGTATAATTCTTTATTGATGTCTGCTGCATAAATAGCTTCAACCAAAAAAGTTAATACTTCTGTTTCGTTTCTTGGGGATCCTTCAAAAACTCCCTCATTTAAAAACTGAGTAAATAGTTTTACATCATCAGAAAATTCACCATTTGATTCATTACATTTACCATGAAGATCGTTTTTGTATAACAATATCATGTATTCAACCATTGGAAGTAATTTATATTTTTTGAACAATTTCTTTCTATATGCGCCTCCTTTTATTTTGACAGTATAAAATCCTCCTTTTCTTTTACTATTTCTTCTACTATTTCTACTATTTTTATAACTCGGTTGAACTAGATATTTTTCTTGTTGTGGATAATATTGTTGTGGATGTGGATAATATTGTTGTGGATGTTGCAAATAATATTCTTGTTGTGGATAAAATTGCAAATAATATTCTTGTGGATATAGAGGATGTGGATAATATTGTGGATAATATTCTTGTGAATAATATTCTTGTGGATAAAATTGTTGTGGATAAAATTGTTGCGAATAATATTCTTGTGGAGAATATTCTTGTCGATATGATTCCGATGCAACATCTTTTCCAGGTAAACCTGGTGCAATCGGTAGATGTTCAGTTTTTGTTTCCGTTTTTGGCCATTCATGTAGTACTTTATTGCCTTGTTTAAAATTGTCATAAAAGGAGGATTCCATGTGTTGTTTCATCAATGATTTCCGTATTATTCTATCTATTTCTTCTTGTTCTCTAGCATAATCTTTTGCTTTTCTATATTCTTCTTTTCTATATTCCTCTTCTAATTTTGCTCTATCTGCTTCTACTTTTTGTCTAGCAGCATCTTCTGCGTTTTGTCTAGCAGCATCTTCTGCGTTTTGTCTAGCAGCATCTTCTGCTTTTGCTTTTTGTCTAGCATCATAATCTGCTTTTGCTTTTTGTCTATCTACTTCTGCTTTTTTTCTATCTGCTTCTGCTTTTCTATCTGCTTCTGCTTTTTTTCTATCTTCCTCTTCTTTAAATAATTTTTCTCTATTTTGTTCGCTGATGTTTTGTTGTTCTTGAAATTTTCGTTGTTCTTCTTGCTTTTTTTTTTTACTAATTTCATCTCTAACCATCTTTAATTTTAAATTCAAATAATTCCTGAAATTTGTTAATGATTTAATTTTTTCCTCAATAACTTTTAAAATCTCCAGATTCTTTTTAAGTTTGGCCTCATCAGTTTCAACTATGTCTTTAAACTGTTTTAACTCAATTAAATCTTCACTATTCCGTTTTTTTATTTGGGCTAATAGTTTAGGATCGGTGGTTTGTTGTATAGAAGTAAGATTATCTTCAATTTGTTTTCTTTTATCTGAAAAATTTTTTTTTTTCATTTCAATAAGAGCTTTATTTTGTTCTATTGTTGGAATAATATTTTCATCTCGATCTTTGATAAAATCCTCAGTTAATATATCGTTTGCTTTATCAAGATAATTTTTAAAAATTTCTTCTTGCTTTTCTAAAGTGTTGCCCCTGATAATTTTATCAAATCCAGTTTTTTCACTTTCACTCAGTAAATCTTTTAATATTTTTAATTCTTCTTCATCTCCACCTCCTAAATACTTTTTTGTTTTTCTTATTCGATCTTTCTTATCTTTCTTATCTTTCTTATCTTTCTTTCTTATCCTTTTTTTTGTTTGTTTTTTCATTAATTATATATTAACATAATATTTACATTCTCATAATAATTGCGATCACCAATTCTTTTCTCAGTTCCATTTCTTCGCACATTTTATATTTTATATTTTATATGAAATATAATATCAATCAAATTGTTTTATTATTAGTCGGCATTGTTTTGATTTCTGTTCTCGTCTATTCTATTTTACAAACAAACCATGTATTCACATTCGAACCGTTTGATCCTTTTCCAACAGGAGAACCTGTTCTCATTATTTCAAGATTTTCTGAAAAATTAGACTGGATACGTGAAGCACCTGCGGCGCAGTTTTTTAACGTCATTTATAACAAGGGTCCAAATGAGGATTATGAAACGAATGAAAATACATTAAAAACTGTACGTGCTGAAAATCTAGGAAGATGTGATGGAACCTATGTACGATTTATTGTCGATCATTATGACAATTTACCTGATGTAATGGTGTTTCTTCCTGGTTCTTCAAACATGGAACATAAACATTGGAAAATGGCGAAACTCCTTTCGACAGTTAGAGAGAATGGAAATAAAAGCGTTTTTATGGGTTATGCTCCAGTTTCACCTCATGATGTGAACCATGAATTGTATAATTTCCAATTGGATGAATGGACCGCAACGAATGAAGTCAATAAACAAACCAATTCGGAATCGAAACTGACCCCTGCTAAAATACGACCTTTTGGAAAATGGGTTGAACATTACCTTGGTCCAGTTATGATTGATCACGGAAATTCAGGTCTTTTTGGGATGTTTGCTGTATCAAAAGATGATGTATGGAAACGACCAAAAGAATTTTATCAAGATTTACTCGAACAATTAGAAGTGTCTTCGAATCCAGAAGTCGGTCATTACTGTGAAAGATCATGGTGTAACATATTCAATTATGTTGGAGCGTAATATTACATAATCATACCGGGCCCGTTTGTTCGAAGGGCCTTTTAACCCTAAAGGGTCACTAAAATCTATGAATTATTGTTGCTACGAAGTGTGGGAAAGACTTAATTGTTCAACCAATTCAGTCGCGGACGCCGTATTTGGTTCTCCATTTTCTTGATTTTTTCCTTCGGTTTCCTTCTTATCTATTTTCAACGGGGTATTTTTATGATCTGTTTCTGTTTCTGTTTCATATGTTACATTATTATCAAGTGCATCTTTTACTCGATCAGCATCGGCATCTATCGGAACCGACGATGCAACAAATGTACGCACCACTTTTTCCCGAATATTCTGCTGTTGGATCCAGTATCGGGCTAAATCCGGCGCATTCGCCAGCAGACTCATGGTACTGTCATACGTCGTGGTAATGGCCAACGTCGCCGCCGTAGTATATCGAATACTGTACCACCAATACGGTGGCACATACAACACAAACCCCTGTTGGACATCACACTCAAGAAACGGCGTATGCTCTATATCCCCCTTCATTTGCGGTTGCGGCGACCACACATCCGCCGCAGCTCGGAATTCATAGTTCTCGTAATCTACTACAGGGTGCATGTATTTGGAATTGCGCCAAGGCGTCATTTTCACTTGCAATTTGCCCGACGCCACGACGACGAACCTGCGGTAATGCGTATGATACTGCATGGGCGTGTAGGCGCCTTTCGATCCCATGAGCAAATCATACTCGCGATGTACCGTGTAGTCGGGTTTGAAAAACTCGTCGAGATCTTCGATGCTGCTGAGCAATCCGGCGGTCTCGATGAACGGTCCGTTGTCCTGCGTGATATAATGGGAGCGAGAATCCGTGTTGGAAAGTGTGAAATAAGAGGCGAACGAAAGGGGGACGGGATCAATCGTGTCGATGGGCGGAAGAAGGCGGTATTCGGTCGTATCTTTGACTTGGACGACAGATGTTTGGTCGCGATTTCCGGATTTTTCTTGAATTTTGTCTAAAGTGACGGCTTCATAGAATCGAGGAAATATGGATTTAAATTCAAACAGGGTGGGTTGTTTCACTTTACAGACTTCTTGCAATTGTTCTCCATTCGTATAATCCATTTCGTATATTTCCATGTCCTCGCTCTTTTTGTAGTGATCGATGATGTGGACATATATGAAAAACAACACGACGAAAATGCAGACGGTTATGAAAAAGTCCATGAAATATATATTGTGTTGGAGTTTTTTAGACTTTGAATGTACGCGGTGTATTGTGAACAGATGAATCAGAATCCGAATGATAATGAATAAAATGATTCACAATATCATTCAACACAGATGTAAGATCCGTACCACTTATCTTTATAGAATACATGTTTTTTATCCCTGATCTCATTTGTGATTGGAACGACATTCCTATTATATACTCTCGTACACCCATATATGTGCTAGGTGTATATTGTGGATTTTTCTTTACAAATGCATAAAAGGTTTCTGCAATTTTTTCTGGAGTTTTATATGTAATTTGTTCTATTTTATTTTTTATTTTTGTATAAATCTGTTCATATGTTTCTTCCCCTCCAATCATTTTCGTTTTTGTTTTTGTTTTTGTTTTTGTTTTCCTATTTTTATTCGATCTATTTTTTCGAATAGTTTGAATATTTTTCATGGTTCTCGAATTAATAATAATGAAATATATAAAATAACAAAACAAAAAACAAAAAACAAAAAACAAAAAACAAAAAACAAAAAACAAAAAACAAAAAACAAAAAACAAAAAACAAAAAACAAAAAACAAAAAACAAAAAACAAAAAACAAAAAACAAAAAACAAA
>Ga0214921_10006572_pt1 | contig 15850 bp, 12 predicted proteins | sample LL1505_MetaG_FD_177992 | JGI IMG/M metagenome (GOLD analysis project Ga0214921, IMG submission 177992) | Freshwater microbial communities from Lake Lanier, Atlanta, Georgia, United States - LL-1505 | ecosystem: Environmental > Aquatic > Freshwater > Lake | place: USA: Georgia | collected...
AGCAGGATTAATCACCACTACAGCACTGTCTTTTTTCGCAATCACTGTAGTGATTTGCCTGGTAGACCTGCAAGCAGCGAAAGCCATCATGAGCAGCATTAAAAGCAATCCTATTCTCATTGTTAAATTTTATTGTTTACCAGTATGTCCGAAGCCACCTTCATTTCTTTCAGTTGCATCAATTGAAGAGACTTCAATCAGCTGCGTTATTTCTACTTGCTGAAAAACCATTTGGGCAATCCTGTCACCATTTTCAATTTGTTGCGTTTCTCCTGAAAGATTGATAAGAATAACTTTTATTTCCCCGCGATAATCTGCATCAATGGTTCCGGGAGCATTCAGACAGGTGAGTCCTTGCTTGATGGCGAGCCCACTCCGTGGCCTAATCTGGGCCTCAAACCCTTCAGGTATTTCCAGATAAATACCGGTTGGAATCAATTTCCTATCCATGCTCGCAAGCAAAACAGGTTCGGAAAGATTTGCCCTGAGGTCCATACCGGATGAACCCGATGTGGCATAGGATGGAAGAGGATGGGATGATTTGTTGATGACTTTAACCTTCAACGAAATGATTTTTGCAAAGGTACAACTATCCTCGCTTTTCAAGAAGCACGGTTGCATAGGCCACCAATCCTTCCTCACGGCCTACAAAACCCATTTTCTCAGTCGTAGTGGCCTTAACGGACACATCTGAGGCATCTATCTGAAGAATGGATGCAATGGTTTCCTGCATTGAATTAACATAAGGTTTAATCTTTGGCGCTTCCAAACAGAGTGAGCTGTCCAGGTTCACCACCTTGTACCCCCTCTCAGCAATCAATTCAAATGTTCTTTGGAGAAGTATTTTACTGTCAATGTTTTTATAGGCCGCATCGGTGTCAGGAAAATGGACGCCAATATCCCCCAGAGACAGCGCACCCAACATGGCATCACAAATGGCGTGCAGCAGCACATCTGCGTCACTGTGCCCTTTGGCACCCTTGTGATGGGGTATCTTCACACCTCCAATCCAAAGATCCCGTTCTTCAACCATTTGATGAAAATCAATTCCAAATCCAATCCTGAAAGACATGCTGTATTTTTTATAAATGTATGAAAAAAGAAAACGGCCCTAAGGCCGTTTCCCATCTATTATTTACTTACGCGTCAGTTTCTTTCAGATGGAGAAAGATCCATGAGCAGGCTGAATCGTATGGTATTGGAGAGTGGGTTTCTGTTTACCCCAGACCCGGAAGGTATCAGGTAAGAAAGGTTGATGCCGAATGAAGATGATGTGAAACCTGCGCCCAAGGAGAAGTACTGGCGGTTGCCCTTGGTTTTGTCTTCATAAAAATATCCTGCCCTTACTGCAAATTGTTCGTTGTAGGAAAATTCTCCACCAAGCGACAAAGAGAATTCTTTCAATTCTTCTGCACCACCCCCTGGGGCATCACCAAAAGAACTGAACCAGCTTCCAACAACTCCTTTTGTCCTGTAGTTGGCCAACCCTGAAGAATCACCCAAAGCAGGAGGCGTTGGCACCATCAATTTGTGGATGTCAACACCAAAAGAAAGGCGGTTGACCTCATTGCTCACATAATTATAAACACCACCTATGGTCATGTTGGCAGGAATAAAATCCTTCTGTGTTGCATCACTTGTATAACTGATCTTGGAGCCAAGGTTGGTGAAGGCTGCACCCAGGTTGACGCCACTTCCATCATCCGCTTCCGTGCTGTAGTAAAGTCCGATATCTCCTGCAACGGCATTGCCTGCTTTGTAGGAAACTCCATTTACCGCCTGCCCACCCGCAAGGTTTGAATTGATGTAGCGAAGGGCCACACCGAGGCTAAGGTTTTCCCCCAACATCCTGGAATAACCAGCATCCAATGAAAATTCCCTGGGGCGAAATGAATTGAGGTCATTCCCCAGGTTATCAGTGAACTGAATATTTCCAAGGCTAAAATAGCGGAGAGATCCGGAAATGGCCTCTGATTCACTCAACTGATAATAGCCAGCAAGGGAAGCAAGGTAAACATCGTTGAGACCAAGGTCTTTAAGCCAAGGGGTGAAGGTCATGCCGAGGCCTGAAGGGCTTTTGGCAAATGGATATTTTGCAACATTGTAAAACTGTGCGTTGGCATCTGGAGAAGTGGCCACGCCAAGATCACCCATTCCACCAGCCCTTGCATCAGGAGAGATCCTGAGAAAAGGGACAGCAGAGGTTACCACATTAATGCTGCTGGTTTGAGAAAATATATTATTGGTGCTTGACAACAAAAGAGCTGCTGCGAAGAGATTCCTGACAATTCTTTTCATATTTGGCTAAATTAATGAATTTAGGGTTAAAGGATAATGAGCTTTTGTACCTTTTGGGTTAACTTTCCGAATTTGCTCACAATGGTCAGCTGATAAATGTACACTCCCCTGCCCAACCTGTTTCCCTTTTCATCCCTCCCATTCCATTCAATTTCGATAGAACGCAACCCCGCTTCATTTATTGCCTTGCTGAGCGTTCTCAAAACCTGACCTTCAGCTGTAAAAATTTTTACCTCCGCCCTGGCGCCCGCATATGGCCCTTCCAGGCTGAATGAAAACAAGGTTGAATGGTAGACCGGATTGGGATAATTGAAAAGCCGTATAACCTTGATGCTATCTTGCTTAATGACCTTGCAAAGAATGGTATACTCGCTGGAATTGTTGAAAACATCCCAGGCTTTCAACAGAATTTTATGATTTCCTTCTGAAAGTTGTGGGAGCCTGAACTGGATGGTCCCGTTCAACGCAGCCGCTGAAGCCGGCTTAAAGTCATCATTCAATACAATGGTTTCCCGGTAATTTCCATCAATTACGGCGGTAATCTCATGGCCAATTCCATTGCCGGAAAGATTGATGCCCGATGCATCTGCCAAATGAACCAGCAACAGGGGCGTTTCATTGACTATACCCCCATCAACAAATTGTAGGTCGTTCAGGTATCCCTTGATAGAAGGACCCGCTTTATCGTTGGGAACCTGATTGCCCAACCCACCCACAACAAGGTTTTCATCAATACCCTGTGCATCATAGGTTCCATTGTCTGCATAATAACTTATCCTGGCAGGCCCGAACTGGAAATCAATGTCTTTGGGCACAATAAAACTAAAACTGAATTTCCCATTTGTTGCACTGACCTTCCCTTTGTACAAAAGATTTTGCAGGGAGTTGAAGTTGACAGCCTTGCTCTGCGGATCGTTAGCCAAGGTTTTGAGCACCGTAGGCTTGTCAAATACTTCAGGGTAAACATCTCCATTGAAGTCGGAGGCCAACAATCCTGCAGGCGTGAGCAATTCCCCTTCAATGGTGTAGCGATTGAGGGAACGAAGTGTATCGGATCCTTTGGCAATGGGCCTTCCATTGATGGTGGTCGACCTGACGGAATACTCCGGCATGGCCAGTTTCATGGCAGGATCGCCCAGCATGGTAAATTTTCTTGCATTGATATAGTCCCCCGAGTTGACCACCGTAAAATTCTTGGAATCCATCAATGCGTTTCCCAGCCTGGGATACTTGCTGGCATTGTCCCTTTTCAGGAGGTATTTGAAAAAATGATTGTTGATGATGCGGTTGCTGGAAGCGAAAACCAGCCTTGTGGTGGTCATCAGGCCTATGGCACCATTGCTCCTGCCCACAAAAAGATCCTCTCCAATCGAAAACTGTGAAGGATCATCAAAGGGAGCAAAATCACAGGTGGCAGTGATCACCAGCGGGAGCCTTGTAGCATTTTCCCAGGAACCGACCATCTCCTTGTCCAGGATGGCTTCCTGTGCAAGCCTGTTGCTGTTTCCATGGCCACTGTAATTCCAGATCAGCGTACCCGCATTCATTTTTCTTGAAATCGCTGCATTTACCTCGGGGTAACGGCTGCCTCCGGTACCGCTTTCCTGCTTAAAAGCATCGAGATAAATCTTCTCCAGGTTCCAAACGGGTGATTCATTTGCTATCAGCGAAGCGTGGTATTCTGCATCATTCAGGTGAACATTATAGTCCTCATCATCCGCTACCAAGGTGATGTCATTCCTCCAGGAGCCCAGTGAAGCCTTACCATGGTATTGGATTATTTTATCTACTGCTTGCCTGGCCTGTAAATTTGTTCTTGCAGGAATTCTGCCAATGCCAAGGTCAAGCAGTGGCGCAGGAAGGTTCTGATTGATGTCGTCATCATCATCAAGATAGCCGAAATAGTCGTCCGTTACATAGCTGGTCAAAGGGTCCAATGATGACTCACTTTGGTAGGATGGGACAAGGTTTTTCCTGTTTGCGGTCTTTTCTTTGTAGACATAGGATGCCCCACCAAAAAGCAATAAATATTGAGGTTTTGCAGAAGGATTGGTGCCCGCCCTGTCGTACAACATTTTCATGAAATTTCGGATGGCCGTGGGGTCTGGGGCTCCGGAAGAAAACTCATTGTAAAGCTGTTCGGATTCTACCACCACCGACAAGAGGCCATCTTTTTGTGCATGGAAATCAGCCAGGCGTTTAGCCTCTGTTGCCATCGACTTGTCTGTTACAATAACCATGTTCGGTTGGCCAAGCCCATGAAGGTTTTGATTGGGAACTGCGCCAACCAAGACCGGAGCCTCAGGCTGACTTGGATTGAAGGCAATGTATTCGTGCAAGCTGGATGTTTGGTTGGCAAACCTGAGGTCGGTCCCCGACAGGCTTGTTTTCAATTTACCCGGGAGCAGTGGATTGGAAACATCCCAAACAACAATGCCCGTTCCATTTCGAATTGAAAAACTGGCAGTGCCTGAAGCTGCAACAGACTTCAGGTCCCTAAAAGGTAATTGGGAAAAGCCCTGCATGTCTAATGAACGCCTGAAATGGAGCTCAAACCAGTTGAGCCAGGCTTCCCCACTGGCCGATCCGGCATTCAACCTATAACCAACCACAAGACCATTTCCTGAAATTTTTCCCTTGCCTGACTTTCTGTTCACGTTGGCTGTGGGCTCAAGCAAAGTGCCTATCAAAGGGGGTGTTGAATGCTCAAAAAGGAGCTGACCGTTGAGCAACACCTGCATCCTGTTGGGTTGCTCGAAACTTCTTCCAACCACCTCACTGTTCAGGGTAAAATCACTGCCCGCCACTGCTCCAGAAAATGGAAGGGTGAAATCCCTTGAAGATGGCTTTCCACCCTGGATTCCAAATGGCTCTCCGTACCATTCTTTACCACTTTTGAGAAAATTGATGCTGTCCAACTCATGGCGGTAATGTTCATCAAATTCAACCACAACTGTGCCTGGATTCAATACCACAGGCAATTCTGTGATGCGCTTGCCCTGGGCATTCCCAATATTGATGAAATAATAGGATTGGTCGCTGTATGGGTTTTTCCTGAACTCAAATTCCCGCGTTATGGGATTAAAAATCCATTGGTCAGGGCCCGGAGCGTAAAACAAAAAATAGTCGCTTCCATCAAACATTCCATCACCCCCGTCATACAATTCAATGGCAACCTCGGGAAGATCGTCGCCAATCATGGGTTTATTGGATTCCGGCAAAACACCTCCGCCTGTACCAAAAAAACTGATATTGGCAGATGGAATAGACCCAGAAAAGCCGGCATTCTTTAAAAAAGCTGCTGAAATCTTAAAAACTCCAGGATGTTCAATGGAGACCTTTGCCCATTTTCCGGTGGATAGGACTGATGACTGCGTGTATCGCCTTTGTCCTACTGAAAAAAGGACCATCCCAAATAGGGCAATTAGGGTAAACCATCTTTTCATAAAGGCCTGTAAACAAATTTAGCATTTACTAAACATAATTATTGACGTAATCCATTGAATTGATATAATTTAACACTTACATTTGTTATCATACATGGAGTAAATTGGGCAATAATTTCCTGACTTACCCGTTAAGTGAATCGATTAAATAAAAAGTCTACGGTATGAGAAACCTTTTGTACTTGTCAGCAGTTGTTGTTTTATTCAGTTCCTGTAAGGGGGGTTCTCCTTTTTCAAAGAAAAAAGAGAAATCGGGTGTTACCGGTTGGAATTACAATGACAAAAATATGGGTGGATTTTACAAATCACCGGTCAAAGAACAGGGTACTGGCCCCGGCTTACTGTTTGTTCAAGGTGGTACTTTTACCATGGGAGCTGCCGATGAGGATATCATGGGAGACTGGAACAACGTGCCCAGAAGAGTAACCGTATCTTCATTTTATATCGACAAAACAGAAGTGGCCAACATCCATTACAGAGAGTACCTGAGCTGGATTGAAAGAACTTTTGATGATCCCACGTTTGAACAAGTGGTGACTGGTGCCAAACCCGACACCTTGGTATGGAGAAGTGAGTTGGCCGCCAATGAACCCTTGGTAGATTTCTATTTCAGGCATCCTTCTTATAACAATTATCCAGTGGTTGGTGTGTCTTGGAGACAAGCCAATGATTTTTGTATCTGGAGAGGCAGCAGGGTGAATGAATTGTTGCTGGTACAAAAAGGACTGGCCAATCCCAACCAATTGAAAACCATACAGGGCCAGGGAGAAGAGAACTTTAACACGAAATCATACCTGCTCGGACTTTATTCCACGCAAGCGCCCAAATCTAAGAAATCCCCGTTGGTGGATGAAAATGGGAAGCCAAGAAACTACACGAAAATTGAAGATGGAATTCTGCTTCCTGAATACCGCCTTCCTACAGAAGCAGAATGGGAATATGCCGCGCTGGGATACATCAACCAAAATCCCAATGTAAAGACCAAAGAAGGAAAGCGTGGTGAGGAATTGATCATGAACAAACAAGTGTACTCCTGGTCTCATAATGTGAACGGTATGCGTGACAACCGATACGGATCATGGCAAGGAAAATACATGGCCAACTTCAAACGCGGCAATGGTGACTACATGGGTATTGCAGGAGGACTGAACGATAATTCATCCATCCCAGGGCCTATCGATGCTTTCTACCCGAATGGATTTGGATTGTACAACATGTCTGGAAACGTAAATGAGTGGGTAGCTGATGTATTCAGGCCTATGTCCAGCAAGGATGTTGATGATTTCAACCCTTATCGTGGTAACGTTTTCACCAAGAAGGAAAAGGATGCAAATGGGGAATACCAGCGCGACAGCATTGGAAGGGTTAAAACTGTTGTGGTCACAGACGAGGAAGCCAAAACAAGAAGAAACTACCAGAAAGGAAATGTAATCAACTACATTGATGGAGATTCTCTCTCCATGGCAACGTATGGCTATGGTTTAACAAGCCTGATCAATGACAAATCAAGGGTATTCAAAGGCGGAAGCTGGGATGACAGGGCCTATTGGCTGAGCCCGGGAACACGCAGGCATCTTGAAGAAGACCAAGCTACCGCCACCATTGGTTTCAGGTGTGCGATGGACCGCTTCGGAAGCCAGGAAGGAAATGGTTTCAAAAACGGGAACCAGTTCAGCAACCGCAGGCAAAACACAAGAAAAAAATAAACGACAACTAAAATAATGAAAAGGCCCTCCCTGCGAGGGCTTTTTCATCGCGGAAGGTCTTTAATCTGGTGTATCTTTGCACCATGCAGATGGATCGCTTATATGCCCTTTACAAGCAGTATCCCAAGGTTCAAACGGATACCCGCAGACTTGCCCCAACTGAATTGTTTTTTGCATTGAAAGGCCCCAGCTTCAATGGCAATCTTTTTGCGAAAAAGGCCCTGGATATGGGTGCGGCAGGTGTAATTATCGACGAGCCCATTGGTTTAGAAGGAGACAATATCTTTTTGGTGGACAATGTACTGGAAACCCTTCAGGCCCTTGCCTTGCACCACCGCAGACAATTCAAGATCCCTTTTATCGCTATCACAGGAAGCAATGGAAAAACAACCACCAAAGAATTGCTTCATGCCGTCTTGTCAAGCACCTATACAACCTATACCACCAAAGGTAACCTCAACAACCATATCGGTGTTCCTCTGACCATTCTGGCCATCCAGGATGATGCTGCCATGGCCATCATCGAAATGGGTGCCAACCATCAAAAAGAAATTGAAAGCTATTGTAAGATCGCATTGCCAACACACGGCATCATCAACAACTGCGGGAAGGCACACCTGGAAGGATTTGGCGGTGTTGAAGGCATCAGAAAAGGAAAAGGAGAATTATTTGATTTTCTGGCCCTGAACAACGGTGCTGCATTTATCAACGCAGGATTGGATTACCTCATCAACATGTCATCCGCCATCAAAAACAAGATTTTCTATGGCGGCAAGGGCAATTCATTCGAGGCTGCTGTATGCCAAAGCGAGCCATTGCTGGCGCTGGAAATCAGGAGTGAAAAATGGGGAACCCAGAAAATTTATACCCAATTGGTAGGCGCATACAACAAACCCAACATAGAAGCCGCCATTTGTGTAGGTGATTATTTTGGCATCGCTTTTGAGTCCATCAAACGTGCTATAGAAGCCTATGTGCCAGACAATGCAAGGTCACAACTGATTAAGAAAGGCAGCAATACCATTGTGCTGGATGCCTACAATGCCAACCCCAGCAGCATGCAGGCCGCCATTGAAAATTTCAGCCATCAACAATCAGAAAACAAGTACATGTTCCTCGGCGGAATGATGGAATTAGGAGAGGAATCAATCAATGAGCACCAATCCCTTGTGGAGATGATCAAAACAACTGGCATCAACAATGTGGTGCTTGTGGGCGGTGATTTTGCCCATGTTGACCACCACTGCAGGTATTTCCCAGATGCTGATCAAGCAGCTGAATGGATCAGGCAAAACCCTCCTTCAAACGCAATCATCTTGATCAAAGGATCAAGGGGAATTAAAATGGAAAAATTGCTGGAATCCTTTTGATACCAGACTAAACTCGCCTTCATGGCAGCATTGAAAATACAATTTTAAAAAATAGTACCTATGAGCAGTTTTAAAGCATCCTATCTGTACAGTGTGTTGAACAACAAGTGCCCCCGGTGCAGAAAAGGCAATATTTATACATCCTCCAATGCCTATAAGCTTGGACAGATGACAACAATGAACGAGACCTGCCCTGTTTGCGGGCAATCCACTGAAATTGAAGTGGGATTTTATTACGGAACTGCATACGTAAGCTATGCCTTGACAGTCGCCTTCAGTGTGGCCACCTTTGTGGCCTGGTGGGTTTTGATTGGCATGTCATTGGATGATAACCGGTTTTTCTGGTGGATGGGCACCAATGCTGTTTTGATGATCCTGATGCAGCCACTTTTCATGCGTTTGTCACGAACCATATGGCTTTCGTGGTTTGTTTCATACGATCCAACCAAAGAGAAAAGCACTGAGGAATCAGCCAAATGATTTAACTTGTATATCTTAAAACAACCAATCAATAGGATCATGAAACAATTCATTTCAATGCTGTTTTTGCTGCTATCAGCCAACTGCTTTGCCCAAAAAGGGTTCACCATTTCAGGAGATGTCAGCAAGGTAAAAGACCAGGTTGCAAAAGTTTACCTCAACTATTACGCAGACGGAAAATCCACCATGGACAGTGCAGAAGTAAAAGATGGCAAGTTCAGTTTTACAGGTACGTTGACTGACCCGGTCATGGGCAGCCTGAGGGCCAAATACCAGGAGATGCCTGGCTCAAAGACCATAAAGGCCATCTCCTACAATAGAGACATCAAGCAGGTTTTCCTTGAAAACTCAAAGATTAAAATGATGAGCGTTGACTCATTCGCCAATGCAACCATCAAGGGATCAAAGTCTCATACAGCCTATGTTTCATGGACTGAACTGACCAAAGAGGAAACTGCACAATCAGCGGCACTCAACAAAGAATACAGTGAATATTATAAAAAGAAAGACCAGGCCGGAATGGACAGGATTGATGCGGCTTTTGATCAATTGACCGAACAGAAAAACATCAAAAACAAGCAGTACCTCAAAGACAATGCATCCTCTCCGATAGCCATGTTTGTTTTGAAACAATATGCCGGTTACGATATCAATGCTGATGATGTTGAACCCATGTTCCTCGCACTGCCCGAACAATTAAGGGCAAGTCCTGCAGGAAAAGACATGGCAGAAAAATTGGAGACTGCAAAGAAAACAGGTGTAGGCAAAATGGCCATGGACTTCACCCAAAACGATACCCTTGGCAACCCGGTTTCACTTTCTTCTTTCCGCGGAAAATATGTATTGATTGATTTCTGGGCCAGCTGGTGTGGGCCTTGCCGTCAGGAGAACCCCAATGTGGTAAAAGCCTTCAATGCATACAACAGCAAAGGCTTCACCGTATTGGGTGTTTCATTGGATCAGCCAACAGCCAAAGACAAATGGATGAAAGCCATTCACGATGACAAACTCACCTGGACGCAGGTTTCAGACCTGAAATACTGGAAAAATGATGTGGCTGTGCAATACGGCATCCAAGCCATCCCACAGAATTTCCTGATTGATCCTCAAGGAAAGATTGTAGGAAAAAACCTTCGTGGCGAAGCCCTGAACAAGAAATTGGAAGCGCTATTCAAATAACAGCGCCTGCATCATTTGACATTTTATTCAATCCCGGTTGCATCGAGTAACCGGGATTTTTTTTGCAAACCTTCCCTTGAATGTCCATAGCAGCCGGTCCACATGACGCAGCACAGCTGATTTATCCCATCTTTTTCCGATATTTGCGACTCTAAAACAACCAATATGGGCAAATACAAAGCCGGTGTGCTATTCGGAGAAGACCTGAAAGCACTTTACCAAGACGCAAAAGACAATCAATTTGCCATGCCCGCTGTCAATACAACTGGCACTGATACCATCAATGCCACCCTAGAGGCTGCCGCGGCAGTGAACTCCCCTGTTATCATTCAGTTTTCGAATGGCGGAGCGCAATTCATTGCAGGAAAGGGCATGCCCAATGATCAATTGCAGGCCAATATCTCTGGTGCTATTTCCGGCGCCCTGCACATCCACAATGTGGCCAAATACTATGGTGTTCCCGTTGTCCTTCATACCGACCACGCTTCCAAAAAATGGTTGCCCTGGATCAGTGGGCTGATTGATGCAGGTGAACAATACAACAAAGAAAAAGGACAACCCCTTTTCAGCTCACACATGCTTGACCTGAGCGAAGAACCCCTGGAAGAGAATATCGCCACTTCTGTAGAATACTTCAAGCGCATGGCCCCACTGGGAATGGGCATTGAAATTGAATTGGGTGTTACCGGTGGTGAAGAAGATGGCGTAGACAATTCCGATGTTGAGAACGACAAGCTTTACACACAACCACAACACGTGGCCCATGCCTATACAGAACTGGGAAAGGTAGGTGAACTGTTTACTGTTGCAGCTGCATTTGGTAACGTTCATGGTGTATATAGCCCAGGCAATGTTCAACTGCGCCCTGAGATTTTGAAAAACTCACAGGATTATATCCAGAAAACATTCAACACCGGTGAAAAACCTGTGTTCTTCGTATTCCATGGTGGAAGCGGTTCACCGCAACACCAGATCAGGGAAGCCATCAGCTATGGTGCCATCAAAATGAACATCGATACCGACCTTCAGTGGGCTTTCTGGGAAGGTGTTTTGAACAACTACAAGAAGAATGAAGCCTATCTTCAGGCACAATTGGGAAATCCTGAGGGTGCTGAAAAGCCCAACAAGAAATACTACGACCCAAGGGTATGGCTCCGCAAAGGCGAAGAGACCTTCATGGCGAGGTTGAAAGTGGCGTTTGAAGATTTGAATTGCATCAATAGGAATAGTTGAGATTGTGATTTGAGGGTTGTGAGTTCTGGATTGTGAGTTGGGCGTTGTCATTTGTCAGATGAACTTGCCAGCCAACGAGAAGGTTGGTAAACCAAAGACCGCGTAGAGATTCAATTACCCTGTTTGAAACGCAAAAATTCCTTGATAAAAATAAAAAAGCGCTGGTTTACATCAGCGCTTTTTTTATGCATACTGCAAGACCTTATCGTCCCATCCAACCACCATCAACGGTCAGGATTTCTCCGTGCACATAGCTGCTGGCTGCGGAAGCCAGATAGACAATCGCACCCTTGAAATCTTCGGGTTCACCCCAGCGTTTTGCAGGAATACGGTCGAGAATGGACTTGCTTCGTTCTGGATCATTCCTAAGTGCTTCAGTATTGTCGGTCGCAATATAACCGGGTGCAATGCCATTGACATTCACGCCTTTTGAAGCCCACTCATTGGCCAATGCTTTTACCAAGCTGGACAAGGCCCCTTTGCTGGCTGCATAGCCAGGAACATTGATGCCACCCTGGAAAGAAAGCAATGAACAGGTGAAAATTATTTTTCCGGATCCTCTTTCAATCATTTTCTTACCGATTTCTCTCGACATGATGAACTGTGCGTCCAGGTTGATGTTGATGACACGGTCCCAGTACTCATCGCTGTGTTCAGCTGCAGGATTGCGCATGATGGTACCAGCATTGTTCACCAGGATATCCGGCACAATGCCAGCAGCATTCAACTTGCCAAGAAAAGCATAGATGCTTTCCCGGCTGGAAAAATCAGCCTGAAAAGAATGGAATGTTCTGCCTAGTGCAGTGACCTGCTTTTCCACCTCACTGCCTGGAGCGAGTGAAGCGCTTACGCCGATGATATCAGCACCGGCTTCTGCAAGACCAACGGCCATGCCCATGCCGATTCCACGGTTGCAACCGGTTACGAGAGCTGTTTTTCCAGAGAGGCTGAAGGCGGAGAGGATGTTCATGTTGAGGGAGTTGGGGGTTGTGGGTTTTGAGTTGTGAGTTGTGGGTTTTGAGTTGTAGGTTGTTAAAGAGAAACGCCGCGTTTCCAGGGAATGAAATCATCCTGGTTGAGCTGTACGGCTTTGGGTATCACTTCGCCACTGGCTGCTTTGATGCAATATTCCATGATCTCCTCGCCCATTTCTTCAATGGTTTTTTCGCCTTCCACAATTGGTCCACAATCAATATCAATGATGTCTGCCATGCGTTTGGCAAGCGTTGAATTGGTGGCCACTTTAATGGTAGGGCATACCGGGTTTCCTGTCGGTGTTCCCAGGCCGGTGGTAAATAAAATCAAGGTTGCTCCTGAGGCAGCTTTTCCTGTCGTTGCTTCAACATCATTTCCTGGAGTACAAACCAAACTCAGTCCAGGTTTTGTAGCCGGCTCTGTATAATCAAGCACATCCACCACAGGGGCTGTACCACCCTTCTTGCAAGCGCCAGCACTCTTGATGGCATCCGTAATCAAGCCGTCGCGGATGTTACCGGGAGAAGGGTTCATGTGAAAACCAGACCCAGCCTGAATGGCCTGTGCGCTGTATTCGTCCATCAATTTGATGAATTTTTCTGCTGTTGCTTTGTTGACACTCCTGTCAATCAATTCCTGCTCAGCACCACAGAGTTCGGGAAACTCTGCCAACAATATTTTACCATTGAGTGCCACCAGCAGGTCAGAGAAATATCCAACCGCGGGATTGGCGGATATACCGCTGAAACCATCACTGCCACCGCATTTTACACCCACAGTCAGTTGATCAAGCGTTGCAGGTTTTCTTTCCTGTTGATTGATGGCGATCAATCCCTTGAAGGTGGAGAGAATAGCGTTTTTCACCAATTCCTCTTCACTCATCGGGCCCTGTTGTTCAAAAATATGAATGGGTTTGTCGAATCCAGGATTGCGTTTTTTGATGGTGTCCACAAAAGTACTTAACTGAAGGTGCTGGCAACCCAGACTCAACACAGTTATCCCTCCTACATTGGGATGGTCGGCATAGGCAGCGAGTAGGTTTTCGAGGATGGCAGAATCCTGTCTTGTACCGCCACAACCACCCTGGTGATTGAGGAACTTGATGCCATCCACATTCTTGAAAACCCTGTTGTGCGGTGTTCCGGAACCTGAACCTTCCAAATGAAGGTCAGCACCCAGTTCTTCTCCCTTTTCATATGCCTCTTTCAACATGTGGGTATAGGCCTTGTATTTATCGGTTACCGCATACCCCAACTCATTGTGCATGGCCTCCCTGATGACATCAAGGTTCCTGTTTTCGCAAAAGACGGTTGGAATGAAAAGCCAATAATTGGCTGTGCCTACACGGCCATCAGTACGGTGGTAACCATTGAAGGTTCTTCCTGCATATTTTGAAACATCAGGAGCTTTCCATTTGTATTCTGCTGCCCGATACGCATAAGGATCTGCCGCATGGTGAAGGTTGTCAGTGGTCATCAGCCCTCCTTTCCTGACATCGTATTGCACTTTTCCTACGAGCACTCCATACATGATTACCTCACTTCCTTTGAGGAGGTCTTCGGTATAAAATTTATGCTTGGCCTGCACCCTTTCCTGCATTTCATACTGAGAACCCTCAAACGCAATCATCTCCCCTTTTTCAAGGTCGCGCAATGCTACGATCACATTGTCTTTGGGGTGTACTTTCAGAACAATTTTTTTCATTCTCAATGTTGAATTAACCGGTTAAAACAAGTGGCTAAGCTAAGCAAAATCCTGCTCTTGGGAAAGTGGAATTACGCAATCGTTGGCGATAGAAAACTGATGAGAATAGAAAATCTTTGTTGACCATGTTCAGGTCAATTCAGTGAGTATTACCTTTATACTCTCTAAAAACGAATCTTCATGAAAAAATTAATTTTTGCAACAATAGCGCTACTGGTTTCATTTGCTTCAAATGCACAACCTCCTGCGGGCAATGCCGAGAAGGGTGATTATTACGGAAGCAAGGTAAAAGAAAAAGGAGCTATCCCTCTGGCTGAACTTATCAGTCAATTGGAAACCATTTCAAGCCTACCTGAAACCAAGGTTACCGCAAAAATAGTAGATGTTTGCCCCAATAAAGGATGCTGGCTGAAACTGGAACTACCCGACGGGAAGCAAGCGACTGTAAAGATGAAAGATTATGGATTTTTTGTTCCATTGGCAGCAAAAGGAAAAACGGTTGTTATTGATGGCCAGGCTTCGATAAAAACAGTTTCTGTCAAGGAGCTCAAGCATTTTGCAGAAGACGCCAAAAAATCCCAGGCGGAAATAGATGCGATTACCCAACCCAAAAAAGAAGTGAATATTCTTGCTAAGGGGATTGTGGTGGTTGATTAGCTATAGGATAGCATTAATACTGCAAGGTGCGATTCAACCATCCGAACAAACTTTCTTAGTAAAGTATGAGTTCTTTCTTTTCGTAAGGGATAGGATAGGCTGTAATCCACACTTCGGGATTGAATTTTGCCATGCCATCTTTCATGACCATTACTACCGCATCGATTGTAGATCCTTTCATGTCTTCTGTCAACGGAAAATAATAGGTATAATTGGATTCGGCCAATGGTACAGGATACTCCCATGCATTGCTTCTATAGGATAAACTTCTATCGGGTGCCCCAACCAGTTTTCCGTTTACACGCAAGGCTGCATAGGCTCCTTCAATCCCGTGTTGTCCGTTGAGCGCTACGGCCAGGTAACTCCCCTTTGGAATTTCATTGAGCACGAAGCTGTATTGATAAGCAGCTTTTGCAGTCATCGAGCGGTAAGCACTGAATAAATTAGAGGCTCTCCAAAGGGTTCTTTTCACTGCTTTTCCATTCAGGTATCCTTCGATTTCCAATATCTTTTCTGGAGAACTTGGGAACCGCACATATCTTATTGGCTTGGATTTGTCTAGCGGTAAAACCATCTCTTTTCCGGCCAATAGGAGAATGGGTGACCATGTTTTTAAATCAACAGAGGTTTGCACCCTGATGGCTTCAAAAGATTTAAACGGCTGAAGCGCTTGTTCGTCTCCAACAATAATTTTAATGCTGTCAAGCGGAGTCAGTGCACCCAAGTCCAATCGAAATGCTCCACCGTTGATGCGCAAATCTGTTCTACCCTGCCTTCTGCTGGGATAAAAAGATGTTTTGAG
>Ga0214921_10006573_pt1 | contig 15847 bp, 11 predicted proteins | sample LL1505_MetaG_FD_177992 | JGI IMG/M metagenome (GOLD analysis project Ga0214921, IMG submission 177992) | Freshwater microbial communities from Lake Lanier, Atlanta, Georgia, United States - LL-1505 | ecosystem: Environmental > Aquatic > Freshwater > Lake | place: USA: Georgia | collected...
AGCCTGGGCGCAAGGCAAAGGTCGCAGCACCGGCAGCCGAGTCAAAGGCTGTAGAGTCAGTTGAAGACTCGGCGGTTGCAACAGCTGCCGAGTCAGTTGCCGTCAACGTTGCGCCCAAGGAGGTAGAGTGGCTCACCTGCCGGATGAAGAACAGCGACGGCACGTTTCGCTACATTGTGCGAAACCTAAAGACCGGCAATGTCTATGCCGAGAACCCAAATGCACAGCATTCATCGGAGGCGGCAGTTCGCGACCAGTTCCTTGGTCGCTGGATTGACGACAAGCTTGATGAGTATGCCACCGAGGCCAAGGACGACGAGTAATACGTTCTCCCCTTCTCTTGAAAAATACAAAATACAAATACAAAACTTTTTCATTTGCGGTGTTTCTTTGCGATTTTTTGTGTTTTCAACATTGCCCCATTACGACATTTGAATTTCTTCAATGTACGACCACGTGTTTGTAACACTGATTTCACACAAATCGCAATAGCACGGCCTTCTTTATCCTTCCGGTGTACATTTTTGAGCGATTTACGCACCTTTTTAATACAGGAACAAAATGATGATGCGTTCATATATGGTATGTACAGATTTTTTGCCCGTCATAGTTAGCAGGGGATGACATCCAGAACAATTGATATTGACAGGCTCTTTACAAGAGATATTTTCTTTAAGGATGCCTCCAATCGCCCCATAAGCGCAAACAAGGTTCTCTTGACGCGCGGGGATGGCGGTATTTATTTTAGTAATCTTCCTGATGGCGGTAACAGTTCAACGCCCACCGCGTTCAACAACTTTCGGGCCGGTGATAATTTGCAATTTACGGCAAGCAATGCATCCAATACACTGTGGTTTGAAGCAGGTGCCGGTATTCAGTTTTATTCAACAATTGATGTAACACAACCCAAGTTCTGGATTGCTGCCACAGCACCAGAACAAATTCGTGTAACCGGTAACGGAAGCGGCGTTGTGAACTTTTCAACACTTACCGATGAACTTGTGGGTGGTCGCACACTCTACTTTGCCGGTACAGGTGATACAACCGTAAACGTGTCTGACACAACTGTATTGTTTGGATCTGCATATAATTCCTCATATAGTTCATTGGTTCAGCTCCAGAGCACAACGTTGGAATTGTACATTTTTGGTTCCACACTTGTCAGCAGTGTAAATCAGACCCTGAGCACAGTCAACTTCTTTTTGCTGAGTACATCCATCAGTAGTATTTACTCCACTCTTTTGTATGTGCAAGAACAAACAGATTATGTATCCAGTTTTGTATGGTCCACGTTTACAAACGATGCCAACAACAATCGTAACATTCTTACAATCAATCAAATCAGCTCAAGTCATGTGCAAGCGTCCACCCTTCAGGCCGGTGCCAACATAATCGCAGACAAAACTGGCGTGCCATTTACGGATCCAGATTGTATGCCGTATGCACAAGACGGTTATGCAAAGTATACATATTCGACCACTACGAATTTGATGACAATCCAGGACAATACTACAGCAGTGAAATTTGCCATTGAAAAAGATGCACAGTATGGCACTTCCACATTCTTCAACAGCACGTTCGAAAAGGTGGTGCTTCAATCACAAGTGGGAATGCAAACACAGCTTTCCACGAGCTCAACCTTTGTGCCAATCTTACAACAATTGGAAATTCGTGAATCAGAAAATACCAGCGGCATACTTTCCTCCATCATTGATTACCGCGTGGTAAATATTGCAAATTTGGATGAAATATGCGCTCCAAATGGACTGGCCATTCACGCACCGGTTGTGTCCATTAGTACACTGAATGTTAGTTCAATTATAGGCATTGCCGGCATTGGTGGTGCAACGTCTACGTTTACTGTGTTATATGCAGGCCAAATCAAACCTTCCACGATTGGTGGAACAACATTTATTGACAATGCGACGATGAGCAGCATTGTTGGAAATGTAGCAAACATTGCGGACTTACACGTGAGCTCAATCAATGGTGTTGTGCCCTTCCCATCCACCTTTAGCACTGCGTATTTTTCTACATCGCAAACAAATAATGCAACCATTTCCACGTTGAATGTGAGTACAATCAACGGCATCCAGCCGTTCTTCAATCCACAACTTTCCTCATTTAGTACAATTTTTATTTCAACAATGTATGATAACCAAGGATTTATTAATGATTTGCGCGTAAGCAGCATCAATGGCTTCGCGCCCTTTATTTCCACATTTAGTACACTTCAAACATCATCAATTACCGCAAATGTTGTGAGTACCACACAATTATACGCAGACGTGATTCAGGCGCGCCTTATTAATGTAACAATCACATCAACCACATTAATTTCAACATCCATTGTGCAGGCAACAACGCTTTCGTCCGTTTTCACAAATACTGGATTCCTAACAGCAACAAATGGTGCAGTCACAGCACTCAATGTAAGTAGCATTAATGGTCGTGAGCCATTCATATCGTCTTACCAAGTATTGTTTGCGTCCACATTTAATAATATGATTGCCAACATATCTGATTTGCGTGTGAGCAGCATCAATGGCATTGTTCCATTCCCAAGCACATTTAGCACCGCCTTTTTCTCCACATCGCAAACAAACAATGCCACAATTTCCACGCTCAACGTGAGCACAATCAATGGCATTCAACCGTTTTTCAACCCGCAGCTTTCTTCATTTAGCACAATTTTCATTTCAACAATGTATGATAACCAAGGATTTATTAATGATTTGCATGTAAGCAGTATAAATGGGTTTGCACCCTTCCTATCTTCATTTAGTTCTTTAACCACATCATCCATCGCGGCAAATGTGATGAGTACAGGACAATTGATAGCTGATACAATCCAGGCTCGACTCATTAATGTAACAATTACCTCAACCACGCTTATTTCCACGTCTATTGTGCAGGCAACTACACTTTCATCCGTTTTCACAAATACTGGTATCCTAACGGCCACAAATGGTTCTGTCACCAATTTGAACGTTAGTAGTATAAATGGCCGTGAACCATTTATTTCTTCGTACGAAATCCTGTTTGCGTCTACGTTCAACAATATGATTGCGAATATATCAGATTTACATGTGAGCTCCATCAATGGTATAGTGCCTTTTCCAAGTACATTTAGCACTGCTATTTTTTCCACATCACAAACAACATATGCAACTATTTCTACGCTTAATGTGAGCACAATCAACGGCATTCAACCGTTCTTCAATCCGCAACTTTCTTCATTTAGCACAATCTATATTTCAACAATGTATGACAATCAGGGGTTCATTAATGACTTGCGTGTTAGCACAATCAATGGATTTGCACCATTCATCTCATCCTTTAGCAGTTTGACAACATCTAGTATTACTGCAAACGTGATGAGCACAGGACAACTGATTGCAGATACCATTCAGGCGCGCCTTATTAATGTGACAATCACATCAACAACTTTGATTTCAACAAGTATTGTACAGGCAACAACGCTTTCCTCAATCTTTACAAATACTGGAATTTTAACAGCTACAAATGGTTCTGTGCAAGCATTGAATGTAAGCAGCATTAATGGTCGTGAGCCGTTCATATCATCTTATGCCATCCTGTTTGCGTCCACGTTTAACAATATGATTGCTAATATTTCTGACTTGCACGTGAGCTCAATTAATGGAATTGTGCCATTCCCATCGACGTTTAGCACTGCCTTTTTCTCTACATCACAAACAGGTGTTGCAAATGTTACTGATTTGCGTGTAAGTAGCATAAATGGCCACGAACCTGTTGTATCATCCTATGAAATCTTGTTTGCATCGACGTTCTACACTATGCTTGCCAATATATCAGACTTGCATGTCAGCTCAATTAATGGAATTGTACCTTTCCCAAGTACGTTTAGCACTGCCTACGTATCAAGCCTGACAACAGATACGGTGTCCACAGGCATATTGTATGCAGACCAGATTTTTGCGCAATACATTGATGTCCAATTTGTATCCACCACCATCTTGTCATCCTATATTGTAACGGCGGATTTGGTCAGTACATCACTGCTGTATGCAAATTCCGCAGGCATTACGGATTTGTACATTAGCACAATTAATGGCTTGCCGTATTTGACATCCAGTTTCAGTACACTGATTGCATCCACAGCGCAAGCGCAGCAAGCAAGCATATCGGATTTGACTGTAAGTAGCATCAACGGCATTAATCCGTTTTTCCAGGAAACGGTAAGTACATTTAGTACGTTGTACTGGTCCACTGCCCAAGGTTTGGATGCGTCAATCAGCAGCCTGCGCCTGTCCACAGTTATGGGCAATGAATTGCCGATTTTTACGTTTGATATGGAGCAGCGACGTGTGGGTGTGAACTTGGGACCTACACAACAGCCACGATGCACCCTTGATATAAACGGAATTGCGTACGCCAGCAACTTTGTGACAATGTCGGACCGTCGTCACAAGAAAAATATATCCACGTTGGATGTGGACGTGAACATGTTGCCGCGTGGTTACAGATTCCAGTGGCGCAAGGATGATGCGTGGGATATTGGATGTATGGCCGATGAGGTAGAATTGTTTGCACCTGAGGCGGTCTATATGACACACGATGGCAGCAAGACGGTCAGTTATCACAAGTTGGTCCCAGCGTGCCTGAATATGATTCGTAAACTGTCAGAACGTATGGAAATGTTGGAACGCAAATTGAATGTATATGAAGACCTGTAAAAAAATGAACTTGAACTTTCCACCTAACCCATGCGCATCAGCATGTTTCAATTTGAGTCAGGTTTAACGGTTGTAGATTTTGCGGTCGGCGATTGGGTGCTGTATAATCCCAATATGCCAGACCTGCCACCGGCTACGGATCGCCTGCGCGATATTGGTGTCGTGCAGGCCGTGGATGAACATTATGTGCATATCCTATTTGCACATAATCTTCCCTATCAAAGTGAAGAACACCAACACAGCATTCTTCCGTGCGCCCTTACGAAAGTAGACCGCGCAACCTACGAACCACTTGTCTGCGATTCTGGAAAAATTGAAGAACCTAAGATCGCCGAAGACGATGAGCGCCAATCATGACGCTCCAAAAATGCCATTCCACGATGCGACTTGCAGACCGATTGTATGAATCGCGACGCATACCACTTGATGATTGGGTCGCCCAGTACATGCAAGTCGCAGACGAATTAAACATCCTTCTTCCTCATATTCCCGCCAATGTACATATGGTGATGAATATGAAAAAACTCATTAGTCTTTCCTTTCGTGCGCATCCTGGTGGATACACAATGCACCTTGAACCGTGCTTACTTGATAAACAGCACGTCTATGTTAGTAAACACGGATATGTGTACGCACCCAACGGCATGTACAAGGGTGTATACAATCAACATACAGGCATTTATGATACCGATTATCCAGACCCGCAACTGTACAATAATCCAACCCATCTTCATACCTAGACTTGCTTCCTGGGCATAAAGCCCAGACGTTTTTTCAACAGGTAGATACGATGCTTATATCACGGGAAGAGATTGTGCCATTGCTGGCGACCTATGGCATCAAAGCACATTCTGTGCTGCACATTGGTGCACACGATTGTGAGGAACTTGGATTCTACAATTCCTTGCAGATTCCAAGTGAAAATGTATATTGGGTGGATGCCATTCAGGAAAAGGTGGACGCTGCCAAATCACGTGGTGTGCCCAACGTTTTTTACGGAGTCATGTCGGATGCCGACGGGGAAACCGTAACGTTCAAGCGTACAAACAATGACCAGTCCAGTTCCATTTTGGAACTGGGGACACACGCGGCACATTATCCGTGGATTACAGTTTCTGAAACGCGGTCATGCACAACAACTACGGTGGATACATTTTTACAGGGCAAACCCAAACCGAATTTCTGGAATCTGGATATTCAAGGCGCAGAACTAAAAGCCCTACAGGGTGGCGTGGTTGCGCTTCGCGCAGCGGACGTTGTGTATACAGAAGTAAATACGGAATCGGTGTATAAGGGTTGCGCTTTGCTGGGCGAATTGGACGAGTTTTTAGCGGCACAGGGGTTTACACGTGTGGCGTTAAAAGTAGTGGAGCAGGGATGGGGTGATGCAATGTATGTGCGCACGGCACCACCACCATCGCTCATATTTGATATTGGAGCCAATGTTGGGAACTATGCACTTGTCCAACAAGGCATAGTTGTGTCCGTAGAAGCATCGCCGCAAACCTTTTCGCAGCTCGAAGGCAAAACGGGGGCGAAGAAAACCATCAAACGTATTCAGGCAGCAATATGCAATTCAGAATCCCCGACAGTGGAGTTTTATTATTGCGAAAGCGCACATATGTTGTCATCACTGGATAAGAATTGGCTTACCAGTCCTGAATCACGCTTTGGGCACTATGGGCCCACGGTACGTCCAATTCAAGTGAACGCAATGAAACTGGATACGTTAATCACAATGTTTGGAATGCCGGACCGCGTGAAAGTGGATGTGGAAGGCGCAGAAGATGTTGTGATTTCATCATTGTCGCAAAAAGTTCCTGTGCTTTGTTTTGAATGGGCTGCGGAATGGTATGCAGTTTCGTTGCGCGTGATTGATCATCTTGTGGGTCTGGGATTCACGGAGTTTCATGTACAGGACTGTGATGAATATACATATGTACCGCCGTGTTATGAATATACCGCGGATCAGGTGAAATGTGTACTGGCTGGCAAAGTGGCCAAACAGGATTGGGGTATGGTATGGGCACGTTAATTTGGCACTTTATGACGCACATTGCGCATATCTAAATCATTAATCTTTGTAAGCAATTGCTGAACCATATCCCCATATTCAACGTTTTTGTCAATGTAGTTTTTATGCCCTTCGGCAAAATCGTTGATTTTGCCGCGAATCGTATTTCGGAAAGGTTTGTTTTTTAGAACTTCTTCGGATTTCAATAAATATGCAAATATTTCTTTGAATTTGACAAATCGGGGGTATCCAACCTGTTCACCTTTGGCACCATCAATCATGTGCATTACCATTTGATATTCTTCATCATAGAGTTTGGGATTGACATGGCCGGCCAAACGTTCACCGCCATGTTTGCGTTTCAGGGTTTTTTTGCGTTGCTGCTTGCCGCGCTTTGTGTAGTGTTTCATTCTAACAATAGCGGTTATTATTTTATGGACCTACGACCAGCGACCTACGGTCCAGTTATATACAAATCACTATACGGTTTCAAACGCGAAAAATCCACATTTAACGTGTATCCTTTGGATTGCACGTAGGATAGCCAAGCGGGCAACTGTGGCCATGTGACAGCGTTCAAGGACGCCGGCTGATAACAGCAACCAGGGCCACCGTCAGGGGGTGGAAGCAACCGTTGAAATGTTGAGTTATCCCAATAGTATGCCGGGTCTTCTTTGGGCCGTGAACTACATTGTGTAGCAAACGTGTTGGGTGGTGGTGCACGGTCACACGCATATACTGTTTGAGCCTGTTTGCATATTCCATCATTCCACAGCACAGGGAAAATGCGATATATATTTGACATTCTAACAACAATACACAAAATGTTTATACTTGTTAGAAGTATGCGTAAAAATACACGAACGCGACGTCAGCAGGCCCGGCAGCAGACTCGGCGTCGGCTGCAACGTGGCGGAGACGACATTGAAGATTTTCTTAATGCAGTAATTGAAGGAGATTATCAAACAACGAAAGACTTGATTGAAGCTGGGGCAGATGTTAATTTTCAAAATGTCTTCCGTGAAAATACACCATTGCATCATGCTGTTTTTCATCAACACGAAGACATTGTTCGTTTGCTTTTAGAACATGGTGCTGATCCAAATCGCCAAACACGTTTTGGTGATACTCCATTGCACGACGCCGTTGAGAATTGGTTTGATGATATTGCAATATTGCTTGTTGAAAATGGCGCAGATCCAAATATACGCGATAGTTATCAAAAGAGACCATTGGATCTTGCAATCGATAGAGGTAATGAAGATATGATAGAATATTTGTATTCACGCACAAATGATCCAAACAATTATCGTAATATTAATCTTATCAGGTATTATAATGAAAATAACAATGAAAACACCAACGAAAACAACAACGAAAACAATGAAAATTATAATGAAAATGGCAACAGTTCGGAAAATAACAACAATACGAAAAGTAATTTTCCGGCAGTATCAGCAGGACCCTTGGGCACAACAACAATTACCGAAGCTCCCAAACAATGTTTTGACCCAATAATGTTAAACACAGCAAACATCGTTGAAAACAATGATACGTTAATAATTTATGTACGGAATAAGGCTGGAAAAATAACAAACAGTTACTGCGTGGATGCTGATTATTTGACAAAAAAGATGCAATCCGATAGTGAAGTATTTTACAAGTGCAAAGATGATGTAAAGATGAGTGCACATTTCATTCAACCCAAAAATGTGCACTATGACAGCCCATTGCAGCGCATTGCGATGGATATTCATTATTTTACGAAGCGCGATCAATGTCAAAAAATGCAATTGGGTAAATCCTATGTATTGCAAGAAACCGATGAACCTGTGGGTCGCATTGCATCACGTGCCGTTGTAAAAGGTGCTAGTATCGTCAGTGCAAAACATTGCGGTCCAGATGAACCAGGACATTTGTATGAAATTTTGGAAGTTGTGAAAACGGGTGGACGACGCAAAACACGTCGTAATACGCGCCGTAATCGCAAACATTAGTTCTTCGCCACACCTGTTGTAGAAAGCGCAAGTCGCACCGTCACACACCACGGCCTACACACATCCACGGATGCTCCACACAGTAGTGCCAGCAATTGCAGTGGCAGCAGTGGCAAACACATACATTGTACAATATCGGACGGCACACGCTGTGAATTACATGACAAGCAACTGTATGTATCAAAGCATTGTGCTGGACATGATTTTTCCTGATTATCAATTTCAATACTCATAGATTCAAGGCTTGGAAATGAGTCACGCACTGCCTTTTCAACACGTGCCACATCCACATGTTCGCCCATTACGTATTGGGCACACCGTTTTTTGAATGTGAATGTATAGTTTTGAATAGGCGGTGAAACACGGAAACTAGCAGCGGGATTATGTTTTTGGTGCCGAAGTCTTTCCAAGATTTCGGCAGCAAGATACGTTTCGGCATCATTTAATTCGGTCACAGTGTGCATTTTGTTTACGTGAATGTCCCCATGGGGAAAATCAATTTTTGCCAACAGGGCATCGTAGTGCATAGAGCGATTCCGCCTGTTGTAACCCAGCAGGCACGTTTTGGGTACGATCATACTTTGTAGGATTGAAAAACAGACGAGAACTGCGATTCCAGGCGGATTCATCATCGGCATTACGGCAACCGGTCTGATGATTTACAACAGTTGCATACGGCGATAAGCCTTCGTGCGAAGCGTTTGGTAATACATTTGTACTTACACCAGGTGCCGGGAGACCAGTAGGAGGCAAGTACCGACGTTCAGCACAACGTGTCAAGTGTTCATCAAGACGAAGCACATCGGATTCGGCATCTACGGATTTTGCGAAGTTAGCATACGGAAATCCACGGCCTGCAGCGCCGCCAGGTGGAAATACATTGGGTGCAGATGGTGTTGCTTGACCGCCTAACAACTCCGCCGGCTGTGGCACACGTTCCATCGTTGGGTACTGCGCCAATGGTGCATCACCAGCCGACATTGAGTAGTAGGATGTGCAGATTTTGGTGCTTGGGCGCGGATCCATTGCTAAATCGCGTTGAAATTCGGGAGGCGGCAAGATGTGTCCAGAAACCGCTGATGGATTCCAGTGCGTGCGCAAACAGACGGGCGGAAATGCGTCGTTCCACGTGATGGGTCCGCCGGCATAATAGGCGTCTAATGTTTCATGTTCAGCGTTCATTCCTTGGTGTATGTTCCGAAATAAAAACCCCGGATAAAATAGATGGCAAACGCCAACGCCAACGCTAACGCCAATACAAAATTGTTTGCCGCGTGTGAATCCGGTGATTTAGAACAAGTAAAAACACTTGTGGAAGCAGGTGCAGATGTAAATGCAACAAACCCAGAAAACCGTCACCCATTGCATTTGGCAACTAATAACAATCACGTTCACATAGTGCAATACTTACTGTCCAAAGGTGCCGACGTAAATGGAAAAAACAAAGATACAGAAACAACTGCACTTATTTTAGCAGCAGCGTATGGCTTTTATGATATTGCGAAAGCATTGATTGAAGCAGGCGCAGATGTGAATCAACAAAGCAAAATGTCTTGCCCGTTGCGTGCCGCATCCATACTGGGTCACTTAGATGTTGTGAAATTATTAGTGGAATCTGGCGCCGATATAAATATGATTACTGGCCAAAAAGAAAGCTATGATGCAACAGCATTGATTGCAGCTTCAGAAAAGGGCAAGATTGATGTTGTAAATTATTTATTATCAAAAGGCGCAGATGTTAATATAAAAGGCTTAAGTGAAACACCAGCAATAATATTTGCTTGCAAGAATGGGCATTTTGATGTTGTGAAAAGTTTGGTGGAAGCGGGTGCAGACATAAATGTAAATAACGCACACGCATTGACCCCTCTTTCTGCAGCAATTCATAGTGAAAATGCAGATATGGTTTCCTATCTAATTTCAAAAGGTGTTAATTTAAATGTTACATTCTCAAAATTAACTCCTGTTTATTATGCAACTATTTTGGGCAGTTTTGATGTTGTCAAAGTATTGGTTGATGCTGGCGCAGATTTTACAAAAAAGTCAAATACACATTTTTCTCCACTTCATGGTGCCGTAAAAACCAAACACAAAGACATTGTGGCATTTTTACTGTCCAAAGGCGTTGATGTGAATGAAGCATATGATGGAGATAAAAAAACTGTATTATTTGTTGCGTGTGAAATAGGTTCGTTAGAAATTGTAAAAATGTTAGTAGATGCAGGGGCCGATTGGAATATAACTAGAAAGGATGGAAAAACTGCATACGATGTAGCCATTTCAAAAAATCATAACGATATTGTAGCATATTTGGATTCATTAAGGCCAAAATGGAAAGGTTTTACACAATCGGACATTTCTAAATTCAATACACTATTTGAGTTAGATATACCTGCGGGTCAACAATTTCCACCAGCCAACGATTATTCAACGTGCCCTGTTTGCTTGAAATTTGTTCCACGCGGCCCAGGATGTATGTACATGACTCACAATTGTTCCACAATGGGTGGATATTATCATAAAGATTTGTATAATAAATATAAAAATGAACATGGTAGCATTGAATGGTGTACAATTTGTGGACGCATATGCAATAACAGCCATTATCATTATGAGCTTGGATTAGCAAAGGATAATGTGCCAAAGGCAATTGTACAGCCCCGCAATCCATTTTCAAATGATTGTCATGACGGCAATGGCGGCGGCGGTCTTCCTGAAAAATTTGCACGCATTCGTAGGTTGCGTGAAATCGCCCTTGAATTGCAAGATGAGATTGGCAAAATATTAGAAACCGATGCATTTACTGCACTTGTGGAAGAAACGTGGAATGCCCCCTTACATCGTTCATTCAAAATCCCAAAAATTATGGCGGAACGTAAATGGAACATTTCTGTGAATGCATTTCCTCCAAATGCGCCACCAGCTGCCCCTAATGAACCAAAAGCAAATAATGGGAATTACAATAAACCTGACGCATATTTGGAACCAATTGTTAGAATACCAGGTGATGACGGATATAAGGGTGATGAAGGTGCATTAAATGACTCAGTTCCATCTATTCAATATAGACATAAAAAGGCAGATGGAACAATGAATGAAGATCATGAACAAATAGGTGTGGATAGTTTATCTATTTACATATATACAGGAGGGGAACACGTTGGAAAATGTTTTAGTAATGGATGCGGTGGTTTGCTTTGGCCACGTGAAATTGAAATGGCATTTGCAGACCCACGATTAGCCGTTTCACAGGGGGATAAAGACCGTGTTGCAGCGTACAAAGCGCGCTTTAATGGTTGGCATACAGAGGGTGCTATTGGTGGCCGACGGACACTACGCCGCCACAAGGCACAACGTCGTCGCAAGGCGCAAACTCGTCGTCGCAAATAGAAGAATATGGCATATTCTAATATTTGACATTAACGTGACTGATACACACCTAAATTTGCCCCAGGTCCATTCAAACTACTATTGTCCGTTGGGCCGTTTGTGATTTCGGTGATTTCCAACACAAAGTCGTAATTACAATCTGGATTGTCAATTGGATTACCATTGTTATCCACCAATTCGCACGTGATTTTTTCGTATTTGCCCAACACCGGCTGAAACTGTTTGGGCATCTGGACCGCCGCACGACAGAAGCTACCAAAGTTATTCAACAGAATCTTGGAAAAGTATTTGGCATCTTGACCACGCGATTCCTGTGTTTCCGCCAAATTCTCTTTCGATGACACACCCATCATATTTGTATTAAGTTCAGGGCTGAGACGCAAATACACATAATCCTGTGTAATACGAATAAATGTATCAGACGTGACTGTAGTGCGTGGGGGAAACGTATCTGCCTTATTGAATCCTAAATTGTATCCCAATCCCCATTCGTCAAATCGTGATTTATACGGTTCTTCTAATTTGGATTTGAATAGCAATTGGAAAGGCAACGGGTCCGTAATACGGTTACGATTCACAATACTGGACGGCAAAATATCACCATATCGGAAAAACACATAATCATTAAGTTGCCCCGTTGCAGTTGACAAGATGTTTGTATACAATGCATACGCCCCGCGAATACTGGAAAAGTAGTTTACATATTGGCCCAATGCGCTGCAATATCCATTAAACACAAACGGTACGCCCACATATCCAATGCGTTTGCCAAAGATTGTACTGGCTACAAACGTGCGGTCAAAATTAATCAACGCGTCGGCATAGTTGTGTGAAAAATAATTGCCGACCGCCGGATTGTAACGAATTGCATTGTTTGTACTCATCAGCACGTTATAACCCGCTGTATCACATACAAACGCTGAACCAGATGCATCGCTAATGGGCTGGTACCCACTCAAACTACTAATTTCCAAACATATATCCACTAATCGTGGTTTGCCAAAATCCGTGTAATTCTTTCCAATGAAACGCAACCCAGTATTGAAAGACGGAATGGGGTCATACGCGCGCACGTGAACCGCATATTCGGCCAACGAGCTGCGTACAGGCACGTCGTGAATGTAAGACAGGTAGTTGTAACCACTTTGGTCATCGGCAGCATAGTACACTGCGTTGCTTTCCTGGCCCCACTTCCACGTAGTGGTATTTGTGCTTATGTCGCGGTAATCCAAGCCAATTGTGGAATTTGCATAGAAAAACAACATTGTGTCCTGGTATTCGCCGGTTATACCGGCATAGCCACCAAACGCCGCCAAATCTGTTGCTGGATTGTATTGAATATCCAATGTTTCAAACGATAACTTGGTATTAAAGTAATACGGTTGGAAGTTTGGCTGTTCGCCCACTGCAAGTTGAATTGTGCTTGACTGTTTTGTCCATGCATATATGCCCATTGGGCCGTCATAGGGCGCAGCTCCAATCAAGCCCGTGCTTGGCAGCGCAGGTTTACGTGTGTAAGACAATCCATAATAACTACCCATTTTCCAAGATGCAGAAGCAGCATCGTAATAAAATGGCACGGCAGTATAACTGTTTGGAATGTCGGACATAAAACTGGAGATTGAACTATATGGGAAATTTACTGCGTTTCCAACAGATGGTGCAATACCATAGGAGCGCGGCAAATAACTGTAGTTTTTGATTTCCGCGGGTGTCAAGAAATACCTGCTGTAATTGGAATCGCCCGCACTATATGTGGGCGCAAAGTCAGGCACATTGACCGTCGAACGCCAAGACGAGCCGCTCAAATCCCATAGTGTCTTGATTGTGGAATCGTATACGTATTTGTAATAGGTGCCCCAACCAGGTTCACGGGTGCGTGCTGTGCCCAACTGGTTTTGGAAACTATTGATTTGCGAAACACGTTCAAGCGTCATTGTTGTCAAGGCATTACTTAAGGAAATTGTAGAGGCTCCGCTAATGTCCGCGGAATTGAAAATGCCCAACTTCAGATTGCGTCGATTGGGTGCATACCAATCGTCCCATTCATTGAATCCACTGTCCACCAAGTTTGTCTTCGTGGCCTGGTTGCGATAGTATGCATTAGTAAACGTGGCACCAGCAATTGTTGAGGGATTGTAGGAACGAATGAATCCTACTGCATTGGAATCTGCACTTGGTTGCGTGTAGGTAAATTTCACAAGCAGTGAGTCTAATTTGACAATATTAGAAGGCGGCAGGAAGAAACTGATTCCACAGAAACCTGTGCTATCCAATGCAGCACTGCTGGTCGACATATCCGTTGTAAGTGGAGCTGCATCGTTAATACAGGGCAAAAACACAGATGTTGTTGAGATAGACGTCATTATACCACCCGTAGCTGCCGGTGTCAAAAACGTTTCCTTGATACCCTGTGTGTTTGTTGCACTAAACCAATTTGCAAGTGTAAATTCATTAGTCAAGCTGGATAGCAGCGGTTTCAACGTTTTTGTGTTGTCATAATACACGTTTGTGCTAGTATTGTATGTGTCGCGAATCAAATTGCCAGAATTGGAACCAAAGTATAACGACCATTGTGTGGGTGTTGATATGTTGGGAGCGGGGCCTGCACTGCCAGCATTTTGTAAATCAAATTGGTATCGTAATCCTGTAAACGTGCCTGTTATATAATCCGTAACATTATTTGGGTCATAATATACATTGCCGGCCGCTTGCACAATATAATCCAGCAAATTGTTACTGACACCTGAAATATCGTATCCAAGCTGTGTGATGCCCTTATCGTAAATCGATGTTGTGGGGTCATTAAAAACCGCACTGGCAGGTGTGTATTGGTCTGCAAGTGGTGGCAAACCACTGAACGGCATATCCAATTTATCCAGTTGATTGGAAAGTGTGTATGTACCATACACATCTGTTAGCAGACAAAAAACGCGCAAAGGAATCGCGCTTGGAATATCTGCGCCGCTCAAAATCGTTACGTGAAAATAGGTTTGTTGGTCATTATTAACATCTACAACCATTTTGGCAGAACTTATGTCTGTGCCATATACAACACGTTTGAAATAATGGCGCGGGTTTTCTTGGCCAAGCACGCCGCCCAAATCGGTTGCTGCGTCGGCCATAAATCCGGCGCGGTCCTTATACCACGAAATCACAACGGGCACAGGGAATTTTGCACCATCCTGGGTTTCCACATAAAAACTTACATTAAAATGTGCCCGTGGTTCTACCAAATATCGGTCTGCGTTCATTTGGAAAAACATATAGGGTCGATAACTTGTGATGGCTATATCACCCTTGGGTGGTCGCTGTTGAAAATTCGGCATATAGGACTGTACGCGCGATCCTGCCAGGATTTGCGGTTTGGTGTACACAAGCCATTCATCAAACGCTCGCATATAATCCGGCGTATAAAACATATTTTGGCTAATATCATACAAGTTGAAATTCGTATTTCCTGAAATGTCTGTGCGCAAATACACATTGGGAAACATCCGTGTATCAAACAGCAACGGTGTTTGTGTCAACGTGCTTCCGAAATTGTAGACTTCCTCTGTGCCTGGTGAGCGTTCATTCGCATAACGCGGTAGTGTCATTAAACTAATGTTTTGACGGCACCGGCTACGAAAGGTCGTGCGTACATACTCGGTGGGCATCAATGAAAATGATATATCCGTATATCCATATTGGGATTCGCCAGCATTGCTGAATTGCAAAAGCCCGCC
>Ga0214921_10006575_pt1 | contig 15844 bp, 31 predicted proteins | sample LL1505_MetaG_FD_177992 | JGI IMG/M metagenome (GOLD analysis project Ga0214921, IMG submission 177992) | Freshwater microbial communities from Lake Lanier, Atlanta, Georgia, United States - LL-1505 | ecosystem: Environmental > Aquatic > Freshwater > Lake | place: USA: Georgia | collected...
GGAATAATCTAATGGCAATATTAAGAGGCGGTGTTCGTATTGGTGGTTTTGATATTAGATTAGGTATTCCTCGTGATAGGTCTTTAGACAATGTAGAAAATGATCCAAGATTTAGGCATAAAGCAGGTGGCAATTCTGAAACAACAATAGGCCGTTTTCAATCTTATATTAATGAGGCAGAAGGATTTGCTCGTAAGGCTAGATTTTATGTTGAGTTTAATTTACCAAAAGGAAATAATGGTGGGTATTTGGCTAATCTACAAGGTATTGATAATTTAAGCCAAGTAGGTGTTTCAGATGCAACTTTAGAATCAGCAAAAACATTTCCAGATTCAGGTTCTTTAAAAGCTGTACACGGTACTAATGGTCGTAGAGTTAGAGCATTTTGTTCTGCTATTGCTATGCCTGATAGAGATATACAAACAAAAGAAATTAGACATCATGGTCCAGCATACAAGATTGCTTTTGATCATAAGTCAGCAGATATTACAGCAACATTCTATTGTGATAAGTTTTTAAGAGAGAGATCATATTTTGAATTGTGGCAATCGGCCATTTATAGTAATCAATCTAATAATTATAATTTTTATGATAACTACGTATCTGATGTTAACATTTACCAATTAGGCCAATTTGCTAGTCGTAATGAAAGAGATGATATAACTTATGCTGTTCAATTGTATGATGTGTTCCCTAAAATTATTGGACCAGTTGAATACAATTACGAAGCTAATGCTGTTCAAACATTTACAGTTACATTTACATTTAGATATTGGATTAACTACTTCTTAGATAAATCAGGCAATATTGATTTAGGATCACCAGCATTTAGAGATGTTACAGTTAAAAGTGGATATGGCATATTTGGAGGCCTTCTAAATAAATTACCACCAGAATTAAGACGTGCTGGTCAAGATGTATTAGAAGGATTAAAAAGACGTATTCCAATAGGGGGTATTACAGGTGGTAGAGTATTCCCTCCATTCGGCAATTTACCACCACTTAATTTATAATATAAAAGGAGTTAATTATGACGTTACCAAGAGTTGATGTGCCTACGTATGAGTTGACGTTACCATCAGAAGATAAAAAAATCAAATTCAGACCATTTCTTGTCAAAGAAGAAAAAATATTGTTTATAGCACTTGAAACAGGTGATAATAAACAAATGGTTGATGCTTTAAAAGAAGTTATCAATGCTTGTACTTTTGATGTGTTAAAAGTAGATAAATTACCAATATTTGATGTTGAGTATATTTTTTTAAATATTCGTGCAAAATCTGTATCAGAGATAGCCAAATTCAAAACTATCTGTCCAGATGATGGTAAAACTTATGCTGAAGCTGAAGTTGATTTGACTAAGGTTGAAGTTCAAGTTGATGATGATCACACTAATAGAATAATTGTAGATGATAAAAGAAATTTAGGTCTAGTATTAAAATACCCTACATTAAAAAATTATGATATAGGTAAAGGTATAGAGACACTAGAGATTGAAAAAGTATTCAATATATTAGTTGATTGTATTGATCATATTTTTGAAGGAGAAAAGATATATCCAGCAAAAGATAGTTCAAAACAAGAATTAAAAGAATTTATTGAAATGATGCCACAAGAATCATTTAGTAAAATCAAGAAGTTCTTTGAAACTATGCCAAGACTGAAACATGAAGTTGAAGTAATCAATCCTAAAACTAATGTAACAAGTAAGGTTACGTTAACAGGAATCGCAGATTTTTTCGAATTAGCCTCGCCCATAACACGCTAGAGGCATACTTTGAAACTAATTTTGCGTTGATGCAACATCATAAATATTCATTAACTGAGATTGAAAATATGTTGCCTTGGGAACGTGATATATACGTATCATTATTAGTTAATTATATTAAAGAAGAAAACGAAAGAAACAGGGAGAAAAATAAGCAATGAGTTCAGAAAATAAAGAAACAAGTTTTAATACTAAGTGGCGTCCAGCAATGGGTTGGTTATATTTAACAGTGTGTGCTTTTGATTTTGTTATATTTCCTATATTATGGAATTTAGCACAAGCAACATATTTAAAACAAATTGTATTTACACAATGGAATCCATTAACATTACAAGGTGCTGGATTCTTTCATATTTGTATGGGTGCTGTATTAGGTATATCTGCTTATGGTAGAACACAAGAAAAAATTGAAACTAAAAAACTAGAAGCTAAAAAAGAAGAACAAATAGGTTAATAATTAAATGGCCAAAGACTTTATAGACGATTCAGATAAACTAGCATTAGGTAGTAATTTTGTTAAAAAAATTGACAAAATGCAGGCCAAAGAAGAAGATATACAAAAAGATGTTATTAAAGTAAAACAAACATTACCAAAATATAATGTTGAAGTTACTCAAGCAATTAAACAAATAGCTGAATCTCAAAAACAAAATATCAGTTCTCAACAAATAGTAGAATTGGGTAAATCTATATTACAAGCAGTTACAGGTAAAGTAACCAATTTAACACAAGCTACTGTTAAAGAGTTTTTGCCTATTGAATCTGAGTTAAAAAAAGTTGTTGAATTATTACAATCTAATAAAGAAGAAGATAATGAACAGGCATTTAAGACTATAGATACATTACAAAATAAATTAGGTATAGACTTAAAATCATTTAGTAAAGATTTGGGTGATGGTATTGATAAGTTATTTGAAATGGCAGAAAAGAAAAAAAATGAAAAAGAAGAACGTAAAAAAATACATGAAGAAAAGGTTTCTGAATTAGTTAAAGAAAGAGATATATTAAGAGAACGTGGTATCAATACTTATGTTGATGAGAAAAATATGAAACTGGAGATTAGAACATTTGAACAAGAAAAATTAGAAAAAAAATCTATATTAAAACAAGAAAAAGAATTACAATTCAGACAAAAAGAGTTGGCAAAAGAATTGAAACAAGCAAAAAAAGGTGATGAAATAAGTTTAGATAGACAAGAAAGACTTATAGCCGAACAAGAAAATTTAACTAGAGATCAAAAGATATTAGCTGAAAGAAAAGAAAAAGCAGGTATAAAACCTAATGAGAAAGTTCAAGGCCCTCTATCACAAACAGTAGGCGCAGCAATAGATCAATTTAAACTATTTGGACAAGAGTTGGGTCAAATGGGTAAAGGTATTAAACAATCATTAGGTGGTCTTATAAGTGGATTTAAAGACCTTGGTAAAAGTGTATTAACACAAGCAAAAAATTTTGGTATGCTTGCAATGGCAACTATAGGAGTAATTATAGAGTTTTTCATATTAGCATTACCAGTTATTGCTGTTGTAGCAGGAATTATAGCATTGGTAGCGGCCGTAGCGTGGGCAGCAGATAAGTTATCTAATTTAAATCCTAAAAATTGGTTTAAAAAGAAAGAAGGTGATACTTCTGTTGCTGGAGAAAATCAAAAAAATTTAGAAAATCAACTGGCCGAAAAAGGTTTAGAAAAAGATGGATCTGTAAATAAACAAACAGAAACAAAATCACAACCTAATATATTACCATCAACGCCTGGTACTACAGATAATGAACAGTTAATGATGCCTAAACAAAGTATATTACAACGTCAAACAGCGCCAATTACAGGTGGTGAATTAAACAGATTGAGTGTTGATAATATTGCTACTAAAGAAAAAACTGCTGGAAATATGGTTGTAGCACCAACAACTAATACACAAAATATAAGTAATAATAGTCAAACAGTGATGACTATGGAGCCTGGAAATTTTGATCGTTCTTTTATTAATTTAAATTCTACTGCTGTATCTGTTTAAAAAGGCCACCATTACTGATGGCCTTTAAAGTATTAGTAGAGAGAGATTCTACTCGTCATCTGCCAATTTACTAAAGTAAGACAACGTGTCGTCATCATCACTAGCAGCTGTAGTAGTTTTACCATTACTTTTTACCGCACCGTTAGACTTTACTGGAGGGAGTTCAGCACTTTCAACAGTTGAGGTATTTCTAGTTCCCGTAATTACCCTATTCAGTTTCTCTTTGAGTTCATCATAGGTCTTAAAATTACTAGGGGCCAAGAAAGGCGTTAGAGGGTACTGTTTAGACCAAATTGCTTTAATACTTTCGTCATTATCAGCAATTGCCTTAACAGGCTCAAATTCAGATTTATCATAGTTCCAATAACCATCTACTTTTCTGATTTTCAGTTTAAAGTTCGCACCTTTCCAAAAATCAAATGGGTTAATTGGTTGTTCATCTTCAAATGCTGGTTGCATTGCTTCTGTAATTTTATCAAATATCTTTTTACCGAATTTGAATATGAATACTTTACCCTCGTTTGTTGGATGAGCAGGATCACTAACAACTAATATGTTAGAGAAGTAAGATAATTTTCTTTTTCTTTTTCTTGCTATCTCTTTATCAGATTCAACACCTGAATTCCATAGTCTAGTGTTTTCTTCACTAACAGGATCTTTTTGATTAAGAGTTGTTAATGAGTTCTCAATATACCAACCACCTTTATCTTGGAAGGCATGAGACCAAACTCTTACCCATGGCATTTCTTCTTTTTCAGAAGCGGGTAAGAAACGAATAACGGCATAACCACTACCAGTTTTATCTAGTTCAGGTTTCCATATTCTGTCATCAGTGTATTTGTCTTTTGATTGTTTATTAATATCCTCAGGATTGAGGTTAGCTTCTAATGCTTTGGTAAGTTTATCAAAGTTAGAGTGGCTTGTTTTTAATGTATTAAAGTCCATTGTATTTTCTCCGTATTATTGTATTTGTATATGTACTGTATAAGCGTACTAAAGTATTTATAATAGTTTATCTATACTTATTTGTTCTAACGTCATTGTGAACCATCTCTTTAAACTTCACAAATAAAGACTTTCCTTGTCTTTTATAATTAGAAACAAACATATTCCAAACTTCTTTATCTATACCTAATAATATTCTTATCATATTATAACCAATATATCATTATTTTAACAGTTTGTCAAGCTCATTATAATCAATATACTTCAAGTTGTTAATCTGGTGCCATTCATTAATAGGCATGTTAACACTGTCATTACCATTGATCTCTTTATTAACTTTATAAAAAGTAATATTTTGGTGTTTCTCAAACAATGTTTTCCATTGTATTATCCAATTAATACTAGGAGTAGGACTATGTTCTGATATAACATAATGTTTACTATCTTTGTACATATTATTTACAAAGTTATTAGTACTATTCAAATCATGGCCTATTAAAAATACTTTTGTCGGCGATTCTTTTACAACTGATATATAGCCTGATGTTGGACCTGCTGCCCAGCCTAAATCTATATTGTTAGGCATTATATCATTTATATTATTTGCTTTGTCGTTATCTTTTACCCAACTGATGGCCAATTGATTTGAATTAATATTTTTTTCTTCTACCTTATTTTTATCTCTATGTAATATCTTAACTATACCTGATAGATTGGAACCGTGCATTACAAATTCTTTTTCATCAGTCTTTGTATTTTCATTCTTAACATGCCATTTTTTCAATTCGTCTATATCAACTTTAGATAGGCCGGCGTAAACCAAACTTTCATACATGAAGTCTGGACATTTAGTCCAATCCCTGAACCAAGTTTCATTCTTATAACAATAACCACTATGATATATCTCGTGCATTATACCATGATCAACAGATACCAATACATCTGGTGTAAATTCTCTATAGATAGCATTACAACCATATATTCTTCCAAATGGTTTTAATATGTTGAGGTCAAACCCCTTTCTACTCTCACCATTACCTATTAAAAATACTCTTTTCATTTTATAAATATTTCTTTCATTATTAATTTTACAGTTGTTGGATTATACTTAACAAACTGTGTATATTTTTCTAATCTTTTGGAATGTATTGGCCAGACTACTTGTTCTTTAATTTCTTTATCCCAACGTTTAGAGTATGATATAATTTTATTAAAAACAACAGCAGTCTCGTAGGATATCTTTTTTGATAAAACCAATTGAAAAAATCTAGGATGCTGTCCACCAAAAGAGTTAAAACCATCATCAAAAGAAAGATGCTTATTATTAAAGTCATTGAAAATAGATACACAATCACTTCTAAAATAATAGTCAAAAGATTCGTTACGTTTTTTCCAATCTGTATAAACATCTTTACCATCTTGTTCAGTTAAACTTTTTACCCACTTGTTACTATCAGTAAGAAAATTAGAAACAAAAAAGCCCAGTATATCATCTTGATTGTATCTGGTGCTAAGTTTGTGAAAAAAATATCTATCATTTCTTTTAGTAAAGGTTTCTAACTTACAATTAACCTTTCCTTCATATTTATGGTAGTCATAACTATCTGTGGTGAAGTGAAGTTTAATTGCCAGATATATTTTAAATACTTCAAATCCACCATACATACTACACTGGCAACTGGCCTGTTTTTGGAATATAGTTTAAGTTTTGTGCTTCAATAGTTATCTTATCTTTTAATGCTTTAGTTAGTAAAGGAGAAACTGTTGATGGATCAATATCGTTTTGTTCACAATATCTTAATACAGCATCCATGTGCGAAATACCTTTTCTCTCTTGTACTATTTTTTCTATTTGTAATGAAAATTCTTTTGAGTTCATAATATAATTATATCATACATTACAAAGAATGTCAAGTAAATTGTTTAAAACCAAGAAGTAGTGAACAATAATACAAAAAGTATTATCATTATTAACATAAACTTAAATGCTATCTTTTCTTTACGATCAATTTCTGGTGATGCTTTTAACAATGTAAATTGTGTATTATCGGAACGTATAACACCTATAATTGCTAATGTTAATAGTATTAATATAGTAGTAACAATAATTGTTTTTATCATAATTATATTTAGTTCTTTTTAAATAATAGGTAGTATTTTTTTTTAAATTTATCTTTTAAATAATCTATAAAATATTGACCTGATAAAAGATGGCCAGGTTTCTTATCAACTTGACCACCTTTTTTAATATCAGATAACCATTTGTTTTCGCAAGGGTTATATGGAAACATATTACTTACCGTTCTTTAGATTTGGAAAAAACGCTTTTACTGTGTTTTGATATGCTTCAGCATAAGGTTTTACCATTTCTTGAGCTTTCTGTATGTTCTCTTGCGTTTGTTTAATAACATCACCGCTAGTAACAAATTCATTGAATTGTTTTGCCATTTCAATAATATCTGTTGATGTAACAGTTGGTGCTTTAAACTCTTGCACTACTTGATCGCCGTCTTTTTTGATTGAGTATTCGTACTCTTTTACTTGAGCTTGAAAATTAAAATCAACGATATCTTTCGCTAATCCTAATAGGTCTGAACGGATTTCGTATCCGTTTTTTGATGTTGTTGCCATTGTTTCTCCTTTGTGTGTGTGTTAATAGCACTTCTATTTATACTTGGAGGGCCTTATTGCCCTCCAAATTTTTACTAACTACTTCTTAACTGGTGCTACAGGTTGTGTAACAGCAGGTTTTGCTGGTGCGACTTCAACTTTTTTACTAGGTTTTAGTAAAAAGTATCCGCCTATTGCTATTACAGCAACTACCGCAGCGATGATTATATTTCTTGTTGAAAACATAATATACCTCTTATTAGTTAATGTATATTCATTATACATCAAATAGACGTACTTGTCAAGTGGTTATATTACTTTGGGACTTCTAGTGATATGGCCTACAACGGTACCTTTATGTTCACCTTCTTTTATAGTGTATCCTGATGTACCATTGCCATTAATGTCAACTTCTTTTCTACTTTTTAACAGAATGTCGTTCTTTTCTTTTACCTGTTTATCAGTGTAATTCTTAACTATTAAGTCTTTTAATCGTTCTATCATAATATTATTTATATGCGTTTGTAACATATTAGGTATGTTATTTTTACATACCTTAATAACGGCCTACTTCTGTTGCCACGTGTAGGCCAAACGCCGTTACCTATTATTAGGCAGCAAGAGCATAACTTTCGTTAGCATCTATGATTTGATAGTACGCTATCAGCGATTTAACTCCAAATAGGTTTACTTAGCAGTCGATTGCTATTTCCACCCCCTATATTTCATTGTATAGATGGTGGAGTGGCAGGGTACCGCCCCCTGGTCCTAACTAATTATTAACTATTCTTCAACGTCAAATTTTTTTTATTGTTGAAATATTTATAGAAATTGTCAATTGACTCTATTAATTTCTTTTCGTAATCTGCTCTGTTTTTAATAAAACACTGAGCGACACCATCTTCACAGGCCAATATAACAACCAACTGTTCTACTTTTTCGCCATATAATTCTTCATACATCATAGAATAAGCCGTTGTTTGTAAGAAGTAATTTTCAATCCAACCTTCTTCTCTTTCTTTATTGGCAGATTTAAAATCTATTACTGATAATTTACCATTATATTCAGCAATACAATCTACCTGTCCAGCAAGTGTTAATTTTTTACTGTACATAATAGTCTCTAACATTTTTATGTTATCGATTTGATCTACATAAGGTCTAATCAGTTTAAATAAACCTAATGGTAATACATCTCTAACTGATGGTGTTTGATTTTGTAAATATTGTTCAACTAAAGTGTGCATTGCTTTACCACGTCTAGCAGCTCTACCCATTTCCCAATTGGCAACTGATTCACCAACTTTGTTTCTCCATTCTTGTAATGAATCTTTTTTAAGTAAAGATAATACTGAAGTAACTGATGGATATGACTTACCATCTATCTCGTAAAATCTTATACCATCTATATTTTTACCTTTTGTATTAGGTAAAACACTAGCGTCAACTTTTAAAAATTTAAATTCTTTAGGCATTAGTTTCTTGTGTAGGATCTTTTAGTGTTCTTAAATATGGTTTATGTGTTGTCCAGCCTTGAGGAAATAATTTCTTTGCTTCTTCATCATTAATAGCCGCACTAATAATAACATCTTCACCTTGTATCCAATTTGCTGGTGTTGCTACTTTGTAATTAGCAGTTAATTGTAATGAATCAACTACTCTTAATATCTCGTTAAAATTTCTACCAGCACTAGCAGGATAATCCATTTTAAGTTTAATCTTTTTATCTGGACCAATAATGAATACTGTTCTTACTGTCATTGTATCACTAGCATTCTCATGTATCATATCATATAATTTAGATATTACTTTATCTGTATCTGTAATTAAAGGATATTCAGGTAAATACCCTTGTGTTTCTTTTATATCATTTAACCAAACGTTATGATTATCTGGACTGTCAACTGATAAACCTATTACTTTTACATTTCTGTCTTTAAATGCTGGAAGTAATTTCTGTAATGTGCCTAGTTCAGTAGTACAAACAGGCGTAAATGCTTTTGGATGCGAGAATAATATTGCCCAGCTATTATCTATATAACTATAAAAATCTACCAATCCTTGTGATGTGTGGGCTACAAAATTTGGTGCTGTATCATTTATTTTAACCATAATATATCCAATATATCATAATGTAGGTTGTTTGTCAAGCCTATTATATAACTTTAATCCTATCACTCAATCTTTGTGCTCTTTTACCAACTTGTTTAGCCCAAGCACTATTTAACATCTCTTTTGATGCTTCTTCCCACTTGCTTTCATTAATATATGATATAAATTTCTTAAAATTAGATAATCTTGGTCTACCCATATTAAAGGTCATATTAACTATAACTTGTTGTACTTCTTCTGGTAAACTATCAAAATTTGGAAATAGTATCTTTGCTTCTTTGATCATCTTCTGTACATCTTTTTCAAATACTTCATTTACTCTATCTTCGCTAACTTTTGTTCCTACTGGTTGACCAAATTCAGAATCTTCTTTCACTACTAAATGGCCAATACCAAAAGTATCGTAACCTAAATGGTCTTTGTAAATTTCATATTTAACGCCTTCATCAATTTTTAATTGTTCTCTTAATTGTGCTATATTCATTTATTAACCTCTTGTTAGTTTTAATATTTTTTCTATTTGTGCCTTAATAATAGGTGATCTATTAGGCCAGTGTATATATGGTTCATCACTCTTAGTTAAGTTATATAAAAATGGTAATATAACTTTTTCTATATCTTTAAATCTTTGTAATACTGAAGCATCGGTAACTTCTTTTGTTAAAGTATTTTTTTCATTTACTATATCCATTACTTCATTCATCATTGCTTTTATAGAAGATACATCAGATTTAATTTTTGAAATTTCTATATTGCTTGATTCAATTAAACTATTATCAATAATAGGTTGTGGTTGAGTTGGCGCTGTATTAACAGGAGTAATTCCCCAATCATCATTGAGGTCAAACCCTCTCATATAATCTGGTATATTATCGTTTGCTGGCATTTCGTTTCCTATGTTTGTTTATTACTTCTTTTGTTCTAATTTCTTTAATAGATTTCTTTTTATATCTATCAGCTAATGGTGAACCTGGATGTGCCTCTGCTATTCTTTGTAGATTATCTTTCCAACCACCATCTTGTTTATGTGTTAATCCTGACACGCCACCTACTATATTTAGAGATGTGAATACTTGTCTAATATTTTTATTGTTTTTTAAATAGTCATCTAATTCCGACATAGTTAAATGTTCTGTAAATTCTTTACCTGTTTTAATGTTTTCAAAACTATATATTGGCATATTATTTGTTAATATTTATCTTTGGACAAAAGATGACTTTACCAGTATTTTGATTTAAATGATTTACGGCTAATTTATTAGTTTGTTTATCCATCAAATATGAGTTTTTAAGTTCATCAATATAACTACCATCACTAAATTTTTGAGTACAGTAATAACGGTCAAAATTAATTTCACGAATTATGTGTGTAGTTGTTGTCTTGTCTTTTTCAAAAGATAAAATTATAGGTTGATTATTTGGCAAATCAATTTTATTTTCATTTATTAAATAATTAGCATTTATAATTTTACTTTTTTCATAATTTTCAATTACTCTAACAGTTACAGTCATTGTAGCTGTATTACTATTAGAATGTGCTGAATTTGTTATTAAAGTTAATAATAAAAATTTAAAAAATATTTTTTTCATTTTTCTATACCCCATTTTATACGTTGCCACAATCTGTCATAACTATAATAGGTAAAAGTTAATATAAAATTAAAACCTATTGTAGGTAGTATAGCATCATGCCAAGATTGTCCTGTTAATAATAATAATAGATATGTTATTGTAAATATCCATATTCTATATATTAATGCCTTAACAAAGGTTCTTTTTCTTGTTATTTTCATTAGTTTATTGTCTGTTTGTCTTTAGGTTCTAGTTCATCATAAGGTCTTATAGTATCTATAGATTCTGGTATTGATTTCATCATTCTAACAAAATCATCATTATTTAAAGAAGATTTATATAATCTTAATGCTTGTGCCAACAATGTTGCGGCAACTATTTGTACTTGTTTTTTATCAACTAGTATTAAACGAGCAACTTCCTGAAATACAATATTATAAACTTCTTTTAATTCTTTATCGTCTTTAGATGGCATTTTCAATACCTTTTTTGTACCAGTTTGGCATTACTGCTGGATATTTCCAAGTAGCAAAATCTTTTTTCTTCATTATATAGTATTTTCTATAACTAGCTACTGAATCTCCTGGTACTTTACATTCATCTGGCATTGCTGGTGTAGGTTCTTTTGAATCTCTTACAGGCAATCTTTTAGGAGCATCTTTTAATATTGTACCTAGTTTTTGTATAGTCATGTGATCTTCAGATTTATTATATCTCAATTTAAATTGTGAGTGTAATGCCATCATATGTCTATACAACCATACATAATTATGTAAATTATACATTACCCATTGTGTACTTGGATGTTTGATATGACTGGCCTTATATAAAATTTTATCTAAGTCTTTATCTGGATGTTTCCATCTTTTTATATTACGGCCATTTGCCGTTTTATCTGTAAATTCTTGACCATCTAGTACTCTATGTGCTGTCGATAACATTTGTGCCGATTCTATAATCATTTTACATACATGTTTATCACAAGACATTTCTGCTGCTTTTATAGGATCTTTATCTAAATAAAATATATTCATTAATGTATACCTTTTTTATATCTTTGACATAGTTTTTTCCAAATACCAAACCAAAATTTTTGTGCCCATTTAGATTCTGCTTTTTCACAAGCTCTAAATGCGTTGTTTATAAGTTTTTGTTGTAGTTTATTTGTAAGATTTAACTTCATATTCTTTCATTATATCACAATTATTGTTGAATGTCAATTACCTTGTTGGAAATGGTATACTTTTAAAAGCATCTATAACATTATCTATTGGTGATCTTGGTGTATTATTTGTACTTGTCGTTGTAGTACAGTTAACCAAAAGAATCAACAAAATGATACTAAGTATTTTTGTCATCTTTTCCTTTCTTTTCGTTCCAATCCATGATTTGATTGAGTTTTATTTTAATTTCATCAGTACTTAAACCATTTAATTCTTTAGTGCCTAATTCCTGTACAAATTTTTCATAGTCTCTTTCTCTTTCTTTTGTAGATTTGTTTTTGTCCGATAGACGTTCTTTTATTTGTTGTAATATTATTTTTTGAATATCTGAATTTTTTTCATGTTCGCTATCTTTTTTTTTAACTAAAGCTTCTTCAGGATAAGTTATTCTATATGCTTTATTATTTAATTCTTTTTCTTTTAATGATACGTTAAATGCTACCAACATCAATACAGCTAATGGATCAAATACTAGTATTAAACATAGTATAACAAGTCTAACGGCCCTATCTAGGTTACCATCCATACTATCTCCATATATCAATTCAGCAACATATTTAAATGGCCCTATTTCTTTATCTATTGATAATTGGTCTTTGTCCATTTTGAGTTTTTGATTTGATAGGTCTGTAATTTTTTTAGATGAATTGGTTATAATATTGTTAGCTCTATTTCGTTCATTTTGTTGTTTCTGTCTCTCTGAAAGGCCTTTATCAGCATCCTTGTCAATTACTTTATCTAATGCTTTATCTAATTGATCTATAATCTTTTGAGCACCATCTAATGCCTTCTTTTCACTGTCTATTTGTCTCTCGATATTCTTAACTAGTAATCTATTACCAGTATTTGGTGTAGATTGATCTAAATGTGCCTTAGATAAAAAGCCAAATATACCAACTGATGTAATAAACATAAGCATTAAAACTGCTGATGTCAAGTACATTCGTATAGAATTTGGTAATATTTTAGATTCCCAATTTCTATATAACCAAGATACAGTTACTAATTTTGCTATCTCTAAAGTAATACCCATAGTTACCACGGCCCAATAAGCGCCAGCAAACAACGCAGCCAAACCTAATATTGAATAATAAGCTCCTATAAAAGATACAGCAAGGCCTGATATTAATAGTAATATGGTTAAAATCATTATTATTTGTCTAATTTATCTATTTCTTCTACTGTAGGTCGTTTAGGCACAATGATAAATTTTTCATTTGGTTTTTTTATACCTAAAAATTTTAAAAATTGTCTTGTTTCATTTATAGCACATCTATCAAAATAGTCAGCTGTCATTTTTGATACTGTCATGCCTTTAATAAATTCTTTTATTTGTTCTTTGTAGTTTTTTGCTAATCCACTTTGATAACCAAGATAATAACTTAATCCTATAATTAGAATTGCTCCACTAAAAAATAGTATTTCGTTCATTGTTTTCCTTTTGTTTGTTTAAGTAATCTGCCATAATTAGGCCATCCAAACTTGTCATGCGATTCTCCAACATATCTCCAACGTATTACACCTGTATTTGGATTTCTTTCGTATATTTTAGGTCTCTCTTTTGTCATCTTTTAATTACGACCTTTCCATCTTGTCTCAATTTTTTAATAATATTTATAACTTGTTGTTCATAGTCTTTTGTGGTACTCCAACTATCAAGTCCACGTGCTAATGCGATACCATCAGGTTTACCCCATAATCTATTTTGACTATCTCGTATTTTTCTAAACTCGCTATATGCCTGCTTAGTATTGAGAATTGTGATATAATCACGGACTGAAGCACATTTACTGTGATAAGTTTTAACTCTCCAAGATAAGGTTTCATTATACCCTGCTGGTAACATGCCTTTGTCTCTATTCCAAATTCTTATTCCAAACAGATTATTTCCTTCTTTAGCAAATCTACTTAAACCAGCATTACTTTCTATAATTGCCTGAGCTATAATAAGTTCATCAGGTATCTGTTCATTTTTATGAAGTTCTAAATTTAAATAGGCAATACATTTTTGCATTGTCTTAATAAAAATCTCATCATTATGAGTTTCTATTCTTGGTTCTATAAAACCAATTTCTTTAGCCCATTTTATGGTTTTATCTATAGCCTTTTCTTCAACATTATGTTGAGATATAAAGTTAGGATAAAAAGTACCAATACCAAAACCAATTAATGTAATGCCAATAACAGCCATTAATTGTCTAAAATGATATTTAACTTTACGAGGAAACTTATACTTAATATACCAATGCCAAGGTCTAGGTTTCATATAATTATATAATTAAAATACTCGTTTGCTTACAATATATGAAAAGTAATGTTTTGGTTCATTCAATTCACTCATTTGAGAATTAATATCATTAATCTTAATTTTTTTTTGTAAAAAGATTAATCTATAATCGTTTAAATATTTTTTCATAGTATTAAATATTTCTTCTGACTCTTTATTAGAAAAATTATTTAAAACATCTTCTTGAAAATTGCCTTCATAATAAACGATCTGTTCACCTCGTTTCCGATTTTTGGTAAAATCTTCTATTGTTTTAATAGAATTTTTAATAGATGATTTAAGATATTCATCTTTAAACTTTTTCGTCATCACTTGTGTCATTATATATCCTTTGTTGTTTATAGCTTTAAACCAACACATTTAAGTTTAGGTTCAAAACTATAAAATAGTTTATTGTGGTTACCTGTATCATTTACGTGTGTAAATTGATATAGATGTACCATTTCATGGGCTAACGTTTCCAAGAAATCTTTTTTGTTATCATAATTTAAATCCATTTCTAATTTGTGTAATCTTGTACCTTTTCTTTTCATTTCATAGGTAATAACTTGACCCATACATTTTTGTCTTTTGAGAGCTTTAATCTCTATTTCATTAAATGGTGCTAATTTATTATCGAATAATCCTTTATTGAGTATAATAAAATATTTTTTAATATCTTTATATGTGGTTTGGTATTTCTCTTTTGAAGATAACAATGGCTTGAGTTTCTTTTTGATAGATAAAACTTTTTGTTTTGTTACCTTTATCATATACTATTTACAATCGTCTTGTATTTTTGTATCCTTTAGTAAACTACATTTATAATTTTTATCTGCTTCAAGTCTTAATTCTGCGGCCGCTTTATCTAATATAGCTGGCAAATATTTTTGTAATATATTAATACTATCGATAGCGAATAAATGAGCAACTCGTGCCAGTTCTTGTTCCATTAATTTAGAAGCATCAACTGGTTGGCCAGATACTTTTTGTGTTATCACGTGGCCTATAACAGCCGTATTATATTCACTTGCTTTAACTGAGTTCATAAAAACAGTTAAAAGGCCATACACTAGTAAACCTAGTGCTATTAAAAAAATCAAGTATTTTCTCATTATATTTATTCTTTGTTGTTTATATGGTATAATATAACATTTAAACTCGTTGAATACAAGCGTTATTTTGATTGTTTGTAAAGAAATATGGTATTAAAATCAATTACTTAATAGGATGTTGCAAATATACAACACCCTATTATTGATTATTTACGTAAAAAATCGTCATTCCAGTTAAAGGCTTCTTTTACTGCGTTTTCAGTAAGTCCTTTATAAAC
>Ga0214921_10006578_pt1 | contig 15836 bp, 19 predicted proteins | sample LL1505_MetaG_FD_177992 | JGI IMG/M metagenome (GOLD analysis project Ga0214921, IMG submission 177992) | Freshwater microbial communities from Lake Lanier, Atlanta, Georgia, United States - LL-1505 | ecosystem: Environmental > Aquatic > Freshwater > Lake | place: USA: Georgia | collected...
AAATTGGCGCTGAGTAGCCTGCGCTAACGCAACTGATATCTTCATTGACATCACCTGTCTCCAAGACTTAAAGGCTAACTCAGTATTTGGATTAAAGCGCTTATAGCGGTTTTGCCACTCGACATATTAATAACAATCTTGCTCAAGAATCTAGGTGGTGGGTTTTATACCCACGGTTGAGACTGCCCAACGAGGGCTTTAGTGGCTCTGCATCAGGCTGACAAATCCTTTGAGGTAGCTTTAAAATCAACTTCGCCCACCGTTGACAAACCGCTTCCATTTAACAAGATGTTAAAGTAAGTTGTTAACATGACCCGAGAAACCATAAATCGGGGAAGTACCCGAAAAAAGCGGAGTGAAACCCTCACCGCCCACTCAGCACGCATAGCAAGTTACTTTGGTAATTACTTCGGGATGTATGTCAGCAGAATCTTAAAACGAAATACCGCCCAAGTATTTACTTAATTCTTTTTAGGTTTATCAACACAAATAACCCTGATAAAAATAAGAAAAGATTTGGGATCCACCAGCCAAGATTAAAAAAGCCTTGAATGCTCCAAAATACAATCGCCATACCACCTGCCACCATAGTTAAGGTCGCTGAAACAATTAGCAATGTCCAGTTTCCCTTTCCTTTAATACCAAGAAATCCAGTAATGGAAGCTGCGATATCTAGCGGAAAGAATGACCAATTCCATGCCTTTACATTCAAGTCATCATAATTTTGAAAAACCCAGTCATGAGGAATTAGTCCAAATACGATTAATCCCCAATAAATAATAAACCCAAAATCTATAGAAATAAGTAAGTTCTTTGTGCCTTTCCCAACAACGTGTTTCATTAGTGAGTTGCTCCACCTAAATTTATAATTACAACACCAACAATGATGATAACCATTCCAACAATGTTCATTCTAGAAAGTTGTTGGTTAAAAAATATAACGCCTCCAACAGCTGCTCCAATAATTCCTACACCAGACCAGATTGCATATGTAATGCCAACATCTAACTTCTTAAGTGACATTGCCATCAGAGTAAATGCGGTTGCATAGCCAAATAAGACGCCGATTGAAGGTAATAACTTACTAAGTCCATCGCTTGCGTTCAAACAAAGCGTGCCTACAATTTCGGCAGCAATTGCGATTGATAATAAAACCCAAGCCATAGAAATATATTAGCAAAATAAGGGAATACGCCCATATCCGACCTATATCCGTTCAATATCTAGTAAATGTCAGACCCATTGACTAATATGGGTGCTAAGTCAAGAAAAAGTAAATATATGAAATGGTTGAATGAGGAAAATTAGACGAAACCCTCACCGCCCACGTAATATCTTTACTTAGTAAATACCCACCAAAAATCGAGGCTTAGGTTTACTAAACCTTACTTTTTGCAATCAGAAATTTTGCACTTTCTACAATACTCAACTCTGGCGGAATAAAGTTAAATGCAAAAAGTGATCTCGCCTTTGCATTACTGATCAAATTAGGCCTTCCTACCAACAATAATCCAGGCCGTTGTTCCTTTTTAAAAATAGCAATGAATCGCAGAAGCCAGGTTGGTGCTCGCCTTGTGATCACCTTAATATTTGGATTATTAGCTTTTATAATCTTTGCAATCTCAACCAGCGAAAGATTTCCAGTACTTGCTAATATCCGTTCACCTTTAGTTGCATCTATCTTTATTGCATCAACATGCATTCTGGCTACATCTTTTACATCAACTATTCCAACTCGCAAATCAGGCAACATTCGCTTTGTTCCTCTAATCAATTGATCAATTGTTGCCATAGAAGATCCAAACTTGTTATCTAATGGCGCTCCAATAACTAAGGTTGGATTCATAGTGGTTAAAGCAATCTCAGGTGCCTCATTCTTCACAAAATCCCAAGCTGCCCGCTCTGCTAATGTCTTTGATCTGCGGTATGCAGCACGACCAATTGGATGATTAACATCAGTCCACATCGTTTCATCAAACTCTGTTGCACCTGGTGGTAGGTCGCGGCCAAATACTGCAGCATTGGATGATGTCAAAATAACTCTTTTAACACCGGCATTTTTGGCTGCTTTAAATGCACGAATAGTTCCATCAACTGCCGGGCGAATTAATTCCTCTTCATTTGCTGGAGTTACTAATGGGACTGGAGATGCGCTATGAATAAGTACATCGATACCGGCCATTGCATCATTCCAGCCAACATCTGAATCCAGAGATAATTTCACAAAAGAAAGATTTGAATCAATGAGATTTACATCTTTTACATGACCTCGCAGTGAATCAATAATTTCGCCAGTTTTATCAAGTGAGCGCACAGATGCTCGAACTTGGTAACCCTGATTTAAGAGCTGTAGCAAAATATGTCTGCCAATGTAGCCATTAGCGCCGGTTAGGAGAACTCTTGTCATGAGCGCAAGCCATTAAAATTTTGGAAAACCATATGGAGAGAATACAAGGTTATTGAAGAATGGTCAGTGGCTTAATTAGCATTTAAATCTTAATTGCCTAATTCAAGAGCAATCGTTCTAGAGATTATTGGTAGTACGGACTGAAATGAGGTTCCGTAGATTTTTTGAAATGCTGAGTCAAAGCCACTTCCAGTAACTGACTCTCTAAATACCTGCATTGCTGAATCAGGACCTTTTATAGCTACCAGGATTTCAACAAGCATTGCCCCTAAGTCATATTGGCGCCCTCTTGGATACTTTGAACCCCACTCATTTGTTAAGTTTGTCTGAAAATAACCTTCGATGTACTTCGCATTCCAAGTTGGATTATAAAAAATTTGACGCGATGTCTCGCTTCGGTACTTTGTATATTTCTCAAACGAGTCAGAGTAAATTGCAGCATGTTGAGTAAAGTTTGCTAGACCCTCCCAATACCAGTTTGGTGGCCAAGGACTCTGAAGTAAATTCACAGCTGGACGCAAAGCGTCAGCACTACTTTGTTCAATTGAATGTGCGTATTCATGTGCTTCTAAAGTTCCAGATATCGTATTATTTAAATTGTTTGGATCTATTCCAGTAGTAATCACGATTAGAGCAGTTTTATTAGTCATATTGTGGAAAGAACCTCCACCTAGACAAGTATCTGCACTAGGGCATGCAACATCCTTTATCCACGCACTACCTGCATTTGGAACAATTTGATCCATCTTTGTGATTGCCCAGTCTCGATCTTGGAAACTGAAGGCAAGCAAAACTATATTTTTTGGCAAAGTGTTTCCAGCATATAGTTTATTAACTTGGGAAAAAGCATATTCGGGATTTTTATTGTTTAACTTTGTATTGACGCCAATGAGAATTTCCAAAGGTATTGAAGGACTGGATGACTCTAATATCTTTTCGCTTGATTTCTTCCATGCTGAATATGAAACGCCAGAGTAATTGGCCTCTAAATCATTGAATCCGGTTGGAGCAGCCGGTTGGGTTGGTTTAACAATTGCAACACCCTTATTCCAAACCAATTTCTTGCCAGATTTGATGCATGTAAATGTCTTTCCAGATGCAACAGAGGTAATTCCAGCCTTACTGCATGCTCCACCAGCTTTAGCTGCAGCATTTGCTGGGATTAGGAGAGTAGAGAGGAAAAGAGAAAGTATTGATAAAAATGCAATCACTCTCTTATTCATTTATAAATCCTAAATTGCATTAACATTGATTACAAGGGGTTAGATAGCACTTTGCCGATAATTTTGAGCATAAATACACCTATTTATTTAAAACCCATTTAATGCTTTAATTCACCCTCATTCTTAGGAGAGATTATGAAGCCTGCAAAGATAGCCGATTTTGGAATCACCGAAGAGTTTGGTTACCTACCATCTACTGACCCAGCCCAATCATTGTCAGCAGGTAATGAAGAGTGGGATCAATTTGGTAAGGATCTACCTAAGTTATTAATGAGCACAACCTTTCGATCAAAAGTTAAGGCGCTCCCTAAATTTAATATTGATAAGTTAAAAGGTGATACTGAGATCCAACGAGCAATGTTGGTATTGAGTTATATCGGTCAGGCATATCAATGGAGTGAGAACACTGCGGCAACTGTGATGCCAGCAAACTTAGCAATTCCTTGGTATGAGGTTGGCAAGTTAGTAGGACGTCCACCAATTCTTTCCTACCAAAGTTACGCCTCCGATAATTGGCGCCGCTTTGATAAGAATGGCCCAATTGAGTGCGGCAATATCGGTTTGGCCCAATGTTTCTTAGGCGGCCAGGATGAAGAGTGGTTTATTTTAATTCACATCGATATTGAGAAAAAAGCGGGTAAGTCACTTAAAGCAATTGAAGATGCACAAGCTGCTGTTGTGGCAAATGATGCAGATCAATTAGAGGCAGCCCTTACTAAATTACGTAATGCACTAGCTTCGATGTATCAAGTGCTGGGCAGAATGCCGGAGAGATGTGATCCATATATTTACTTCCACCGCGTGCGTCCATACATCTTTGGTTGGCGTAATAATCCATCCCTGCCAGATGGTGTGGTCTATGAAGGTGTGGATGAGTACAAAGGTGTTGGCCAAAAGTTTCGTGGCGAGACTGGAGCACAAAGTGCCATCATTCCAGCGATGGATGGCGTGCTTGGCATTGAACATGAGCGGGATGAATTACGTGAATACCTAATGGAGATGCGCACCTATATGCCACCAAAGCATGTGGCATTTATTGAAGCGGTCGAAGCTGGACCATCAGTGCGTAACTTTGTAACTACCGCAAAGCGTGCTGGATTAACATCAGTATTTAATGAGTGTGTGGAGTTGGTGGCAAACTTTAGAGCGATGCATCTTGAGTATGCCGGCACATATATTCACGCCCAAGCCCAGGCGACCCCAGGAAATCCATCAGCAGTTGGCACTGGCGGAACTCCATTTATGACATATCTTCGTAAGCACAGAGATGAGACCAAGCAACAGACAGTTAAGTAGTTTTTTGATTACCGCGCTATCCCTACTAAACTAGGGAAAGCATAAATACAACTAAAAAGGTTTTATTAATTACCAATCAAATTGGGGGGCTCACCTATGCAAGCCTCACCTGAGCAACAATCTTTAACTCTTGAACTTCAACTTCTAGATAATGAAATCATGCAGGCAAATACCAAATTAAAATCACTGCCTGAGATTGAACAACTACTTCATATTGATAAGCGAATCACCGCTGCAACCGAGGAGCTTGCAACTGTTAAGGCGGAGGCTGATCAGATCGCATTAGAGCTTCGCCGTGGTGAGGTTGATGTTGAAACTGTTACCGATCGAATTAAAAAAGATGAAGCAAGATTAGCCTCTGGTAATGCCACCCCAAAAGAGTTAGAGCAACTCCAGCATGAGGTTGCTACCTTAAAAAAACGACAGGAAACATTGGAAGAGGTTGAGCTTGAGATTATGGTGCGCAGTGAAGCTATCACCGCCCGTTCTAGTACTTTAACTACTGATCTGGCATCCCTTGAAACCTTAAAGGCTGAGATAAATCAAAGATTAAGTGCAGCAAGTAATGAGATAAATACTTTAATCACAAATAAACAAAGTGATCGGGAAAAGGTTGTAGTAAAGATTGAAAAGCCATTAATTGATCTATATGAAAAAATTAGAACAGCAAGTGGTGGCGTAGCTGCTGCTGCATTGGTTGGTAATAAATGTAACGGCTGTAATTTAGCTATTAACGCAGTTGAGATGGAGCGAATTAAATCCTTAGCAAAGGATGAACTCTTAAGGTGTGAAGAGTGCCGCCGAATTTTGGTAAGAATCTAATGGCCAGACACTTTGTAGTTACCGCAGATGGTGGTTCTCGTGGTAATCCAGGGGCTGCTGCATATGGCGCAGTTGTTTATGAAAATGACAAAGTTGTGAAAGAGATTGGCGCATCCATTGGGGAGGCATCAAATAATGTTGCTGAATACAGCGGACTTATCGCTGGCTTAAAAGCGGTTAATGAGATTGATCCTGCTGCAACTGTTTTGGTAAAGATGGACTCTAAGTTAGTTGTGGAGCAGATGAGTGGGCGGTGGAAGGTTAAACACCCAAATATGCAAAAGCTAGCCAAACAAGCCTTTGCCACCCATGATCCAAAACTTGTTTCTTATCAATGGATTCCACGCGAGGAAAACTCACACGCAGACTCAATTCTTAATGATGTTTTAGATAGCGGAATGTAAGCATTTCCCTCTTAAAAATATCTTTAGTATCCTTATCTAACTGAAGAGTCGTCTGGATCATCGCGTTACGAAAGTACCGAGGAAAGTCCGGACTCCAAAGAGTAAGGTGATGGTTAACGACCATCCGGAGTGATCCGCGGGATTAGTGCCACAGAAAATAAACCGCCGTTAGCAATAACGGTAAGGATGAAACGGTGGTGTAAGAGACCACCAGCATTTACGGCAACGTATATGGCTAGGTAAACCCCACCTGGAGCAAGACCAGATTGTTGGCATTTGAGAGCTACTCGCTCGAGCCAACGGGTAGGTTGCTTGAATCTGTAAGCAATTACAGATCTAGATGGATGATGATCTCTCGAAAGAGAACAGGATCCGGCTTATAGGGCGACTCTTCTTCCAATTAGGTGGGCGCAGGTTAAAACTGCGCTCACCTTTCTGCATTTTGCTTGTACAAGTTGTTACATAACCTGTCGCAGATTTAGATGTTTTTATGGGGAAACGATGGGCAAATATGGGCAGTTTTATGGGCAGATTTCAACCACAAACAACTTCGCTTGTGACAGGAAACCCTCAGAATTTACGAGTATGTTTGAGTAGAGATAGGTGGTGGGTCATGCAAATCAATATCGACAAGAAAACTGGAATTTTATCAGGGGTCATAGCAGTACTAATTGGCGTCATTATTTTCTTAATGGGCACTCAAAATAGCTCTTCAGGTTTGTTTGGGATGAACCACTCAGCCATGGATGGAGAAAACAACTCAACGAACTCCAGTTTGATTGGTTCAGATGCAATGTTCTTTGAAATGATGATTCCTCATCACCAACAAGCCGTTGATATTTCTGATCTGGCCATCTCTCGTTCCAAAGACACCGAACTTATTGAATTGGCTATGAAAATTAGAAATGGACAAGCTGCCGAGATTATTCAAATGAAAAATTGGCTTGCAGATGCGGGCGATAGTTCAATGATGGGCCACGGTATGAATCACGGAATGAACCACTCGATGGGTGATGGAATGGGTGGAATGCTCACTGAGTCTGAATTAAGTACCCTCAACTCTCTCAGCGGCTCAAAATTTGATGCTTACTGGCTCAGGGGCATGATCACCCACCATAAAGGCGCCCTGCATATGGTTACGATGATTAGGGATTCGAACCGCCCAGAATTTCGAAACTTTGGAAAAGAAATCGTCTCTGTTCAAACTGTCGAAATTGAGCAGATGGAAAAAATGCTTAGTCGGATGGGTGCGTAATTGATAAACTTTATAAATCTGGAAACAGAAGGGGGGGAGTTTTAATGAATAAGACATTCGAAATCAAGGGCATGACATGTGGGCATTGTGAAGGACGGGTGACAAGTGAAATCCTGACAATACCTGGAGTTACAGAAGTTATCGCCAGTGCCGAAAAAGCGAACGTTATGGTTGAATCCGATGCTGAAATATCACAAGAATCTATTGAGCTTGCTGTGCAAAGAGCTGGTTACTCTGTCGTTAAGTAGCTAAATCTTTCTGAAGGTTTTCGATACTTGGGTTTTTCTGAGAGCGAAAAGCAAAGTTCAATTACGACAAGGGCACCCCTGCATTTATGAGTGTCCTTTCTCACTCTGAGGCGAAGAAAACCCACTTTTTGTAGAGACACACCAATTTTCACTTGGAATTACTCTCGTTTGTCCTTTAACCTTTTTCAATGTTGCTAAAGGGTATGAAAGCAAGATGGCTAGCCGTACCCCTTACTGCCCTTTTTCTTCTTTTTAGCACAGGAGCTGCTGCAGCACCTGACTGCCATGTTGCATCGACGGTACAACCGACGAGCCAATCTGAGGCAGTAAGTAGCCACGCAGGGCACACACATGGTCATTCACCTCAAATAATCACCAGTGCTGTTTCGAATTCTCAAGAAACACTTCTTTCTGTGGGTAGCACGCTCAGCAGTGAAATATGTGTTGTGGTCGGATTTATCGTTTTGCTTTTGCTTCGCTTCACACGTGCGATTAGATCAACGCTCACGGTAAAGCGATTTTCTCTACCGAGATATCAGGTACCCCTATTTCTGTCTAAAAATCTGGGTTATCTCAATTTAAATCATCTTCAGTTGGGGATAATTCGCATCTAATTCTTCTCTCGTCCAGAAATTAACTACGAGAAAAGGAGTTTTTATGCTGAAAAAAATCAGTGTTTTATTGTTAGCTGTTGGGGTCATTCTGGCTCCGAATGGCGCTAATGCTTCGACGCATGCAAAGTCATTACAAAATCTAGGCATGAATGAAATCATGTTTGCCCAGATGATGATTCCGCATCATGAACAAGCGATTTCTATGTCGGAAACCGCTCTTAAGAAGAGTCGCAACCAGGCAATTTTGAAACTCTCTAACCAAATCAAGAGCCTTCAAGGCACTGAAAAGTCACAGTTGGCGTATTGGCTGAAAGCGACAGATTCTTCAATGACCATGGACCACGATATGCAGATGTCTGGCATGTTAACTACGAAGGAACTTGCTTCACTAAAACGTCTCACTGGAACCCAGTTTGATCGGGCATTCCTGCAACTGATGATCAAGCATCATCAGGGGGCAATTGAAATGCTTGATCTCATTTCTGATTCTAAAAATATGGAGGCTAAGGCACTAGCTAAAGCCATCAATTCTGCACAAAGTAAAGAAATAACATCCATGAAACTACTACTAAAGAAATTGAAATAAGGAGAAATTGAATGCGTAAAGTACTTGTAAGTATTGCGACCGTGATTGGTCTAGTTCTAAGCTCAAATGTTGCCTTTGCAGATTCTGCAAAGCCAGGACAGAGCATGACACACATGAAGACCGCTGCAGGAGTTGCATCAACTCTTGAAGCAGCAGGTGTAATTCTTTATGTTCAAGGTGGAGCAACATCTGCTGTCATTGGTGAAAACCTGAGTGCGGCAACTAGCCAGGTTGTTTTCCATATTCCAGTAACTGCAAATAAGGCTGGCGTTCAACATGTTGGAAGTAACATTATTTTCTTCAACACAGCAAACAACCAGTACCTCACACTTAAGAATCCAGTAATCGATCTAGCCAAAGGTGTTGTTTCAGCAATAGTCCCTCAGGCAGGAGATGCCAAGGTGGATATTTTGACAATCACGAACGCATCAACAGCTAAGCCAAAGATCACAAATGATAAGAAGGCAAAGCAGCGTACAACGGCCTACACAGGTACCACATTGGTACTTGCTCCGGGAGTAGCTGCAACAATCGCATCTGTATTGGGTCTACCAGCAGGTTCATTGCCAGATGGCTTGGCTTTTGGAACAGCTGATGTAACTCTTTATAGCAAGCTGAAGTAAGGGATCAAAATGGAACCAATCTCACGTCGTTCTTTCATTGCTGGTGTTTGCGCAGTTGTCGCATTAGGTGGAAGTGAGGTCCCCGCTGCAGCGAATACAGCGGTGAAGAAGCTTCCTGGTGGCCGTCTTTCGGTTAATCTAAAAGCGGTGCCTGCATTAGCAAAAGTTGGTGGAGCAACAAGGATTGGTTCTGTAAAGGGGGTGCCAGTTGCGATCGCTCGCACTGGCACCTCTAAATACATTGCCTTTAATCTTTTATGCCCGCATCAAAAGGTAACTGTCACGCAAAATGAGAAAGGGTGGGTTTGCAATGCCCATGGCTCTGAATTCGAAGCTGACGGCGATTTGGCGTTAGGTCCAGCCACGACAGGGCTGGCTCGGGTACCTATGAAGATCTCAAAAGGTCTAGCCACCATCGGGTAATTAGCTCTAAGCAAATAGATGGGATTGTCACCAATGCGAAAGTTTTTGATAGTCACAATTGTTTCAACGCTAATTATTGTTGTTACTTACTTCCTGCCAAGTGGAGTTTGGGCCGAATTTGGGGGATTACCCGCACACCCACTGATTGTTCATGGCGTGGTAGTTCTTTTGCCTTTGCTTGCAATTTTTCTGCTTGTAGGACTTTTTTGGAAGAATCTACTTAAAAAGTTACACCTTCCACTTATTGGAATGCTTGCACTTTCTGTAGTAGGAGTTCTTGCTGCCAAGTCATCTGGAAACTCGCTATCGGCCGTAGTAGGTCTTCCAAAGTCGCATGCACAATGGGGCAATTACCTTGTCTTACTTGCCATTGCACTCGTTTCCTCATTTGTACTTTTTTCATATTTTTCTTTCTATAAGAAAAGCAAGATAGCGTCATCAACTCTTGGAGTTCTAATGGCTTTTCTGGCGGTTAGTGCGATTGGAACGACTTATGTAGTTGGCCATTCAGGTGCAGAAAGTGTTTGGAAGTACAAATACAACTCAGTTAAGGACCAACAGAAATTACCTTAGGTAGTACTTCTCCACAGAACTTCTCAACCTTTTGGGGGCAATAGTGGGGGCAAATCATATTTTTGAGCATAGCTTCACGCATAACAATGTCGTCTCCGGCTTATAGGGCGACTCTTCTTTTAATCAATACTCACAATTTTTGGATGCAGATTGCGCATGTTTGAATAGGACCATCTTCCTAAAGCCTCTAGGACTTTGCGAAGTTCTTTTCCGCTCTTAGTGAGCTGGAATGCATTATTGCGAGCACTTCGATCAGCATCTACTCTTTCAATGATCCCCAAATTTGTAAGTAATTTAAGTCGGTCAGCAAGAATATTTGTAGAAATTCTCTCAGGTGATTCAGAGAACTCAGAATACGTGCGAGTTCCATAGGTGATCAGATCTCGTACGATGAGTAGAGACCATTTGTCTCCAAGGATGTCTAGCCCAGAGCTAATGGGACATTCAGAGCGCCATTCCACAGGGCTTATCTTCTTACTAGCCATGTTGCCCCCTTACTGAGAGATAGCTGCTGCCATCTCGGTAAAGGTTATCTCTAGAGGAGTCGGCTTCCAGTTAAGGATTTCTAATGTTTCGTGATTATCGTAAGCAATCTTTACGCCGAGATTTGGAACCATTCCCTTCGCCTCACGATCAAAGAGAGCCATGAGCTTGATTGCAAAGTTTGGCGCTTTGCGAGATGGAACCTTTTTGTAACCCGCATTTTTGAGCGTTTCGGCCAAATGTGACATGGCAACTGGTTGTGAACTGGCAGCAATAAATCTCTTCCCAGCTGCTTTCGGAGCTTCAAGGGCTGCAACATGAAGACGGGCGATATCTCTTACATCGACCATCCCCATAGCGATATCAGGAATTGCTGGCATCTTGCCGCCAATGAGGTTTGCAATCATTGCTTCACTTGTGCCGTCACCAGCAGTTCCTAAAGATGGTCCAAGTACAAAACCAGGATTGATGGCTACAAGCTCCATGGAACTTCCCTTAACGGTTTCCCATGCGGCTTTCTCTGCCAGGGTCTTGCTTTTTGCGTAAGCGCCAATATTTTGATTTACATCCGACCATGAGTCGGGCCCGTACGTTCCACTTGGTCGACCCGAGGTCATTGAAACAACAGATGATGTGAGTACGACTCTCTTAATGCCTGCTTTTATTGCAGCCTTAATCACTCGCTTTGTACCTTCAACAGCAGGAGTGATCATGACATTTTCGTCTTTTGGTTCAGCCAAGAGAAATGGGGAAGCAAGGTGAATGACAAAGTCGCATCCATTCATAGCTTCGGCCCAACCAGAATCTGAAAGTACGTCTGCTTGAATATATTTCACAGTAGATGCACCGGGCAGCGAGGAGAGAGCAGACTTTGTACTCTCAGCTTTTGCTAGCGAGCGAACTGTTCCAACAACTTCATATTTCTGGCGAAGAAGTTCAGCTGCGACATGCTGTCCGATATATCCGGTGATTCCAGTAACCAAAACTCTTTTTGCCATGAGATAACTCCTTCGACCTGTGGGTAAGTGACACTCAGGTTTTAAAGATACACCATCACTTGCAAAATGCAAGTTACTAGCCTACTGTTCCAACGTCCTGCAATTCGCACAGATGGAGATACGGAAAATGAGTGAAGAGATAAAGCCTGCCTATGGCTTAGTTCAAATAAACATTACAAATCAATCAGAGTTCATGGAGCGCTATGCCCAGCACGTCTTTCCGATCCTCGCAAAATGGGGTATCGAAATGATTGCAGGATCTGACACTCCAGTCACCAAAGAAGGAACCTTCAAAGGAAATTGGTCAGCGGTGCTGCGCTTCCCAAGCATGGCGTTGGCAGAGGAGTGGTATGACTCAGATGACTATGCCCCATACAGAGATATCAGAATGAATGAGCTCACCGATTCTGGCAGTCTTGTCTTTGTCCAAGGAATGTAAAGAAGCATCCGGCTTATAGGGCGACTCTTCTTTAATCTTTGGGTTAAATTAGAAGTTTGAACGCAGTGACTTGGTTAGAAGCGCAAGGATTGCAGTCAACGAAAGTATCGCGGCCAGAACAAGGTATGTTGTTCTGACTCCAAAACTTTCAACTGAAAGTCCAGTTGCAACCATTCCTAATGGTGGTGCGGCATAAAAAACTGCAGTCTGTACTCCAAAAACTCTTCCTTGTTGATCAGCTGGAACTCGCTGCTGAATAAGTGTGCTAATTAGTGGGTTGAATGGTCCCCAGAATAAACCTAGAAAAAAACCGGCCACGGCCAGGATTGGCAGTGGTGGCAAAAACGCCATCGGAATAATACTTACCGCAACTCCGATAAAAGTTGTTCGGACAAGATTCTTTCGTGATAGTCGAGCGCTTATCCATCCGTAACCAAAGGATCCAACTGCATATCCTGCAGATAGAGATGAAATCACAATTCCAAGACTGGCCGGCTGACCTAAATCTTCAAAGTAGGTCGATAAGACAACTGTCTCGGTCGGCAAATAAACAGCAGCGATAATTAGAATTGAAATGGCTAAGGTGCGAAGAAGTTTGTCATTCCAGAGAACCTGAAAGCCAATACGAAGACTTTTGTTTGAAACTTCGCCCATTTCTTCAGCTAGATCACGGGCATCTTGGCCGAGATTGCCAACTCGTAAGAATGCGATAGTCATTGCTGCAAAAATAAATATTCCGCCCGCGACCCAGAATGAATTCACCGCGCCGACTGTTGAAATTAAACCCGCAGCCACGGCAGGGCCAAAAATCCATGCAACTCCCAGGAAACCATCATGGATTCCATTGAGTCGATCAAGTTCTATATCTGATGCCTTGGCAACATCAGCTAATAGAGTTTTGCGTGCTGTGTAACCTGCGGGATCAAAGATTGCACCGATTACGGCAATGATAAAAATTGAGGTGCTAGAAAGTCCTGAAGTTAAAGCAACAATTGGAAATGCAACTACCGCCATAGCTGAGAGTAAGTCAGCCCCGATGCTCACTGTGCGACGACCTATGTGGTCTACGAGCCATCCACCAATTGGTGAGATAAGCAACCCAGGTAGTGCAGAAATCGCTGCGACCAATCCGGCAAAGGCTGGAGAGCCTGTCTCTTCAAGAATTAACCATGGAATTGTGATCATGACAATTGAATTGCCTAAAACAGAGGAAAAATTTGAAAGCTGATGAAGAACAACGGGAAATTTCTTTATCATTAGATTACAAACTATATGTAGTTAGGCCATTCTTTACAATTCTTTACCGGAAATAGTTAGGGGATTTGTTGTTTTTAGGCGTGAGCAGTTGCTAATCATTGTGATCTACGGCTTATAGGTAGATTTTCACAATGCATTAATTACTAAGAAGGTTGGTAATTTAGCCATCGCTTACGCTCACTTGGAGAGAATTTCTCTATTGAGTACCTAAGCATGGTTCTAGGCATATTATGAGCATTAACCTTTAAGTAATTACGAAGCAGTGGACCATCTTGCTTGCCCATCTCACGCAATGCCCAGCCAACTGCTTTGTGGATTAAGTCATGCTTATCTTTTAAAAGTAGATCTGCCATCGTAAGAGTTGGGTATGGATCACCCACCTTTTGAAAGGCAAAGGTAAAAATTACCGCCATTCTTCGCTCCCAAAGATTCTGACTTCGTGCAAGTTTTTTAAGAGTAGTAAGTGCACTTTTCTCATCAAGTAGATACCTACCCATCCGCACTCCGGTGACATCAATTAAATCCCAGTTATTTATCTGACCCATCTTTAATTGACGCATATAGAGATCAAAGTATCTTTTTTGTAAAGGTCGGGTTTTAGTTCTTTCAAACTGGCTAACTAATATCAGTAGCCCACAGAATCTAACCTCATGGTAATCAGAGTCAGTCAGCTTTTTAATTTCCGAAATCGGTAGATCTGCATACTTCTTAGCAATCTTTCGATTTTGGGGAACCATTACCCCCAGAAATATGTCACCTTCGGCATAATCACCTGCACCAGTTTTAAAAAACCTTTGCAGATTAGCAGCCTGCTTAGCGCTGGCTAGAGATTTTAACTCTTTAATAACTAAAGATGCTGTGTTCATAAATGGAGATTTTGATCGGTACTTTGATTCACTTGTTAATAATAATATGGAAATCTCAACTTACTAGGGCAATGTTCGGCTAGTTATAACCAAAATCTAAGGGTTAGCGTTCAATTACGGTAAGAAATATAGTGATAACAAAGTTTGCAGGAGTAGAGTGTGCATATGCGTAGGAAATTAATTGATGATCAAGTATCCCTGATTACCGGATTAGGCCTTGGCTTTACCATCGCTATTCAATTAACCACCTTAACCAGATCAGATTTTGCCGATATCTATTCACAGATCACTACTGCATCAAGATTTTTTGCGTTAGTTGGGTCATACCTGTCAATCGTTGGCCTCTTGCTCATTGCTCGAATCTCCTGGATTGAATCTGCAATTGGTCATGATCGATTAGTAACCTGGCATCGTAAATCAATGCCATACGCGCTTTACTTCATAACTGCACATATTCTCTTAGTAACACTTGGTTACGCAGGAGGGGATCAGGTGCGAGTAGGTACGCAGCTTTGGACCATGATTACTACTTATCCATGGATGTTGCCGGCGACCTTAGGGTTTGTATTTCTTTTACTTGCCGGGGTTACCTCATACCGAGTATTTAGAACCGGCATGAGTTATGAAACCTGGTGGGTAATTCACCTCTATACATATCTCGGCGTAGCACTCTCATTTATGCATCAGATTTTGACTGGTTCAATGTTTATCACCCATCCATTAGCAAAGTACTACTGGATCGCACTTTATTTGTCAGTAGTAGTTGCAATCTTGTACTGGCGAATTTTGTTGCCACTTAGTAGATCACTTAGACATCAATTAAAGGTTGATGATGTCATCTTGGAATCACCTGGAATAGTCTCAATCTATATCTCTGGTAAAAATGTTAAGGGATTAAATGCTCAAGGCGGACAGTTTTTCTCTTGGCGTTTTTTAAGTAAAGATCTCTGGTTTCAATCTCATCCATACTCATTATCGGCATCTCCTACTAATACATCACTGCGTATTACTGTAAAAGCTTTAGGTGATTCATCAACTCAATTAGCTAAGGTGAAAAAAGGAACGAGAGTATTTATCGAAGGCCCGTACGGCATTTTTAAAGCATCCGCTGCTGGCACGGGAAGACATATCGTTCTAATTGGTGGCGGTGTTGGAATTACCCCGCTGCGGGCAATCATGGAGGAGTTTCCAGATAATACGCAGATAGATGTCTTATTTCGTGCCTCATCTGAGGAGGATTTAGTGCTGCGCAAAGAGCTAGATAAATTGGCAGATCAGCGTGGCGCCAGAGTTCACTACTTAGTTGGTTCTCGGTCACT
>Ga0214921_10006581_pt1 | contig 15832 bp, 15 predicted proteins | sample LL1505_MetaG_FD_177992 | JGI IMG/M metagenome (GOLD analysis project Ga0214921, IMG submission 177992) | Freshwater microbial communities from Lake Lanier, Atlanta, Georgia, United States - LL-1505 | ecosystem: Environmental > Aquatic > Freshwater > Lake | place: USA: Georgia | collected...
CGAAACAAGCGGGAGGCCGTTGAGATTTTTTGTTTCTGTTTGAAATCTCCCTCCGTGCTCTCTGTTGCTCTGTGGTTAAATAAAATGCTTTGGGGTAACATTATAAAACTTGTTAGTTAGGAGTTCAGGCTCCGACTTCCGGAGTTCACGCTCCGACGTCTGGAGTTCAGGCTCCGGCTTCAGAAGTTCGCGCTCCGAGTTCTGAAGCTCACGCTCCGACTTCTGAAGCTCACGCTCCGACTTCCGAAGCTCATGCTCCGACTTCCGGAGTTCACGCTCCGACTTCCAGAGTTCGCGCTCCGAGTTCCGAAGTTCGCGCTCCGAGTTCCGAAGTTCGCGCTCCGAGTTCCGAAGTTCGCGCTCCGACTTCTGGAGTTCGCGTTCCGACTTCTGGAGTTCGCGTTCCGACTTCCGAAGTTTGCGCTCCGACTTCCGGAGTTCACGCTTCGACTTCCGGAGTTCGCGCTCCGACTTCCAGAGTTCGCGCTCCGACTTCTGGAGTTCGCGCTCCGACTTCTGGAGTTCACGCTCCGACTTCCGAAGCTCACGCTCCGACTTCCGGAGTTCACGCTCCGACTTCTGGAGTTCACGCTCCGACTTCCAGAGTAGGGCGTCCTACTTTAAAACTATATTTTTTCAACAACTTGCAAAATATCGCTGCCCCCCTGCGTTTTGATCTTTGGGAGGGTCGCATCGCCTAATACCAGTATCTATTAGGTTTTGAACTTTAGCGCGCCGTTTCAACTTGTAGCGGCGTCTCTATGAGCGCCGGAATCGTTAACTATCGGCGGTCATAGACCGCCGCTACAGTAAGTCCAAAAGCAAGCTGCTTTTGGTATAAAGTCTGAGATGCATTAGTCTGCGACAATTTTGGAGTGGAGACTGATTTTACGGATTGGGTCTATGTATTCGATTAAAAATAGTGTCATAAATACTTTTCAGGAATGAGATTTCAAATTCCTTGCCCTCTGATTTTGGGGAGAAGGAGAGAGGGGAAATTGTCGCAGTTTTTTGCACTTTTTTGTTTTCGGGAGGGGTTGCATCTCCTAAAATGCTTTTTGTGTTGACTTGCGACAATTTGTAGGTTGAATTTTAGAAATGAAAAAAACGCCATCTTCGATCACAATTTATTTTTCTAAGTCTCAATTGGAAAGAAAGTTGAATATTAGTCGGAAAACGATTCAGCGGAAAGTGACAGAGGGGAAATTGTCGCAGAATGAGAAGGGCCATGTTCGTTGGGATGAGTTGGTGGCTTTGCTGGAGACCGAGCAAGTGCGAGGCCGCCGTGGCCCCAAGTGGTCCACGCCAAAGAAGGAACCGGCCGCAATCGCGCCGCCGCCCTACGATCCCATACGCGGATTTGGCAAGGCCTCATCCAGCCCGAATGAATCCACCGCTTGGAATCAACGAGTTGACCACCAAGCCGTCGCAGTGATCGAGCGCCTCATGGCAGACCTCGGCAGCGCCAGCCTGGATGTTATTGCCAAGGAAGCCCTCATCTTGAGCAGTCACAAATCGCGACTCGCCCGAGTCGATCTGATAAAACCGGGTGCCGAAATTCTGGCTGCTTTGCAAATCCCACCTCCTCGCGCTGCCAGAAAGCGAAAAAACACGGTGCCGCTGCTTCTGATGAAAGGAAATGCTGCCTGACCCTAAGTTCCACTAACTTTAGATATCGGCTTTTTTACCGCCAATTCTGTTGTAAAATGGCCAAACGCCGTGCTGGTTTCTAAATTCATCAAGCCATGCTGATTCCCATTTTTCCTGATCTTCATTTTCTGCAATAACTGAAAATTCAATTTCATCGATAGGCCAGTCCTCACGACTACTAACATTACCCCTCGATTTGATATCGCCGCGGCCAATGTATACTATTTGGCCGCTAGCCCAATATCTATAAATTCCCTTGAGACCTGCCTCAATTTGATCTGTTGAGGTTACTTTATTCTCAAATGATGGCCTTATTGATATAAACCATATCCTGTCGACGCTACTCCATTGAGGCGTATATTTTTTCATTGTTTGCTCTTTGAGTCTTGCATTTGCTTTAATCCACCGGTGCTGAGCTATAAGCGCTGAGACTTGAGCAATTCTTCCATCGCCGGTTTTTTTTGATCCCCCATCTGTGCATAAGGCAAAGGAATCTTTATCCGAAATATCTGAGTGAAAGTGAAAACCTATTCGATAATTCTGGGAGTCACAAAAAAGTGTGACCCTACTATATTCTTGAAGCTTATTAGCTCTAATGAAGTGGGAGTTAAAAGCTATGCTAGACCCCCTTAGAGTGATTAACTGCCGTGATTCTGGAGACTGACCATCAGTTCTTACAAATTTGGCCCAAGCGCTTTGTTTTATCATTTTGATGTATTCATATGTTTTTTGAAAGTTTTTACAAAACTGGTTTAATACTGTTTCACGCGCGATCTCAGCTATTTGTTTGGCGAGGAGCGGGGGAACGGCGTTTCCAATTGTGCATATTTCGAAATTTTTGATGGGGTGAACTTCAAAATTTTAATATCCGGATTTAGATCAAAACTCTCTGAATTTTCGAGAGGAGTGTGTGGAGAGAAAACAAGCTCTTCTTTAGTCCATGCAAAGGAAGGAAGCCCACCAACGCATACCTCGCAGATGTGTAAAGGGCTCGCTCCGCCATACTCAGAAACCGCATTCTGGGCGGCTCTTACGACTGCACTCCAGTGCCACTTTAAAAATCTACCTCCGGTCGGGAAAATCGCTAACCTCTCACAACCGTTGGATAGTGCGTGCAGAATAGAAACGAAATAACCCGCATATAAATAATCACCCCAGATTTCATCCGTTTTTACAAAATTTGGAAGGTTAGCTTTGTAAAACTCACCATCTTGGCCTTTTAAACCGATTACCCTTTTATAAACCAATGAGTAACCCGCGTCTGTTAGAATATCCTGCCTGAGGAAAATTTCGGCAACGGCTTGGGGCAGGCCCCATTCGAGAGGGTGCCGATTGCTACCCCTATAAAAAGTGTCGTGATACGACTTTCCCAGATGGGTAGGAATAATTGCCCAAGCAGAGTTCTCTTCTGTAAAAAAATGTCCGGGTAAAATGCCATCTCTACAGGCCTTGCCGATAGACGGATCATAAATCACATTGTCTGTAATTCTATGCATCATTTTCATTTTTTAGTTTTCTAAAATTTCAGCAACGATTTCAGCGATTTGTTTGGCGAGGAGCGGGGGGACGGCGTTTCCGACTTGTTTGTATTGCTCGGTTCTGGGTCCCTCGAAGAAGTAATTATCTGGAAAAGTTTGAAGTCGGGCTGCCTCGCGCACTGTCAGGCTGCGAGCTTGCATGGGATCGGGGTGAATATAGTAGTGACCGTCCTTGGAAATATGGCTCGTGATTGTCGAGGAGGGTTTGCCTTTGACTTGGACGCGGAAACGGTCGGCAAAGGGAATGCTTTCTCCGGGGTTGATGACATTTTCGTGATTGGGCAGGAGTTGTTTGGGGAATTCATGGATTGAGGGACTGAAGCCTTCGTTCTCCGCGAAAGCGGCGGCAAAGGCATAACGCGAAATATCCTCGGCCATATGCGACCGCGCCTCGTGATTACAAACACCACCAATGCGGGCGTCATGGAACCAGCATGGCTTGAACTTGCATGCAAAGGAACCCTCTATAAAACGGGCACCACTTTCATTTTTTGGCTTTGAAGTCTCTGCCTTATCGAATTCAGCCAGAGCAAGCCCCATTCTCCGAGATTTGACCCAGTCCTGTTTGTCTTTGCTCCTTTTGGAAACCGAGCTCCAGAGCTTTGGCAGACCGCGAATCGCATCAAAACAATCGATTTGCGTCTGGGAAGGGCGTAAAGCCCGAGGCTGAACTAAAATATCATTTCGAACCCCCAAAATAAAAACCCTGTGTCTTGCTTGTGGGATCCCATAATTCTCGGAGTAAACCACAAAAGATTCCGGCAACCATTGCCCTGCCAAATCTTGAGCGGGTAGCCCAGTGAGCCCATAAAGGTTGTATCCAGCAGCAGAAAGGTCCTTGCAAATTCGGCTAAAAATCGGCTGCCCTCCAAGCTTTGCCGAAAGAATCCCTTTCACATTTTCCATCACAAAGACAGCTGGTTGGTGCTTTTGAAGTATCCGGAGATATTCCTTGTAAAGACCGTGTTTTTCATCTTTTTCAAAGGTTTCTCGGTCTTCGCGGGCTCTCCGCGCGCGCCCAACGAGGGAGTAAGCTTGGCACGGCGGCCCACCGATTAAGACCCAATTTTTTTGACCTCCAAGGGACTCAGAAATCCAACCATCCACCATCTTGGCCGGGGTCTGTTTTTCATCTCCCAGCCTTCCAAGGCGGGCAATCCCACGAGCGGCCTGCGCTTGTTTAGGATGCCTTTTGAAAAGCTCCTCTCGATTTATCAGTCCCTTGAGGTATTCATAATACGCTGCAGGAATTTGTTCTGCGGTAAATTGTCTTGTGAAGGCTCGGAGTTCCAAAGTTCGATGTGCAACTGGGTCGCATTCAATCGACACAGCAATTCGAAATTTTTCTGTTGATTCAAACCCCTCACCGAGCCCTCCAGGACCTGCAAACAAATCAACGGCTGCAACTGAATCAGGAACCCTCAAGGTGCTTCGTTTCTAAACAACTCCAGAAGTATTTTACGAGAATCACCTCTAAGCTTGAGCTTTTTAACTAAAGAAGGCCAGTCGCACTCTGCAAATTCATACACCTGCATCGATCGAAATGTTCTTAACACATCACCAGCCCCTTGGTTAGCTATAAGCTCCCCAATTGTTCGACTGTCATTTACAAATATTTGTCTAATCGAGTCCCACTCAACTTGCAAAGATTCTTCCAAAGAAGAATTTGGTAGAAACGCCTCTTTTCCCCACTCGTTTTCCCACTCAACACCAAGATCCCATCGCAGCTTAGAAAAGTCTTCCCAATTTTGAAGCCTCTGAGCTGCAGTTGATGGATTTCCCTCTTTCTCATTAATGAAGTTATATGCTTGCTGGCATACAATTTTGATAACATCAATTAATTTAGGAGAACACTTTTGATCCTTCCAGATACGATCCAAATTAACTTTTTTTTCGGAGTATGTAGCAATCCATGAAAAGGAATATGCCACTGTTTGCGACCTCGCACCTTCAAAATCCTTAAAGGAATCGTAAATTTGCTCAATAGTTTTCCATAGAATTGCTTTTGCTACAAGTTGTTGAAAATACTTTAAGTCAACAACTGGCTCGCCATTATCAGCCATGAATGATGAGAATTTGACGAAATTTTTGTCGCCACCCAAACAGACTAAGTGCGGCAATCCATCCCAAGCATGCTCAAGTTTAGCAACATCGGTTTTAATCAACCGTTGATGTCTTGGATGTTCTTTTTCCCACTTTTCGCGCTTTGCACCTTTGTCATTTTGATCTCTAAGGTTGACATAAGAGCCTCGAGCACGTTCGTAAAACCACCTAGACCCCTTGGGATAACTTGATGTTGCAGGTGCACTTGCAGTTCTTGAAATCTCTTCAAGCTTTTTGTGGAACTGACCACTAGCAGCCAAGTCAGCATTAGTAACTTTGGACTGACTATTTGCATATTTTGAAATCAAAGGGACGAACTCATGCGTCAAGTCAGAATCTTTTAAAACAGTAATTTTAACTTGAACAACGACATCGTCAAGATTTTTACCACGCTTGTGCTTGAAATGGTATAGTGAAGCGGTGGTCTGGCCGCCATTAACAATCTGGAAATCCTCTGCAATTGATAAAAGATTATGGCCGTCTGATTTTTTATCCAAAACAACATGAGATGCCGTGCAACACAACCCATTGTTGTAAGCCAAGAATCGATCTTGTTCTTTATCAAGAGTTGCCTGTATTCCTTTATTAACTTTATTCGATGTCTTAAGAAAAACTCTTACATTCTGCTCAAGTAAGCGCTGATTAAATTCTTCATATACATCACAAAGAACTTTTCCAGGCATAAAGGCTAATATTGTTTTATACTCTTTAGAAGATGTAACTATGCAAGGTATTTTGGCACCGTTGGTTTCTTCAAAATCGATTTTTATTGGTTCTCTTTCTTGAATTGAAAGGCGGCTTAATTTTTCTATATCCCAAAACTCATACTGTAAACTGATGCCGTCTAGTTCATCTGCCAGTTTTGTTTTATCAAATTCCGGTATCAATCCATCCGTAATGACATGAAGACGAAATGTTGCAATAGAGTCTTTTGATTGCTGAATTTTTTCCAAAATTGAATAAGCTGGTGAACTTTGTTCAAATTTAGAATGCATACCTTTAAATGCACGATCAATTAATCCGTGCATCTGAGAATACAATCGAATCATTTGAGATCTAATAAGAGTCTCATCCTTACCAATTTTACCAGTTCCGAAATACTCAACGATAACAAGATCCAAAAATGCACCATCACCTGAAATACCCCATGCGTCACACCTACACTCTGGTGCTCCCTTGATACCCTTTGCATAAACCTCTGCATAATCAAGATTAGTTATGCCTTCATGTTCAGCAATAATTTCTTGCATGTATGAGAAGAACAATTGCTTTTGGTCGTTGAGGGAAGGTTGGTGTGAATTCTCAAAATCAGCGCAATTACTGTTAGAGACAATCAAATCTTCATGGAATTTACCTGCGAATGCTTTGAGTTTATTTATACTGTTCATTTTGTAACCTCCTCGAGTATCACGATCAGAATCTCTATTGTTTTTAGTGGTTTTATTGTTTTCAAAAGTTTGCCCCACTTGAGGCTTGCTAAGTCAGTAATGGCAATCGAAGAAATTTTTTTGGGCAAATCATGTCTACCCACAATTGCAGCGAGTTCCCCAATCGTTCGATCATCATCCATGAATTTTGGTGATATAGCTTCCCATTTTTCTTGAATTGTAGCCGGCGGTTTATCAGGCTTTTTAGATTTAACGTCACTAAATGTTCTGCCGCGGGTCAATCTGACAAGCTTGCTAATTTTATTAGACGCTTCTTCTCTCGTTTTATAATTTTTATCAGGTTTCCACTCGTTTACCTGCTTGAAAAAGTTTTCATCACCCAAGTCTGAAAAAATCAAATCTTCATCCATTTTGATTTTGACTAAAAGTGGAAATCTCACAGCCTGCCCACTCACAATGCCTTGGCCGGGACCAAACCCCGGTAGCATTTTTGCATCCTGCTCACTAAGATTTTCCATGATCTGTTTAACAAAAGACTGATCGCGAGGGTTAACCAAACGCAGAATTAAAAAAGAGTTACATTGTGAAAGAATTGTTTCATCAACTCGGCTAGGCCTTTGAGTTACTAACAACAGTCCGGTTCCAAACTTGCGACCTTCGGTAATCAACTTTCTAACTGTTTCTAAGGACGGAACTCCTGCTCCAGCTTCACGACTTGAGGGGATAAATGTGTGAGCCTCTTCGATCAGTGCAAGAAAGGGTGGAATTCTATTGGATAAGTTAGCCCTGTGCTCATAAAGGGCCTCCAAAAGGATCGAAGCAATGGTTGTCTGAGTTAAGTGGTCATACCCTCCTAAATACAGAATTGTAACAGTTTTGGGTGCAATGATTCCTTCAGGGCTGCCTTGCGGGTCTGGCATCCTCTCGAAATTTAACTTATTTAAACGCTTCCTCATTCTCTCGTTCGTCTTCTCCATGCGCTCAAACTTACTTTCGACCATGGCGAGTTGCCTCTTACAAACATTAAGAGTTGGAATTTTTCGCTTGTCTTGACTATTGTGAAGGCGCCGACCGATCTCCGCTATAAGTTTTTTTAAATATGCCAATACTTCTTCACCATCATCCGGGTCGACCTGTGCTAGAATTGACGACATTTCTTCTTTTTGAGGCTCTGTGAGACCTTCAGTCATTTTATTAATCAGCACCTCAATAATATGCCTGTTTTCTTTAGTCATAGAGATGCTGGGAAATACAAGTTTTACTTTGGTATCTTTAAAAACTTCTCGTTTCTGCCAAAGACCTAAATAGTCTCCGTGCGGATCAAGAATTAATATTGGATATCCTTTATCTATTAATTCTCGGAGAATTCGTCTTGCTGCTACGGTCTTACCACCTCCAGTCATTGCCAAAATTGCCATATGGCGAGCTACAATGCGATCTGCGGAAATGGAGATATCAACATCCTTTCGAGCAATAAGCGTCCCTATCTGCAGTGGTTGGTGGCCTGGAATGCCCCCAGCGAGCAAATCTCTAACCACTTCTGCAGGCGGGTAGAGAACTTGTGCAGCAGGTTGGACAGGATAAGTTAGCGGGAGCAGTGTTTTGAAGTCGGAATTTTTTGGGCTGAAACCTAAGATCAATACAGTGGCTTCTAATTGGTCTTTGCTGTTAGAAAGTATAGTATCTTCCAATGAAATGCCCTCTTCGGATAACTCCTGAGCAGCCTCATAAGGGAAGAAAGGATTATATCTATTGATGGAAACGATACGACCCCAAACATAAATTTCCGAGGTCGAGACTCGGTCGTCGTTCGGGACTTTCATGCAGACAGCAATTAGATCGCCAACCCGTGATTTAAAGCTCTTTAATATAAAGCTATATTCACTTGTGCTGGCATTTCCAACAACAGTTCCAATTTGCAACCATTCTTGTTTTGTTTTCATAGGTTAGTTATTTTTTAAATGAAGGTCTAAAAAGAAAGTCCCGCTTGGTTCCACATAGCATTTTTTTAGCAGCGTCAATCTGGTTCGGATCTTTGGAATCGAGTGCCTTTTTCAAAACAGTCACGGCCAAGGCAGAATTCAAGGGGGCGCTCATCCACTGGGGTATTTTTGCAAATTTGTCAACAATATCCAACCCAACAGGGAATGCATATTGAGGCATTAGTCTGCATGAATGGACGATTAACCTTAACAGGCAGTCGTAACCAGCTGGTGGTTCTTCAAAAAACTCAACCCGGAGCGGCGGAGCAAATTCACCAACGCCGACGTAGGTTAATTGCGGTTTGGGATATCTGCTAATGATGTGTTTAGAATATTGCGGTTGCTTTGATTCAGTATTTCTATCCACAGTTACAGGTCGTAAATATTCTCCCTCATTCAGTATTGCCTGAAAAAGAATCCAATCTGGAATTCGAAACTCTGCTAATTTCTTTTTGGCAGCTTGTATGTCTCCGGGCCCTGGGGAAAGATCTGTAGCATTAAGCTCATCCAGTAATGCATTGGATACGATTTTAGACGAAGATGTTCTTTCAACTACTGAAGCAACATTGATTTTACTGGCTTGTAATTGATTCAAAAGCTCTAAATAGACTGACACAAAACTCGCATTGATACCTTTAGGTAAAAGCTTCGTTTCCGATAAAAGGTGACGCAGAGCGTTTTCTGAAAAGTTTGGGAAATCACTTACGCCGTATGCCGACACAGGATTAACCAAAGCTCCGTGGAAGATTAAAAAGTCAATGTCTGGCTCCTTTTTAATTTTATGGACACCGGCGGCAATCTCAAGTGTGATCCTTGCAGCATCTCGGAGCTTTGATGTATCCTCAAACAAATCCTCGAATACGCCATCATCCGAATGAGGTTCAAAAAGTTCTGCGACTAACTGTTTTTCAATGTTGAAGTTTTCTCTTTTGTCGGACCTATCCCCGGGAAGCACAGTATATGTCCCAATTCTAACCGCTATTGGCTCTGCGCCAATCCCAGAAAAATTTGCGACGCCACCGTCCACAAAACATATTTTTTTCCCCTTTACTTCAGCCCATGTTTTTTTGTGGTCGATGTCAATTTTATGTATAAGCCCTCCTGCATCAAGCATTCCCCTTATGGTGCTTGCAAGTAGTTCTACAGTTTGTAAAAAATTTTGTTGTGCATTAGAAGACTGGAACATGATGAGCGACATCATGGACTCAAGTATGTGCTTTTGCTTAAACTTTTCGTGAATTGTTGCGCTCATAATGGTATTAAGGCCAAAAAGGCAGAAGCTTGTTGGCGCGGTTGATAGAGTGATTTTTAAACGATGGGAGTGTCATTGGCGATATCGAGCTAATTAAAAGTAACTTTTTTCTCCTCAGTTGGCCAGACCCCTGCATCCTTTATGCTTCGTTTTGAGCGAGGTTCCGCAATGTGTTCATATCAATTACGAACAAGAGAGGTTCCGAGCGACCTCTGCGCCCAATCCTCAATATTGCGACAAAGGCAGGTCTCTCTAAAATGTCTTGTCTCGTATGCTTGCCGAAGCCCTGCCTCGATGTCATCTTTATTATAGCTGTCTCTGTTTTCTCGCCATCCAAGGTTAGAGCGTTGGAGCGCAAGAACCATCAGGCTCACAATATCGTGCCCGCAAGCAAAGCGCCATGGATCATTATCTTCGTTTGAATAAAGACTAAGCCATTGGGCGGAAAGTGTATGAGAAGCCCTTCCGGACGAATCTAAAAAATCACAGAGCTTTTTATCGTCTACAGCAAGCGTTTGAATATCTACAAATGAATTAAAATCTACTCCTTTAAAGTCAATACTCTTCTTTTCTTTCTGGCTCATGTAGCGAATGTATCCCAATTTAGCTGCACCGTTTACCAAGATATTCCGCACAGCTAAGTGACCCTCTAATCCTTCCTGCCGAAGGAGTTCATCAATAAATTTCGTATTGCAATAGTTTTTTACCGCTTTACGAAAAGCCTCCGACATAACCACTTGAGACTCTACATCCGGTGTATCCGTAAGGAACAAATTGGGTAGGTTGGGCTTGTCCCCTGTAAGCGGCCAGTAATCAGCATCCACTATGCCGAAAGCACGCTTGATTTCGTAGCCTTCGAGCAACTTCATTATGGCGACAACACGCGTTTTGCCTTCCGCAACATGAAATCTCACACATTCGTTAAAAAGCTCCGAAAAAAGCACCTCATCCGTTGCCCCCTCAACAACTACATAGGCGTCTCTGTGACAACTAATTCCCATAGCAATGGATGCAGCGAAAGTATACTCATTCTGGTATTTTTTAATATCTACTCCGAAAATTTTTGGCATCACACCACCTCCTGAATTTGCTCCCCAAGACTGACAGTTTGCTTCCACCTATTTCCAATGATATGCGGGGAGTGAGTAGCTATGAGAAAATGAACACCCGAGCTTTTAGCAATCAACTCAAGATCTCTTAAAAAAATCTCCTGCCAAGCGACATGCAATGATATTTCAGGCTCATCAATCATAATCAGAGCGCCGGGGCGCATACCAAAAATGAGCGAGTGAAAAAGCACCAGTTGGTGCTGTTCTCCAGAGGATAACTTGTCTAAGGGAATCAGATGATTATCGTGCTCAGAAATAACACAATAGCCTATCTCAGGCGAAACTTCCAAACGCTTCATTTGGAATCGTTTGTTGACAAGACTTTTTAGTGTTTCAATTTTTTGCAATATTTCATCAAAAACGCGCAGCTTCTGTAGTTGATTGTCAACATACAACCCCACAGCCTTGGTAAGCGTAGGATCATCCGCCGCTCGTTCCGGAAGCTGGGTGATCTTACTGCCCGAATTCCCATCAAGAATACCGGATTCAACAACTCTGCCGTATTTTCTTGCGACTTCAGAAAGCCCATTTTGCAGATCACCGTGTGAACGCGATTCGACTTGGTCGGATTTGATGAGTTCATTCAAAAATTCGCCGTCCAACTTCTGCGAAACATTGGAATGGGCGCGCAGTTTCATTTTAAGCATTTTCGAAACTTCTTGGGATTGCTGGACGATAGTTGGGATTGTCTCAAACTCTTCTTGCACAGCACCCCTATCAAAAACAACTTGGGCATCCAACCGCTTCGTCTGAATAAGATATGTCTCATTTCGGGCAAGAAGCCTGGAAAGCCATTCTTTGGCATCTCCGGTTTCAGGCACTGAGTAGCGCTCCAAAACCTCATCAAGCGATAGTAACTCGCCAGTGATCGAATCAAAAATACCCTGCCGGTGCTCACGGAGGTGTGGGGATCGCCTAATTATACGATGAGCGGCATTTTTCGCATAGAGGCGAGAGCGACTACTGCTACGCTCAACTTTTATTTCATCTTGAGCAAGAACCTTGCCCTTCACATCAAAGAGCTCCACTGAAAGATTTTTTACGGGATTTTTGAATCCTTCGCTAAGAAGTGAAGTGGAATTCTTGTGCGAAATGCGACGGCGGCGGCGCTCTTCAGCATCTGCTACTTCGGGATCGACCGCATGGAGAACTTGCCCAACCACCAATCGCCGACCCCCGTCAAACTCTAAGGTCAAGGAATCAAAGCGGACATGAAAGAGTTCACCAAAGCGACCTGTTAACAGCGAAAGAACCAAATTCAAAATCGTTGATTTCCCGCAACCATTGGGTGCATGAATGATCGTTGCGCTGCTTTCTGTTTTGAAGGGAATTCTGTAGGTCAAATTTCCGAAAAGATTCTTTATAGTCACCTCCCTGATGGTCATCGTTGTGGGACGACCTACTGCTTTGTCCAACCATGCGCGAAATTGTTCTGCGTTTTGGACACCCGTCACCTTCTCATCAAAGTCGAAGAAGCCATCCAAATCATCATTCGACTTGTAAAATGTCGCCGCATTTCCGGAACCGTCGAAACCACAGATAACTTCAACCTCATCCCGACCTGGCCAAGTATATCGGAAGAATGTCCACGCTGCCTCTTCAGAAAAATTGAAAAAGAAATTACTGGCTCCACCACAAAACTCACTAATTTGTTCAAATTCATATACTCCTCCATTATCACCAACCCACTCATCAAGGGCTGGCTCAAAGATCAGCGTGCGCATGAAGCGATTCACTATTTCCGAAAGCTTTGCAGTAAGCTCTTCTGGTGAAGCGGGCTGAGGAAAATGCAGTATATGTTGCTCTTCATCGTTCTCATCATCCATGAAAGTGTATGCGTTGCCTAAACCCTCGGACGAAAGCCAGACCTGCAGACTTTTATTTTGATCAGCTTGGAGGAAGAAGAAAACTCCGGATGAATCGTTCGGTGCGACGGCAAGACCGGCGCGAATGTCAACAGAGGGAGGCGGGGTATTCCGCTCTAAAACTTCGCGTTGACCGGCTGCATCCGTAAATCGGTTGTCAGCCCAGCTGCGCACGGTTTCAAGAATGAGTTGTTTGTTCATAATTCAAAAATAAATGCTGTGGCGGGAATCATTGCAGGACGGCGAGAAGTTGCTGGGCGCGGGTGGTTCCGAGAACGAAAGTGCGGTGGAAAAAAGAAGATTTTGAATGGTGAATGTTGGGTTTTGAATCGTAAGTTCGTGCTGCATTTATACCCTTATTATGAAAGAGGTGTCGCAGGAACCGCAACATGTCTGCCGGACAGCTGAGGCGGCTTGCGACTGGAGGAGGACATGGTGATCTTCATGGCATTTCTGCGAGAACTTTGTCAAACCATTTCTTGGCGATCTGGGCGCATTTATTTGAAGGAGGAAGGAAGAAGAATTTTGGATGCTGGATTTTGAATGGTGGATTGGGGCGGATGGTGAATTTTGGATGGTGAATGGTGGATTGGCGGCGGAGTCGCTGTGCCGGGTAGCGGGTAGCGAGTTGATGCCGACGGGGACGGCGGCGTTCCGGTGGGGTGAAGAAGGTGATGCCGTGGATTTTTCCGAGCCAAGCGGGTGGGTTGCGACTGGAGGGATAAAGCACGGCGATTTCGTGGCATTTTGCGAGGCCTTTGTCGATCCAATCCTTGACGATTTGCGGATTTTTTCGGCCTGAGGCCGAGGACTCAGTTGTCGGCATGGCTTGTTTCCTCCAAGCTGGTGGTGATGTTTTCCAATTGGGCTTTGAGTTCTTCCTTGGTCGGCAGGTAGAGCTGATATTTGGAGGCGAAAATTTTGCTGTCGGGCGGGAGCGTGAGTTCAACCAGGGCATCGTTTTTACGGTGGCAGAGGAGGATGCCGACGGTGGGGGCCTCGTCGGGCAACTTCACATGCCGATCGAAATAATTGACATACATCTGCATTTGGCCGAGGTCCTGGTGCGTGAGCTTGTCGCGCTTGAGGTCGATGAGGACATAGCAGCGGAGGAGGCGGTTGTAGAAAACGAGGTCGACTCGGAAGTGGTCGTTGTCGAAGGTGAAGCGTTTTTGGCGGGCTTCGAAGAGAAAGCCCTTACCGAGTTCGAGAAGGAAGGATTCGAGCTGGTCGATGATGGCGGATTCGAGATCGGTTTCAGAGTGGCTGGGGTGGTCGGCGAGGCCGAGGAATTCGAGAACAAGCGGATTTTTAACAAGGTCGGCGGCTTTTTCGACGACTTGTCCTTCGCTGGCCAAGCGGCGAATTTCGTCCTTGTCTCGGCTGAGGGCGAGGCGTTGGTAGAGCGAGCTGGCGATCTGGCGCTGGAGTTCGCGAACGCTCCATTGGTTGGCGGCAGCCTCGATCTCGTAGAAACGACGCTCTTCGGAGACATCGATCGTGAGCAACTCGACATAGTGAGACCATCCGAGCGTGAAGCGGTTCAAGAGTCCAATGGGCAGGGTGGATGGTTTGAGAAGAGGTTCTTGCTGAGATAAGTCCGACGCTGTCGGGCTTTTTTCCAAAGAAGGCGGAAGGAGTTTTTTCAATTCGTCCGACAGTGTCGGACCAATCGAAAAGTAACGGTAAAAAGACCTGTAAAGTTTAAGCCGTGTGGCTGAGGTCCCTCTGATTTTCAGTGGCGAGAGGCGTTGAGCCAAACTTTCGATCAGATTTGCACCGTATGTGGCGCGATCGGCGCCGTTTTGCTCAAATTCGACTATGTATTGACCGAACAGCCAGTTTCTAACAACAAGGTGGGCGTCCACAACCCGGATCGCGCGCGCGAAGAGTTCCACATGGGTGCGATGGCAGAGATCAACAAGTTGGTCGAAACTCATGGGGCTTAAGGCTCAAGGAAAGAGCGGAATGCGTGTGACAAATTCATATCGTTTTCGCTCCCGGACAGCACCATATCGGTGACCTCACCGAAATGATCCTCCACACGCTGGTCGCTGTGGAAAAAGAGGTGATGCGGGCGGAGAGCACAGCGTGAGAGGATTTGGGATTCTTGGATGTGGAAGCGGATCATGCCAGCGGAGTCTGAGTTGGATGGTGTCGCAGGAGCGGCAACAGGGCGGCAGGATTCATTGCAGGACGGCGAGGAGTTGCTGGGCGCGGGTGGCTCCGAGGACGAAGGTGAGGTGGGGAAAAGAAGATTTTGAATGGTGAATGTTGGATTTTGGATGGTGGATTGGCGGCGCAGCCGCTGTGGCGGGTAAAGAGTAACTGGTGGCGAGTTGATGCCGATGGGGACATCGGCGTTCCGATTGGGGGAGAAGAAGGAGATGCCGTGGATTTTTCCGAGCCAGGCAGGCGGGTTGCGGCTGGAGGGGGAAGCATAGTAGGTTTCTTGGCATTTTGGCAAGGTCTTTGTCAAGCTCATTTCTTGGTAATTTGCGGGCATTTGGCGGTCCTCCTACGCGCTTCGCGACTCCGGCGGGAGGGGAAAGGATGGAGTAGGAAGGAAAAATTTTGGATTATGGATTTTGAATGGTGGATTGGGGCGAGGAGAAGCCTAATGGTGAATTTTGGGTGGAAGAGAGGCGGGAGTCACCAATGGCTGAAGTTCCTGCCAGATCACGCGGAGGGCTTCGTCATGCTTCATGAGCTTGGCATCGATTTGGGCGAGTTTTTTGAGCACATCCGCATGGGCCATGAGGAGTTCCCGTTGCTTGATGAAAGCGCGCACGACATGGACGCTCATTTTCACGGCTTGCGGGCTGTTTAGCACATTGGCGGCCATTAGGGCCCCGTGCTCGGTGAAGGCGTAGGGGCAGGTCTTGGAGAACTTGAGGCGGGAGAGGTGGTCGCAATTTGCGACCACATCAGCCTTTTCCTCCTAG
>Ga0214921_10006582_pt1 | contig 15832 bp, 10 predicted proteins | sample LL1505_MetaG_FD_177992 | JGI IMG/M metagenome (GOLD analysis project Ga0214921, IMG submission 177992) | Freshwater microbial communities from Lake Lanier, Atlanta, Georgia, United States - LL-1505 | ecosystem: Environmental > Aquatic > Freshwater > Lake | place: USA: Georgia | collected...
GGGGCGGGTTTAGGCGAACCGACTTTTCGATTTCGGCCACCTCTTTGCGCATGTCTTCGGGCAGGCGATTCTCGGTTTCGGTGGCCAAAGCGAGGGATTCGTTCGCAAAAAACTGATCCACCTGCAAGCGCCGCTTGGTCAGGTGCGCGAACCGCCCCAGAATCACAAAAATATTGCGTCGGTCCTCGGGGCTGATTTCCTTGACATCCATAAATTCCTGTACCCTGACCATGCTGAGGATGACCGGTTCCAGGGCTTCCACCGGAATCACATAAACATGGTACTCCACAAAGCGAAATACCGTCTGGGGTATGGCCTCCAGGGTATTGGACGGAACCACAAAGAAAAGCTGGTTGAAAACCCCTTCCTGCTTGGTGTATTTGGAAGCCGCCTCGGCCTGGCTCTTGAGGTAGGTTCCAAAATTCGAAAGGTCCTCACCCCCGGGGCTCTTGGCATCCATCACCACGTACTGTTCGCATAACATCAGAACATTGTCCGGTTCGCCCTTAAGGGGAAATTTCTCCACCACGGTTACATGGTACTTTTCCGCGACCTGACGGATCTTGTTACGGGCATTCTCCTGATGGGTTTGCCAGGTCTGGCGAATGCGCTCTTGTTTTTGGTGGATTTCATCCACTTGCTTCTGTTGTTCCAGCCTTCTATCCTCGGCAATCTGTTGTTTGAACTGATCCAACGAGGTGAGATTCTTCTGCAACTCGGCCTGACGGTGTTGGTCATTTTGGGTCAAAGTAGCAATTTCACTGCTCATTCGCTGGATTTCCTTCCGGTTCATCCCCAGTTCGGTCTCCAAACGGTCTTTGTCCCTTTGCAGATCCTGCGCCCTACTCACCGCCAACTGGGCATCCTGCATCGCTTTGGCCAGGTCTGCTTGCATGGACTGCAAGGTCTGCCCTTGCTGAACGGCCGCGGCCTGGGATGCTTCCCACTCGGCATTGGCCTCCAACAACATACGCCGAATTCGGCCCCATCCCACGAGTCTTCCCCACCAACCCATGTTCTGCAATTCCTGCAGCAATTGTCTCATCATACCCATAGCACTTGTATTCTAAAAAAGTTGAACTCCGGGTTCTACTATAAATTCCCGGCTACAACTGTAAAGTTAATTAGTCCTGCCGATTTGGCCTCAATTTGATTTGAGAACTAATAAATCTTTCATTTGGTGAAGATGCCTATGGCGATGCGCCAAAATAATTTGAATGGCCATATCCATTCGATAATTCAATAAGGATGAGGCAGGTGATGCGATAACCATGGATAACATCTCCGGGGTGAATCCTTCCAATTCAGATTCCAGGCGTTCTGTATGTTCCCAAAATTCGCGCAAAACGACCTGTGCCGATTGAGCTGAAGATCGAGGTTGCCAATCTGTGGGTGCTTTGATTTTGGTTCTTCTGGATGCATCCATTGTTTGAAATAAATAGGCTCCCACCTTATGGCTTAACCAGGACCAGCGCCCTAACAAAGTTCCACGATAGTTGCCCTGCTTAACAGCCATAAAAACCGGAAAATAGGAGCTTTCTACAACACAAAGATGTTCCAGAATAAGGGCTACCGACCAAACACCTTTGAAAGGTGACCATCCCAGGTCTTGAGGATCGATAGTTTCAAGTATTTCCCGAAACGCCTGATTCAAGGCACTCAGGCTCAACGGTTCCGTGGTGGTCATAGGTATAGAATAAGGAGAGTAGAAAACTCAGCGACGAATCGATTGGGAATTAAAACGATGGGCTCTTAAAACTGCATTGGCACGGATATCCAAATAAAACAAATTGATATCCCCGGTATGGTAATTGGGAGATCGGTACAAGAAATTGCCCCAAAAACGGGGTCTGGTGACCCAAAGCATTCCACCCTGAACCTGGGCATCGCATATGCCGGGGTATTTCTTCCAAAAAGGTCGTAACACCGCGCCTCGATGTTGGCCTTTCGGAGCATAAGGCCCGGCAACCAACCCGGAGCTGCTGTCCACCTTGGTCGCTGATCCGGAACCGGTGGTGGGAACATAGGCCCAGGATATGGGATTGACACAAACAGCCCGATTCAGGCCATTTTCGTAGGAAGGTGGCCTGTAACCCCGCAAATAGGTGCTCCAACTTACAAAGCAACCCGTGGCCGACGAATCCACACAGACCGGCAATCCGGACAACGAATCTGCCGGAATGGCCATCCCCGGCAAATAAGCCACCACCAAACGCTCCTGCAATGGAGTTCCAATGATTTTGTGTTTTAACAATCGTGCGGCATGCAGAGTTCCCTGAGAATGTCCGGCCAAAATAAAGGGACGCTCCTTGCTGTAATGTGTCAGAAAATACTGGAAGGCAGCCTCCACATCCTGGTAAGCAATGCTCAAAGCGGCAGCCTTATCATCCAAATGCGTAGTCAAAAAGACGGAGTAATGCGCTTGACGATAGCGGGGAGCATAAACCTTACCCGCTCCGTTGAAGGCCGAGGCCTGAAAATGCATTGGCAATCGGTCTATTTCCCTGTTATGGCTTTTTTCGTCAAGATTTTGGTTCCAACGGTAGTCGGTTTTGGGCTTGGAGCTGTACAAGGTTGGGTGGATATAGAAAACATCCACGAGAGCCTGCTCCTGCCCGTCACGGCATCCTGGCGGGGTACGGTCGGCCCGGTCTTGGAGCGTAGGCAATGCCGCCCAATAACGTTCCAAAGCATAATCAGGGGGCGGTGGTACAGGACTTTCGGCAAACCGTGTGGGGATGCAATAGAATTGCCCTCGAGATTCATCGGTTTGAAAGGAGGCCCAAAGCAAAGCCATCCAAAATGTTAAGTTCATTGTTATTGTATAGAGTTTATTCATTCCGATTCAAGGTCTTTTCGAGGGAAGGGGCGGGGGATTGCGAGGGTGGGTCCATGTACAGAAGGCCTTGATCCACAGGTTGTCCGTACAGTTCGGGATGGAGGTAGCGGCCCTTTTCGTGGGCAGCCTTGGCCGGCTCGGGATCGATGGGATGTGCCCGCGCATAACGGTCGTTGCGTATCCCTGTGACTTGCCAACTGACTTCGGTAAGCGGAGGATCGCTTTGAATCACAAAACGATTATCAGAAATTTTGGAAACAACCCGAACGCGGCTAAAACCCTCGCCGCCAATGGCCGTGAGTTGATAACGAAAATCCTTGTTCTCTGCACAAAAATACGAGGGAAGTTCCACAGTAGCCAGACCCTTTGCATCGGTAATCACATTACCGTTGTACAAATTCATCATGTCCGGACTTTCGACAAAGCTATGTACTAAAAATTTGTTATCAGGGTCCAATGGATGGTCAATCCGAAAAGTTCCCGCAGCCTTGGAAAGTGTACCCCCCACACTAAGGTTACCTAAGTTCACGGCAGATGAAGCATTATACCAACCGTTCGCTCCGACGGATGGCTGAAAATAGGCCGCAGCAAGATTGGGCCTACCTCCCACCACATGAACAGCCGTTCCACTGTCATTACCGCATAACAATGTAGAATACAATGAATTACCATACAAATAGCCTGCAGGCCCGTTAGGATTAGTCGCTGCAATCGTGGCGTAGGTTCCTGTACTGTATCCCAGAATCGCATTGCTGTACGGAGCATAGGCATATAGCGTTGAGTTGGCAAAGCTATCCGCCGTGAAAATAGCCGCAGGGGCATTACCGAAATTCTCGGCATAAAGGGTTGCGTAATTGTCGCTGTTGTTTTGAAGAAATGCTGCATTCTGCCGAGTGCTGTAGGCGCTGACCGCCACAGAATCACCAAACACATAAAGCTTGGTATTCGCAGGAGCCACCGAACCGATGCCGACATTGGTACCATTGTGGTAGAGGTTCCTAGAACCCGCAACCCATTCCAAGCCGTTCCAATAGGGGGTATTGCCTGGCGCAGTCCCTTTACCCAAATACCTGAATTGCTCTGCATACAAAGCGAATGGAACACTTTGCAAAGGGCTATGCCCAAGGACAGAATAATTGTTACCCCCGGCAAGATCCACCTCGGTGCGCACCCAATAAGGTCCGGCGCCCCAATCAATTCCAGCCAACGAACCCGTGAGGGCCTGTCCATCGCCAAGGTCCACCGACAACAATCCATGCAAATTCGTGACCGGATTAGGTGTAAAAACCTCCGAATAAATGACAGGCCCGGAAGTTGAGCCTTGTAAAATGCTTATTTTTAGACCAATCGATCTATTCGAAACCAGAGCACCCGAGCCAGAGCGCACCACGGATTGGTAGGTCATTTTCTGTGGTGCCTGGCCATTCAACAGGGCCGGAATACAAACAGCACTTAACCAACCTAAACGAAATAGAAATTTGCGCAAGAGCGTATCGAAGTGAGCCATCGTGAATAATTTTAATCGGTCCCAAAATAACCCACCATTAAGACCTATGAACAACGAAACAGACCCTTTGATTTCAAATTTAATCCAAACCTACCGTGAGACCCTGGATTTTGCGATAAGTTTGGACGATCTGACCTATGCTTCACCCCCTCTGGCAGGTAAATGGAGTCCGGCTCAGCATTTGGTGCATTTGATTCGTTCCATGGGTATTGTGGTATGGGTTTCGTCATGGCCCATGACCCTTCAGCGCTTGGTATGGGGTCGTGCCAACCGTCCTTCCCGATCCTATGATGCTTTGGTCGATCGATACCAGTACCGACTGGCCGGTATCAAAGCCAAATCCCCGGCTTTCTTTGCGCCCCCCGCCCAATCAGCCTCCCAACGACAACAAATCCACCAGCGACTGTTGCGCCTTACCAATCGATACGCACAACAATTGAGCAAGTGCCCACCCGATTATCTGGATAGTCAAATTCTCCCTCACCCGGTACTGGGTAAGATAACGATCCGAGAAATGGCCTTATTCAGCACCTACCACGGTCGCCTTCACCTGAACCTAATCCAAAGGGATCTCGAGGCAACAACCTCAACACCAATTAGCATCCACGAACAACCCCATTAGATTGGTATGCCAACTTTGCGGTAAACAAAGTGCAGTAGCCAGGCCGGTCCTACCAAGAGGAATTGCAGGTCTTTGAAGAAGGATGGCTTTCGGCCTTCGATTTTGTGCCCTATAAATTGACCCACCCAGGCCGCGGCAAAAAGCGCAAAATGAATTTTCCAAGCGGATGAGCCAGCAACTTGCTCTACGGCCATGATGCCCCAGGCCATAAGCAGGCTGACTAGCAGCATCCCCACAAAAAGGTTCCCCGAAAGGCGCAGATAATAGAGCGAAGCGGAACCCAAAAAGACCATACCCACTGTTAAGGGGCCAACCAATGTCACGGTCCATAACAAACCAATGAGACTGAACATGATGATCGGTACGCAGATCCAGTGTATCCACTTGTTCGTCGGATTCTGGTGGCTTTCCCCGTACTCTTCCAATAGGAGATTGATGGCGCGCATATTTTGGGTTGGTTTTGGGTTTGGTATCAAGGCCCTACGAATTTAACCTGATTAATCTTATTGTTGTCTGCCTGCCACAAACCTCAACCTCCTACAAAACAAAAAGCCCCGGTATGAGGCGGGGCTTTTTGAAGGGAAAGAGGTTTGAGCAGCGCTTAACGAACCAAAAGCGGTAGGTTGAGGCGCTGACCCGAACCGTCGGTCCACTTAACCAGAATGGAATAACGACCACTGCTAAGGCCTTCCAAATTCAATTCGCCGGCACCGGCAACCGCCGATACCTGACGGAGAGGACTCACAGTACGTCCCAACATATCACGAACTTCTAGCTCCAAGGTGGTAGCACGATCCAAATTCAGGACCAGGCGGATGTTATCGCCCTGATTCACTGGCTGAGGGGCAATGTAAGCAGCAACCTTGGGAGCGGCTAAGGAAGGAATGCGTAGGCCCACCTGCGAATAGTTAACCGCCCAGGCATCAGTAGCCTCGGCAACTGAGCCCAGAGTCCATTCGTGGTTAGCAACATCGTAATTCCGCGTGATTTCGGTCTCTAAAACGAAGGCCACTTGACCGGCTGGAACCAATACCTCCTCGGCAGAGAACCAACCCAAACGCACCTTACCGTCAGCTTCGTTCCAGCTCAATTCTCCGCCGACCATGGAACGAACACCAGTAACACGCACACCCTCAGGGATATTCAATTCCAAACTCAATGAACCTAATGCCAGATTTCGATCCAAAGCCAAAGGCAGTGCGCCATGATGAGCCGTAGCCGGATCAGCAATCACTACGATTCCGGCATTGCCGCGGGCAAGTGGACTGTACGATGCATTGACATCGCCATAACAAATGGCAGAAATATCTTGGGTAAGCGCACCGCTAGTGATGTTCACTGCTGGTTGTACAAAGTACCAGCTGCCTACGGAGAATGTCGCAATAGATCCGGCAAAACGACGATTAATCAACAAGGCATCTCCTGAATTCACGGAATTATTTCCGTTGACATCGCAGGCTATCTGACGGAGACCCGTCTGCAGCACCGCACCTGTTGCATGGCGAACCGCCAACAACGCATCGCTGGCTGTAACACCACCCCATGGCTTGGTCGTAGAAGCTTTCAATGTATACGATCCCGGTACCACATTGCTCATGCTAAAGCTGCCGTTCGTACCCGTAGTGGCCGTGGCAACGGTGGCACCCAGCGCGTTCTTGAGAAGGACGGTGCTGTTGTTCAATGCGGTCTGAGCATTGTTGCCATAACGAACCAAACCGGTCACGCTACCCAACGAAGGGCAGGCGGTACAACTCTCCCAGCAAACGGCAGGGAGTACGGTGTTGGCGCTTGGTTGCAACCAACGGTTGGTGTATGGGCCGGTGGTCCGCGTGCAAGCAGAACCGGGTGTCAGGTTCTCCTGGCCGTTCCAGCCATCCAGGGTGTATTTCCACTCGATGAGAGCAGCCGTGGAAACATTGACCATCAATTCAAAAATGCCGTCGTTGTCCGGATCGGTCATCACAGCACAACCACCGCACCAATTGTTAAAGGAACCATTGAGATTCACCGTGGTGTAAGCAGGGCCACTGTATTGGCTCATGTTGACACGGAAGGTAATGTTGGCTGAGGTGGGCGCACCGGTACATGCTGTGCAGGAATTCCAGCAAACAGAAGGCAAGGTAGTCGCGGTGGTGAAGGTCAAAACACGGTTGGTAAATCCAAAATTGGTAACCGTGCAGGAAGAACCTGGTGTTAAATTTTCCTGTCCCGTCCATCCATCCACGGTGAATTTATATTCTATGGTGCCAGGCAGCAATGGCAAGGTCACTTCCCATATCGAGTCGTTGTTCGCATCGCTCATCGCATTGCATCCACCGCACCAGCCGTTGAACGAACCGTTGACATTCACTGTCGTATAGGCAGAACCAGAATAACCACGCATGTCAACCTTAAAGGTTACGTTAACGGGGGTTGGAGCAGGCGTACTGCAGGTATTGCAGGAATTCCAGCAAACAGCGGCGAGAACACCACCGGCGGAAGTCACGGTATAAACACGGTTAGTGAAACCACCAGTCGTCTGGGTACAGGTTGTTCCGGGAGTCAAATTCTCTTGACCGTTCCAACCATCTACAGTGAATTTATATTCAATAGCACCAGCGGTTAAGGGCAGGGTCACCTCCCAGATCGAATCGTTGTTGGCATCCGTCATCGGATTGCATGCACCGCACCAACCATTGAAGGTGCCGTTCACATTCACCGTCGTGAAGGCTGCTCCGGTATAACCGCGCATGTCCACTTTGAAAGTAACCGGATAGGTTGGAGGAGCACATGCTGAACAGCTATTCCAGCAAACTACACCCACCGCACTAGCCGCTGATACATTGTACACTCGGTTAGTAAATCCTCCGGTCGTTTGTGTACAGGGTGATCCAGCAACTAAGTTTTCTGAACCATTCCAACCATCTACCGTGAATTTGTATTCGATTGCACCGGCCAACAATGGCAAGGTAATTTCATAAATTGAATCGTTGTTAGCATCGGTCATGGTATTGCATGAACCGCACCACCCGTTGAAGGTTCCGTTGATATGAACCGTGGTGTAGGCAGGACCGGAATAACCGCGCATGTCCACGGCAAAAGTGGTGGCATAGGTAGGCGGTGGCGGGGCCGTGCAAACATTGCAAGACTGCCAGCATACGGCAGGGAGGGTTGCATTGGCGGCTACCGTATAGCCACGGTTGGTAAAACCGCCATTGGTCACCGTGCACGATGAACCGGCTGTCAATTGCTCCCAAACGGCATTGGTAGAAGAACCATTGAGGGTGAATTTGTATTCAATGGCCATGGCAGGCAAGGGCAGGGTCAACTCATAAATCGAATCGTTGTTGGCATCGGTCATAACCGCGCAGCCACCGCACCAACCATTGAATGTGCCGTTCAAATTAACGGTTGTATAGGGAGCTCCGGTGTAACCGTTGAGGTCAACCTGAAAGGTGACATTGTAAGTGGTCGGAGGGGAGGAACAAACATTGCAGGACTGCCAACAAACGGCATCCAATGTAGTTGCGGAACTGACGGCCACAAAGCGATTGGTATAACCGCTGTTGGTCTGGGTACAAGGTGTGCCCTGCATCAGATTTTCCTGGCCTGTCCAGCCATCTACAGTAAACTTGTAATCATAAGTACCAGCGGTCAACGGCAAGGTAACTTCCCAAATGGAATCATTGTTGGCATCGCTCATCGCGTTGCAACCACCGCACCAGCCGTTGAATGAACCGTTGACATTAACCACTGTATAGGCAGCGCCGGTATAACCGCGCATGTCCACTTTGAAGGTAACAGGGTATGTAGGTGGTGGTGGAGCTGTGCATGTATTACAGGAATTCCAACAAACAGCACTCAGAACCGCATTTCCTGCCACCGTATAGGAACGGTTCGTAAAGCCAAAATTGGTCACCGTACATGGTGTACCAGGGGTCAGGGATTCCTGACCTGTCCAACCGTCCACGGTAAATTTGTATTCAATGGCTCCGGCCGGCAATGGCAGGGTTACCTCCCAAATGGAGTCGTTGTTGGCATCGCTCATCGCGTTGCAACCGCCGCACCAGCCGTTAAAGGTACCGTTAATGTTGACCGTGGTGTAGGCCGCCCCGGAATACCCCCTCATATCCACCTTGAAGGTGATATCCGAGGTCTGAGCCATGGTTCCTGTGGCCCAAAGCAGGGCAATGGCCATCAAAAAGTAGATTTTTTTCATAAAAACAAGGTATTAAGTGTAAAAAATACACTTGCTAAATAAGAATATTAAATCCATATTTCCAAACCCTTGAGCCAATTTAATTTGGCCGGCCTGATCAGAGGTTTGGGATCAGTTGGCGTCCAGGGGAAAGTACCCGAAGGAACGGATAACGACCTCCTTGGCCTGTCCATCAGAGGGCGCTGCGCCCCCCAATTGCCAAAAATTCATGCGGGCCCTGGTGTTCCTCTCCGGGCCAGGGATCAAAATGGGAACGGAGGAGCGATTTCCCTCGTTTTTGACCCGGGCAGGATTATTCTTATTGAAGGTCCATGATCCTATGACCCGACCCCCGCTTCCTTCACCAGCCCAGCTGGTCCAGGCAATTAAGGTATCGGTCCACACAAATTGATGGGTGGTCACCCCAATCATATCCCCTGATGGCATCTCGATAGCGCGGACCCTTTCGGGGTAATAAGGCCCAAAATTGACCGGTTGGACGGCATAATTCAGGGTTGGAGCGTTGCTCTGCCCCCATTTGGCGATTTCGATATCAACCTCCGAATTGCCTTGGCTCAAAAAAGAAGAATCGTTCCAAGTAAAGAGGCCCAATACGGTATTGTTGGCAATATTCTCGTAATCGCCTTCGATCACCCAGCGGTAGGTCCCGTAACCCAGGGTATCCCTGCCAACCACTTCGGTGGAATACCAACGACCATCATGTTCCTGAATTCGTAAATGCAAGTAACCCTTGCCATCGATATATACATCCGAGGAGCGATTGGAGAAATAATTGGGGCCGGGACCCAAAAGACCGGGGCCGCTTTTGACATCCCACAACCGTCCGCTGAAACGCACCAAATCACCTTGCCGACCAAATGCCGGAGGATCCTGCATTTGACATCCCAACAGGCCCAGTAAAATAAAGCCAAGTCCAAAATGAACAAAGCGGAGAATTAGGGTTCCCATCGAAAAGGTAGATTAAATTGTTGAATGCTGGCGTTGAACCAGCCTTTTTCTAACACATATTGCATGTCAAGCCCCACAAAACGCAATTCCCTGACTGGAATGGTGAACAGCACCTTTTGACTTTGGCCGGGTCCCAGGTTAACGGATCGAAAATCCCGTAGGCGCCGATAGGAAGGTGTCACCGAAGCGACCGAATCCCCCACCATCACCAAAACAGTTTCGCGCTGATGCATAGGTCCTGTGTTACGAATCGATACTTCAAGACGCAATTCCGCATCCATACCGCGAAGGACCGTATCCTGCAGGCGAACCTCTTCGTAAAGAACCGGCCAAAAGCCTTGCCCTTCCCCAAAAGCGAAGGCGGGCTTGATGGCGTCCATCCCAAACTGAGGATCCAGCCTTTCGGTCCATTTGTGATCGTAGGTCCAAAGGCTATGGGCATGGGCTGGGTAGGTGTAGGGCAATTTACCGGACGGACTAAACGCGCCGGATAACAAATCTGCCAAAGACTGTGGTCCGGCTGCCCCAGGTTGATTGGCTACTAGAACAGCGTCAAAAAGGGTATCCAGGCCGTTCAATAGCCGAGGACGGTTTTGGACCAAAACCAGAATTTTGGGGCCTTGGTGTTGATCACACCAAGATCTGGCCTCTTCGATATCGCGAGCAGGTACATTCAAGTCGTGGATATCACCGGGTTTTTCGGTGGAAGGTTTTTCGGCCAAGACCACCACCAATGCTGATTTTGCGCCGGATTTGGACGACGCCACGGGAAACGATTTACCCATCACCTCCCGCAGAGATGGACCGGCGTTTTGACGATCCCATAGGGTATCCACCCCCTGCCAGCTTCGAGACCAGGATCCATTCCACGCATACGGTTCTTCCAAAGCTTGACCACGCAACTGAATTGGAGTTCCTGCCATCAAGGGCAGAACCGATCCTCGATTTCGTAACATAACCCACGATCGGCGGGCCGCTTCGCGTTGAAGTCTTGGCAGGCTATCGCTTAAGAGGAGGGGGTATTCGCGGAGGTCGTAGGGTTCAGCTTGTTCAAACAAGCCCAAACTGAACTTAACATGCAGGATTCGGTAAACCGCTTCGTCCAATCGGCTGATAGGAACCTCCCCGCTGCGGGCCAAATCCAATAGAGCATCTGTAAAACGATAATCGTTGGGCACCATGGCCATGTCCACCCCGGCCATCACCGCCATTCGGGTTGCATCCCGATAATCTTCGGCCACACGATGCATGGTCACCAACTTGAGTATATCCTCCCAGTCCGAAACCACAAGACCCTGAAAACCCAGTTCCTGCCGAAGTAAACCCGTCAAAATCTGGGCATCTGCATGAACGGGAACACCGTTGAGTTCCCCGGAATTGACCATAACAGCGAGGGCACCTGCTTGGATGCCGGCCTTGAATGGCGGCAAGAAAATCTCGCGCAGTAATCGCTCCGGAATGTAGGCCGGAGTTCGGTCTTTGCCTGACCAGGGCATACTGTATCCCAAGAAATGCTTGAGGGTGGCAGCAACACGATGAGGGCCCGATGGATCCAGCCCTTGGTAACCCCGAATGCAGGCCGATCCCAATCGGCTGACCACCAATGGGTCTTCGCCGTAGGTTTCAAAAACCCTGGACCATAGGGGTTGACGCGCAACATCCAGGACCGGAGAGAAATTCCAAGGAACACCGGAAGCCCGGGTTATGTAAGCGGTGGCTTCGGCCAGGCGTTGCACCAGGTCAGGGTCAAAGGAGGCCGCCTGCGCCAACGGCTGAGGAAAAAGCCCGCCCTCCAAGATGTAGTTGGCTCCATGGATGGCATCAATACCGTAGAGGACCGGAATAGACCCCTTGTGGCGATTGACTCGCTGGACCTCGGACTGAATTTCCCGCCAATGTTGCAAATCGTAGGCATGTCCCCCACAATTCAACAACGAACCCACATGACGAATACGCAGGGCTTCCCACAACTTGGCACTGTCCAAGCGATGCGGCTCCTGCAATTGATAGATCGCCCCCACCGAGACAGCATCCAGGTTGAGTTGGGTCATTTGGCCCACTTTCTGCTCCAAACTCATCGATGCGATCAAATCGCGGATAGGTTGATCAAACGGCGAGACCAAAGGGTATCCCTGCACGGGTTGAGGCTGCACCGTGCCCTGGGACCATGCGACACCGCGCATTGCCAAGACCCACATAAGACCCACAAGCCGGGCACGGGTCCGCAATACATGGGTTTTTGAAAAAATCGTTTGCATTAGTCCTCAGGGTTCATCAAAAATTGAAGCGTACCGCGAACGAGCGTTGTAGAGGCAGGGTTGGCGCTTGGGTTATCCGGAACATAGGATACATGGTAGGTGGCATTGGGCTTGAATCCCGGATGACGATCCGCGGGCAGTAACCACCGTCGGTAGGTTTGACCCTCCACCCGTTGAAATTGACTGCTGTGGACCGTCACATCGCTTAGGCGGGCCGACCTTTTCCAAACCAAGGGTTCTGGCGTAGCTCCAAAAGTCCATTGACCGGGAGGCCAGTCCAATAAGTCTCCGGCCAAGCGAAGTTCGTGACCACGCCAAAGTGACCAAGCCTCCCCAACAGAGGAAGGATCTGCAGAGGCATCCAACCAAGGGCCCGTCCATTGAACCGGTGGATGACCTTGGTAAGGAATCCAGCGTATTTCGTCCACCACCACCGAACCCCGTGCCTCGAACTGCATGATGAGCTGTTTGATGTTATCGGGTCTGGCGTTGCTACGCTCCCATTCAAAATCCTCCAGAGGCAGAACCAATTCACTCCATGCGCTGGTGTCCAAACCAGGCCCAACCGCCGTGCGCAGGTATTTGGGCTGGTAACCGAGCCAACATTGGGCCCCGGCGTAGTCCTCCAAAGCAAAAGCCATCGGGAGCCCCTTGCCCGGCCCTTTGAGGGCCCGAATGCGCAAATACAGCGCCGCCTGGTGCATCACCTCGCTCATGTTTTTGGGCGACCAATCGTCCCAACCTATTCCCAAACCCATCCATGATGGGCAGCCTTCGGATAGCTTATCCCATTCGAGACGCAAACCATCTCGAGGATCCCCTGCGGCAGCCGCCTGAACGCGCAGGCAAGGCGAAGGGGTGAACCATATCTCCGAGCCCAGACCATCTTGGTAAACACTCAACGCATAGAAATTGCCGATACGAGGCTCACCCTCCTCATCCCAATTGTTGTAAAGAGGAAGCGTCTGCAAACCGGGCTGTCTGGCGGAGACCCGAACCGAATCCAGATCCACCCGACGTTGGGCATGCAATTCCAGAGGGCCTGCTATGAAGGTCAAAGCCATGCCCAACAAGCATACGAGACCTTTAGGGCTGCAAAGGTCCATTGGAAGTAAATACGATGTTATCAACAAACAACTGCGAGTAACCCGAAGAGGGGTTGGCAAGCATCAAGAGGGATACACGATGCAAACGATCAGGCTCCAAGCGATTGTTTCCGGCCGGCGTGGACGGTTGGCCGTTTACCAAACAAACCAAATCCGAATAACGTGCGCTAACGAGGTTCCAACCGCGCTGCAAGGTTTGCGCCCCATTGACCGAATAAGAGGCACATTGAAGCGCGTACATATCCTCGTTGTTGGCATTGTATTGCCCATCCAAATTATCATCCTCACGGAACTGCATCAAGAGCAAGGCGTTGTTCACCGAATCGGGCAAATACACCAACGCATTGAAATAAACCTGTTCAGGATTGGATAACAACGGATAACGAGGGGCTTGGTAGGCAGCGGCCGGAAATTCAAGCATCCCAATCAACCAATCCCAATTCACGCGACCCCCCATATCGTAATAGGAATTACCCTGACCCGCCAAAGGGTTGGTACGAATCACAAAGGACATGTTGGCTCCGCTTTGAACAAAGGAGGTCCACCCGGGACGTATCCCGTTTTCGAAATCCGCGACCACAAATCCTTCGGTAGGCCGTACGCTCAAAATTTTGATTCGACGTTGAAAAAGCAAAGAATCGTTTTCGACAAAAAGTCGCATTTCTGTCTCTTCAGCCCGGAACATGGGAAACAAGGTGGTGGATCCATTCCAAACACAATTTAGCGCGTCAAGGGAGCGGGATTTGCCCTGGATAATTTTGCGGGCACCGCTGGACAAACCCTGAACTTCCAAGCGCCAATCGGTCAATTTGTTAAAACGTCCTTGGAGGTACACGGTTTCCCCCTGTCCAAAGCGAACCGAATCCCGGCTGGCTTTGACCGGCTCCAATACCTGAAAATCACCGAACAAATCAACCAAAGCCGGACCTTCAATGCCGGCCTCTTTGGTACAACTACCCAAAGCCAAACCGACAAACAGGGCCAAGACCAACAAGATCCACCGGTAGCTTTGACCGGTTCTAGGCGATAAAGAGGAACAACAAGGCTTCATAATTTCATGATTAACATCAATTGACTGGTATTCCAAGGGTAGCGCGCTTGCAATGCCGGCGATCCGCTACGCCAAATAAATTGTTGGGTGGAAACTTGGGCCTCAAAACGGTCACTCATGGTATAGCGCAAACCAGCACCCACCCATTGTTCGCTTCGATCCAGATCCGTGCGCGCATAATCCACCACCTCCGAATAGGCGTTGCGGACGGCGTAATAATCATGACCCAGGCTTTGGTAAAATTGCCATTCGGCAAAGGCTGACCAAGAAGAACTCAATTCCCAACGGGACTGCAGGGATATTTGACGGTTGCGAAGGTTCACCTCGCTTTGGATGGCATCACCTTCTGCATCGGGTCGCTGGGTTTGTTCCCAACGCAACCCTGCGGTGATTATCCAAGGGCGAGAACCTTGGAACAAACGATGCATACGCCAGTCGTTACGCCAGTCGGCCAAAACAAAAAGACGTCGGTTGTTCACTCCTTGCCCTTTGACGTCGGTCAAAACCTGCAGGTCCCAGGACGAGGCCCAAAAAGCGCTGCTATCCTCGTCCCTGCGCAGGTTGATGGCCAAAGCTTGACGGTTGGGGGTGGCCAACCCGTACGGCAAGGCATTGCCGTAACCCGGATCGTATTCCATCAACCCCGCCATGACTTGGGTTTGATACAAAGAGGCATCGCGGTACAAATCGTTGAGCCCCATGGGGCGCAATACATTCATGCTTTCAAAACGCTTGAAAGCCATAGGACTGCGCGTGGCGTTGATTCGCTTGGTTTGGGCGGCGGCACTTCGGTAATCCGAGCCGGTATACCAGGCCTGCACGGCCCCTTTCCAAGAGGAACGTCCGTTGTTACGGGAACCCAAGGGACTTTCCCAACGAAGCCAACCAAAGCCGTCGGTCAAAACCGGTCGATCCACCACGTTGGGGTTGGCGGGATCTGCCTTGTTCCAACCCATGCGGGTCAGGCCGGCCTCCGCATCCACGGACCAACGCCGGCCTTGCGCTGGGGATGGGTTTAGGCCCCACTCGGTACTGAGGACCGGGTGGTGGATAAGGTAAGGCTGGGCTGCTGTTCGAGCCACATCGTACAGCTGTACAAAATTTACTTTTCCGTGGAGGAGGCTTCCGACCTTCCAGCGTAGCCGACCACCGCTGAGCAAGCGATCGGGGGTCCCGCCAAAATCCGAGGCCGCAACCCGGGTCGTAAACAACGAGGCGTTGAGGGTCAGGTCCAGGGGATCTACCACCCCACCCATTTCGACCACCACCCCTTGTTGACGGCGTGTATGGTTGTTGTTTTGGA
>Ga0214921_10006583_pt1 | contig 15830 bp, 15 predicted proteins | sample LL1505_MetaG_FD_177992 | JGI IMG/M metagenome (GOLD analysis project Ga0214921, IMG submission 177992) | Freshwater microbial communities from Lake Lanier, Atlanta, Georgia, United States - LL-1505 | ecosystem: Environmental > Aquatic > Freshwater > Lake | place: USA: Georgia | collected...
CTTTGTTGGCGACGTCCGTGCGGACGGCAACCGTCAGCCAATCCGCCCTCACCCCGGAAGTGATGTAGGTCTTTTCCCCATCCACCACGTAGTGACCTCCCTCCAGCCGGGCCGTGGTGCGCAAGCCGGCGACGTCGGTGCCGCCGCCCGGCTCAGTAATCGCCAGTGCCGAGATTTTTTCGCCTCGAAGCACCGATGGGATGACCTCCTGCTGCAATGTTTCAGAGCCCCAGCGCAGCACCGGTGGCAGGCCAATGTTGTGGCTGAACAGGCTGGCCATCAGGCCGCCGCTGCCGCTCTCACGCGCCAGGGTTTGCGTCAAGGCGTTGCGCACAACGCTCTGGGTCGGCGTTCCCCCAAGGTGCTCTGGGTAGCCCATGCCCAGCCAGCCCAACTCGGCTGCGCGGCTGTAAAGACGGCGAGGAAAGGTGCCGGCAGCCTCCCAGTCCGCGAGATGGGCACGGACCTCCTCGCGTGCAAAGCGCGTAGCACTCTCTTGCAGGTGGGTGATGTCCTCAGCGTAGGGCATGGTGCTCATTCAGGAAACCAATCGGCTTAGTGGTGGGGCCGCTTGGCCACGCCCATCGTCTTGGCGATGATGCCGAGCATGACTTCGTCCGCGCCGCCGCCGATCGAGCCCAAACGGCCGTCACGGAACATGCGCGAGACCTTGTTTTCCCAGGTGTAGCCCATGCCACCCCAAAACTGGAGGCAGCCGTCGGGAATGGTGCGGTTCAGGCGTCCGGCCATCAACTTGCCCATCGATGCCAGCTCCAAGACATCTTGCCCGCCCACATACATCTCGCATGCGCGGTAGGTCAGCGCGCGTAGCGCTTCGAGGTCGGTTTTCATCTCGGCCAAGCGGAATTGCACCCATTGCTGGTCCGCCAGGGTGGCCCCAAAGAGTTTTCGCTCTTGTGCCCATTCCATGGTCCAAGCGATACAGTTGCTTAATGACTGTAGGCAACTGGCCGCTGCCCAGAGGCGCTCCTCTTGGAACTGCTGCATTTGGTAGATAAATCCATGGCCTTCGGCTCCAATACGATTACGCTGGGGCACCCGGACTTCGTCGAAGTACAGCAAACCGGTGTCACTGGCGTTCATACCGATTTTTCGGATCTTTTTGGCTACTTCAATGCCCGGCCGCAACTTGCCGTTCTCGCGAAGCGGCACCATGACCAGGCTTTTGTTTTTATGTGCTGCGCCTTCGCTGGTATTGACCAACATGCACATCCAGTCGGCCTGCAGGCTGTTGGTGATCCACATCTTCTGGCCGGTAATGACGTAGTCGTCGCCGTCTTTGCGCGCCACGCTTTTGATAGCCGACACGTCGCTTCCGGCGCCGGGCTCGCTCACCCCAATGCAACCCACCATGTCCCCGGCGATGGCTGGAGCCAAAAATTCGCGTTGCAGCTCTTCACTGCCAAAGCGCGCCAGCGCAGGTGTGCACATGTCGGTTTGAACGCCGATTGACATGGGAATCCCGCCACAGTGGATATGACCCAGGGCCTCCGCCATGGCCAAGCCGTAGCTGTAGTCCAAGCCCGCCCCCCCATGCGCCTCGGGCTTGGTTAGGCCCAACAAACCCAGATTGCCGAGTTTCTTAAACACCTCATGGGCGGGAAATATTTCTGCAGCCTCCCATTCGTCGACATGGGGATTGATTTCAGCGTCAATAAAGCGCTTTAGGGTTTTTTGAATTTCGAGGTGCTCGTGGGTCCATTGCATGGTTTATCTCCGGTGTGTGTTTATTTGGATTCCTGGGCTTGCGTGGCGAACACCTGCGGCGTCGTGGCCCGGTGAAAACCATTGAAGGGCGCGATGGAGGGGCGTGATTGCACCCGCGCACTGGCCACCGTCATGGGCCAGCCCATGCGCACTTGGGGCCGTGCACCGTCAATTCGAAGTGTGGTTCCGCTGATAAAGGCAGCCGCAGGACTGAGCAAGAAAACAATTCCGGCAGCGGTTTCGGCCTCGGTACCAAAACGACCCAGCGGGACCGTCTTGGCCATCGCCCGCAGCATCGGGCCCGCCTCTGGCGGGTAATGGTCCATGCCACTGGAAGCGATATAGCCGGGGGCCACGGCATTCACGCGCACGCCGGCGCAGGCCCATTCGGCAGCGGCGGTTTCGGTCAGACTCACCATCCCTGCGCGCGCCGCGCCACTGTGTCCCATGCCCGGCATGGAACCCCACATGTCCGCCACGATATTGACAATGGCCCCGCCATTTTTGGACATCGATTGGGTGTAGCACTCCCGGGCCATCAAAAAACCTCCGGTGAGGTTGGTGTTCACCACCGCTTCCCAGCCCTTGGCACTGATGGATTCCAGGGGTGTCATGTACTGACCGCCGGCGTTATTCACCAGCCCGTCGATTGGCCCATGGCGTGCCACGATCTCGGCCACGGTCCTGCGCACGGCATCCTCTTGACGGATGTCGCAGGCATGCACGCTGACGCCACCACCGGCATGGTCCTGCGTGATTTCGTATGCCACTTTCTCCAGCTTTTCGGGCTTGCGGCCCAACAGCGCCACACGCGCGCCCAAAGCCACCAACTCATGCGCCACACAGCGGCCAATGCCAGAACCTCCCCCGGTGACGATCACGAGCTTTCCTGCAAAAAGACCGGGGGCAAAAATCGATGCGTAACTCATACAAGCCTAAGTAAAAAAACAATTGAAGCAAGGTCCATTCAGACCGCCATACGCGTATCAACAAAAAGTAAAAGGGCCGCCTCCACGAGTGCATCTACCCCGGCACTTTTGCGCGGATCAAACCACTGGACCGACCAGTTCAACGCACCCAAGATCAGCAGGCGCGACAAGGCGACCGGCGCGCGCAATGCACCACTGGCATGCAAGGCAGCCAGCACGGGCGTCCACAAGGCCTCATATTCGCTTTGCAAGGCCGATAACTCGGCACGCTGAGCGCTCTGCAGTGAGCGCGATTCGTACAGCATCACCGGAATGAAGTCACTGTCCGGTCCCAGCAGAACCTCAAAGTGGGTCTGCACCAGGCCACGCAGCTGTTCTAGGGGAGGCTGGCCAAGGCGGGCCTGCAGCGTGTCGCGCTGGCGTGCCAATGCGGCGTGCATGCCCTCCTGCATCACCGCAAACAGCAGTGCGTCCTTGCTCTTGAAGTGGTAGAAAGGTGAGCCGCTTTGCATGCCGGCGGCGGCGGCGATGTCGCGGGTGGTCGTGGCCGCAAAGCCCTGGCTGCGGAACAATGCGGCAGCCGCGCGCAGCAAGTCGGCACGGCGGTTACCGTCGTCGCGTTCTAACAGCGTCTTGCGCGGTCGACCCCGTGGACGCACCAGTACCAAGCGGTCCGGGCGCTCGGACTGGGGTGCTGGAACAGGGGGAGCGAGCGCTGGCATAGTTCGACCATACCAAACACCGCTATTTTTAGCAAGCGCTTGCTTGGCAAAAATAGCAGGCGCAAACGCCTCAGGCCTTGGCGAAATCCGGCTTGCGTTTTTCTAAGAATGCCGTGAAGGCTTCTTTCGCGTGGGGAGCCTGAAGCAAGCGTCCAAAACTCTCGGATTCCTCACTGATTTGGGCCAGCACCTCCGCCATTTGTCCTTTTTTCATGAGACGCTTGGTCTCTATGAGCGACGGAAGCGGTTTAGCCGCTAATTTACGGGCTTGACTTTGGGCCACGTTATTGGCCTCAGTCGGCGGCACGATGCGGTTGACCAAGCCCACCTCAAGAGCAGCCTCGGCCATAAACGGGTCACCCATGAGCAGGGCTTCAGCAGCCCGGTGGTAACCCATCATGCGCGGCGCCAGGAGGCTGGAGCCCGCTTCCGCACACAGGCCCAAGTTCACAAAGGGCATGGAGAAGGCGGCGTTGTCCCCGGCGTAAACCAAATCACAGTGGAAAAGCAAGGTCGTCCCGATGCCCACGGCCGGTCCACACACCGCTGCGATGAGAGGCTTGGGGAAGGCGGCGAGCCCCCGCAAAAAGCGAAAAACTGGGGCCTCCGGACCGGTAGGGCCGCGGCTCAGGAAGTCGCTGATGTCGTTGCCCGCGCTGAAAATAGTGGCGTGGCCCTGGATGACCACCACATGCACGCTGGCGTCGTCTGCCGCCTGCAGTAAGGCGTCGGCACAGGTGCTGTACATGGCTTGGGTGAAGGAGTTCTTCTTTTCAGCACGGTTCAAGGTCAGGGTCATTACGCCATCGGCGCTGTCGATCAATATGTCTTGCATGGGGATGTATCTCTTTGAAAGGAGCGATGTGAACGCGCCGTCTATTCTTTAAAGTAAACCAATTGGTGGGTGGTCGCCAACGGCACGCCGGTCTCGCTCACAGGCAGGCGCTTTGGTCAAAAAATCCGTTGCGAAACACCTGACCGCGGGCTTGTGCCAGCACAAAGCCGGCACCCACTTCGGAAAGCTGCGCACCGTCGGCATGGAAATACACGGTCATGGACACCGTGCCAGCAGGCGTCCACTTGGCACGGCGCGCCCAAATGCGCGGGAAAAAGATGTCGGACGTGGCTGCCAGAGCAGCAAAGTCCAAGGCGCGCCCGGCGCGATCACGAACCCAGAGCTGGGTCAGACTGGCCTGGTCAAGTGGCAGCGTGCTTTCGGCCCCATCCCAAACTTGCGGTATGCCCCCCGACACCGAACGCATGTCATAGCGCGAAAACCATTCCGTGACCTTGGGCGCCGGCACCTCGGCCAGTGCCTCGGGAGGCACCACTTTCGGCAGGGGCAGATCGTTGCTGCTCCAGGTTTCCCGGCGCTGAGCCGTCATCACGGTGCCGGTAATCACACATTCCGTAGTGCCACTGGCCGACGTTTGGGAGATTTCAAAGACCCAGTGCTGTGTAGAGCGGTTGGTTCGGGCAATGCGCAATTGGAGAACATAGTCACCATCGGCGATGGCTGCCACGTAATTGATGGTGAGCGATACCGGCGCGCCCAAGCACTCAGCGTAGGCCACGACGGCGTTCACCACCGTGGCCGCCGTGATGCCACCAAAAGGGCCGACCATATTGGCCCAGGCCGGGCTGGTGGCGCCCCGATACCGCCCGTCGCCCAAGGGCTGCAGCACCAAGGCAGCGTCAAACGGATGCAGGCTCACTCAGCACGAACCCAAGTTTGGGTACGCCCCAGCAATGGCGTACCGATATAGCCGCGGACCTCCAGCTTCTTTCCGCCGTCGATAGGCGTCAAGCGCAAGCGGTATTCGGTGCCATTGTCCGGGTCGAGAATCTTGCCCTCCTCCCAGACATCCTTGCCTTCCGCTTTTTTTCCACCGCGAATGATTTCCATGCCGATCTTGGGCTTGCCTTTGCGGTCATCGGTGCATTTTTCGCAATTGGGTTCCGTGTTGGGATTCGGATCGAGCGCTTTTTCGACCACACCCGACAACGCGCCGCTGGCGTTGGTGCTGATACGAATCAGCGCTTTGGGCTTGTGGGTGGCATCGTCAATGCTGTTCCAAGCGCCCAAGGGCGTCATCTGGGCTTGGGCCAACGCCGCGGCCCCGAGCAGGCCAAGCGCGATAACAAAATGCTTCATGAATATCTCCTGGGTAGTTAGAAGCTGGGGAATCGAAAGAATAGCCAGATCACGCAAAAACGGCTTCGGTGTCCATCAACACGCCGCTGCCAGCGCGCGCAGTTTGCATCAGCGTGGCGGTTTCCGGGAACAGTTTGGCAAAGTAAAACCGTGCGGTTTGTAGCTTGGCCTGGTAGAACGGGTCAGTATTACCGGCGGCGATCTCACGCAAAGCCACTTGGGCCATGCGGGCCCAGAAATAGCCGAAGACCATGTGGCCCGCCACACGCAAATAGTCGACGGCAGCTGCCCCGACTTCGTCGGGGTTTTGCATGCCTTTCAACCCGATTTCCATGGTGAACTGCGTCATCTGTTCACCCAGGGTCGCCACCGGACCTACGAATTCTTTCATTTGGACGTTTTCGGCTTCCTCTTTGGCCAGTTTGCCGATCAGCTTGCCAAACTTGCGCAGAGTCGCTCCCTGGTTCCCCAGAATCTTGCGGCCCAATAGATCGAGCGACTGAATGGTGTTGGTGCCTTCATAAATCATGTTGATGCGCGCGTCCCGCACAAACTGTTCCATGCCCCATTCCTTGATAAATCCATGGCCGCCAAACACTTGCAGGCAACCCGAAGTGGCGGTCCATCCATTGTCGGTAATGAAGGCCTTGACAATGGGCGTGAGCATGGCCAGCAGTTCGCCGGCCTCTTTGCGCACTTCTTCGTCGGAGTGGCTGTGCTCCTGCTCCAGCAGCATGGCGCAATAGCCTTGCAGGGCACGGCCGCCTTCGGCATAAGCCCGGGCGGTTAGCAGCATCTTGCGCACATCAGGGTGCACGATGATCGGGTCGGCCGCTTTGTCTTTGGCTTTGACGCCCGACAGCGAACGCATCTGAATGCGGTCTTTGGCATAAATCAGCGCGTTCTGATAGGCCACTTCCGTCAAGCCCAATGACTGGTTCCCCACCCCCAGGCGGGCGGCGTTCATCATGACGAACATGCCATTCATGCCCTTGTTGGGCGCGCCCACCAGGGTACCAACCGCGCCATCAAGCACCATTTGGCAGGTGGCGCTGGCCTTGATGCCCATCTTGTGCTCAATGCCGCCGCAATAAATGCCGTTGCGCTCCCCCAGGCTGCCATCCGCCTTGACCAAAAACTTGGGAACCACAAACAGGCTCACGCCCTTGATACCGGGAGGCGCATCACTCAAGCGCGCCAGTACCAAATGGACGATGTTTTCGCTCATGTCGTGCTCACCGGCACTGATGAAGATCTTGTTTCCGGTGATGCGGTAGGTGCCATCCGGCTGCAACTCCGCCTTGGTGCGCATCAGGCCGAGGTCGGTTCCACAGTGGGGCTCAGTCAGGCACATGGTGCCAGTCCACTGACCACTGGTCATCTTGTGCAGGTAGGTCGCCTTCTGGTCCTCGGTTCCGTGGGCCGCCAGCGAGGCATAGGCACCATGGGTCAGGCCTGGGTACATGGTCCAGGCCTGGTTGGCACTGTTGAGCATTTCATAAAACATCTGATTGACGATCAAGGGCAAGCCCTGACCACCAAACGCCGGGTCGCAACCCAGAGCGGCCCAGCCCCCCTCCACGTACTGGGCGTAGGCCTCTTTAAATCCTTTGGGCGTGGTGACCTTGTGGGTCTTGGGGTCCAGCACGCAACCTTCCGCATCGCCACTGATATTGAGCGGAAATAGCACCTCCGAGGCAAATTTTCCGCCCTCTTCGAGTACGGCATTGATCGTCTCGGCATCCATGTCCGCGTGCTTGGGGATGTTTTTCAGGTCGTCAACGATGTGCAGCAGCTCGTGCATCACAAACTGCATATCGCGCAAAGGCGGGGAATAGCTGGGCATGAGGAAGTCTCCTTGAAATTGGAAAAACAGTAAGAACTAGACAGAAATTTCAGCGGCGCCGGGCACACCGTAACGCGCCACGATGTCGGCAAAACCACGATTGGCGCGCGCCAAGGAACCTGGGTTTTTCAGAAACCGGGCCTCGTAGTGCAAAGCAAGAATCAGGGCATGGATCTCAAACGCGACTTGCTGTTCATCCGCCTCCTGCGTCAGGTGGCCGCACTGCTTGGCCAGCACCACCGCACGGTACAAGGCCTGGAGCCAGGTTTGCACTGAACTGGCCAGCGCCTCGCGTACCGGGCCGGGCCGGTCATCAAACTCGACGGCACCGCTGATAAATATGCAGCCCGACTGGATTTCGACGGCTACACGCTTCATCCAGTTGTCAAACAGGGCATGAACGCGGGGCAGGCCCTGAGGTGCCTTCATGGCCGGGTAAAAAACCTCTTGTTCAAAGCTGGCGAAGTACTCCCGGATGACCGAGATTTGAAGCTCCTCACGGGAGCCAAAGTGCGCAAAAACACCCGACTTGCTCATGTGCATGAGTTCGGCCAAACTGCCAATGCTCAACCCTTCAAGGCCGACTTGGGTGCTTAAGGTCACCGCAGCTTGCACGATGGCTTGCTTGGTTTGCTGGCCTTTGTGCATGGAGCGGCTACTTGGGCGCTCGAGTTCCGTCACCGGAGTTGCATCATCGGAAAGCACAGGCAGGGACATGAGGACCAAAGTTGAAAATAGTACGACCGTGCTATTTTGCACCATTTGGCGCCTCGAAGTTGTGATCGGTGGCACCAGCGCGACCGCGCCAGCCCGGCTGAGCTTGGGTCTACGACGAGCGAATCATGGTGCCAAAGGCTTGGTCTGTCAGTATCTCAAGCAGCAAGACATGCGGAACGCGACCGTCCACGATGTGTACCGCCTTCACGCCGCTCTTGGCCGCATCCAGCGCGCCACTGATCTTGGGCAGCATGCCGCCCGAAATGGTTCCATCGGCAAAAAGTGCATCAATCTGGCGCGCGCTTAACTCCGTCAGCAGTTCTCCAGCCTTGTTCAACACACCACTGATATTGGTCAACATCAGGAGCTTCTCGGCTTGAAGCACCGTCGCAAGTTTGGCCGCAACGACATCGGCGTTGATGTTGTAACTCTCGTTGTGCTCACCAAATCCAATGGGGCTGATCACCGGAATAAAGGCGTCGTCCTGAAGCGCCTTGACCACACTGGGGTCAACGCTCACGATATCGCCGACCTGGCCCACATCGTGCTCAATGCGAGGGTCCACACTGTCCAGCATTTTGAGCTTTTGGGCACGGATCATGCCCCCATCGCGTCCGGTCAGACCCACGGCTTTGCCGCCCGCCTGGTTAATCAGGCCAACGATATCTTGCTGCACTTCGCCGCCCAACACCCACTCCACCACTTCCATGGTCTCGGCATCTGTCACCCGCATGCCCTGGATGAACTCGCCGGTTTTACCCAAGCGCTTGAGGGCGTTCTCAATTTGCGGCCCACCACCGTGCACCACCACCGGGTTGATACCCACAAGCTTGAGCAGTACGACGTCCTGGGCAAAAGCGGCTTGCAGGGCAGGATCGGTCATGGCGTTGCCGCCGTACTTGATCACCATGGTTTTGCCATGGAACTTGCGAATGTAGGGCAAAGCCTGGGCCAGAATGTCGGCCTTGTCGTGGGGGCTGAGTGAGGTCATAGTTTGGATAAGTAGGTGCGAATCAAACCAGTATTTTGATCGACTAATTTTTCACATGCCACTTGGAAACACTGTGGGAGCGGGGGCGGGGAAGCCCGACACACAATGCGACAGCACCGTCCGAATGGCAAGTTCGTCATTGACGGCGGCGGCTTGGCGCAGTGCCTGCAATTGCACCTCAAGTGCCGGCCAAGAAAAGCAGGACTCTTGCGCTTTCATGATGCGCGGATGGCCGGTTGGCTCCGGGTTGTCGCCAATCAACAATTCCTCAAAGAGCTTTTCGCCCGGGCGCAAGCCGGTAATTTCGATACTGATGTCGCCGTCAGGTTGCGCCGCTTCACGCACTGACAGGCCCGACAACTGCACCATGCGCCGTGCCAACTCCATAATTTTGACTGGCTCACCCATATCCAGTACAAAGACATCGCCACCCTGCCCCATGGCGCCTGCCTGCACCACCAACTGCGCTGCCTCTGGAATGGTCATGAAGTAGCGTGTGACGTCGGGGTGGGTCACGGTGAGCGGGCCACCAGTCACCAACTGCTGGCGAAACAGCGGCACGACGCTGCCGCTGGACCCCAGCACGTTACCGAAGCGCACCATGGAAAAGCGGGTGTCGCCGGGCTGGTCCGCCAATGCCTGCAACACCATTTCGGCCATCCGCTTGCTTGCGCCCATCACATTGGTAGGACGCACCGCCTTGTCGGTGCTGATCAGCACGAAGCGCTGCGCGCCACAGGCCAGCGCTGCCTGCGCCATGTTGAGGGTGCCAAAAATATTGTTTACGACACCTTCCGCAACGTTCTCCTCCACCAGAGGAACGTGCTTATAGGCAGCCGCGTGGTAGATCGTGCTGGGTTGGTAATGCAGGCAGACGCTGCGCATACGGTCCGCATGGGTCACGCTGCCCAGCAGAGGCGTAAGCGTAACAACCAAGTTTTGCGCATGACACCACTGCGCAAGTTCCCGGTGGATTTGGTAAAGACCAAACTCATTGTGGTCCAGCAGCACCAACTGGCGGGGTCGCTGCAACAAAATGCTTCGGCACAACTCAGACCCAATACTGCCACCCGCCCCCGTCACCAAAACTACCTTGGAGGCCAAGTCACGCGCCATTAAGTCAGCCTGCGGTACCACCGGGTCCCGTCCAAGTAAATCTTCAATATCCAGTTCCCGGAAATCCTGCACTGTCACTCGACCGCTCGCCAGATCTGCCATGCTGGGGAGAGTGCGCACATGCACCGGCAAGGAATTTAGAGAGTGAATAATAGACAGGCGGCGCTGGCGCGACGCACTGGGCATCGCAAGCAGAATATCGGTGATGCCTTCATCGACAACACGCTGCTTCAGTTGGGCAGAGGCCGTGACCATGACACCATTAATACTGCGCCCGACCTTGGCCAGGTCGTCGTCAATAAAGCCAACCAACTTAAATTGACGCGACACCGCCATGGCCACTGCGGTTTGCACACCAGCGGTCCCTGCACCGAATATAAGCAGACGCCTGACGTTTGCGCTACCGTTAGTATCCTCGAACCCCGCCAGCCAAAATCGCGCCATCGCACGACTGGCACCTATGAGAATCAAGTAGATCAGGGGCTGCAATAGCCCTAAGCTGCGTGGCACCATATCCCATTGCGTCACGAATAACCCAATGGACAGAAGTACCCCATAAATGCCGATCGCTTTTGCCGTGGCAGTGAGCGCCGCTTGCCCGGTGTAGCGAAAAATAGCCCGGTATAAGCCGCATCTTACAAATACGGGAATTGCCAGGAAAGGAATCAACAGGTAAACCCGTAGTTGCACCAGAGTCGGAAGGTGCAAGGTATCCAATCGCAGTGAAAAGGCGATCCATGTGGCGACAAACGAGAGCACGACGTCCAACGAGATAACCGCCAACTGCTTCCGAATGCGTGACCACGCTAAGACTTTCAAGTACATGTGGTAAAGAAATCAACAAGCGATCAAAGACATAGCCGGACGGATTAGGATGCGGAAACCGCCCAAAATTGCAGCCGAAGAGCAATGCGCTGGGATGAGACCCGAAATATCCCCAAAAGAAAACCGCCTGAGCGCAAAAGATGCACGTCCAGGCGGTTCGACCACATAGAAATGTGGCGAGCAAACTTATTCAGGCTTAACTGCGAATGCCTCTTTGCTTTGTCCTTGTGCCACCAAAGAGGCCAACCACTTGGGTGTCAATCCGCGGCCGGACCAGGTCTCACCGTTGGGCCCGCGAAACTTCGCGGCCACCGGGGTACCCGCTTTACGGGCCGCCTTAGGGGCTTTGGCGGCGCTCGATTTGGCCTTGCCCGCCCGACCCGATTTCGCCAACTTAGCCGCCTTGGGCGACTGCAGGTCTTTAACCGTGATACCAAAAGCTTGCATTTTGGTCAATATCTCTTGGACCGTGGCATTGAAATCTTTGGCTTTGATCTCGTTGGCTTGCTTTTGCAGCTTTTCGATTTGGGATTGAATATCAATCAAGTTGCTCATGAAAATCTCCAGTAGGACCGATAAACTTCGAATTCTAGACCAATTCTCATCAGTGAGATACATCTTTGGTGGAAATGACGCGCAAAAAGGTCAGCCAAAGTATGTAAAGGTCCAATTGAAAGCTACGTTTTTGCAAATATTCTAGGTCCAGGGCGACTTTCTCCGATACCGAGACACTGTCTCGTCCATTTACTTGCGCCCAACCGGTCAAACCAGGGGTGAGTTGGTCTACCCCAACTTCGGATCGAAGCATGACCAAATCTTCTTGGTTGAATAAGGCGGGGCGCGGACCAACGAAACTCATATCGCCCTTCAAAATACTCCACAACTGGGGAAGTTCGTCCAGGCTGGTCTTCCGAAGGAATCCCCCCACCGGGGTGAGGACCGCATCCGGATTGGCCAGCAAATGTGTCGCAACCGCCGGCGTACCCACCCGCATACTCCGAAACTTTGGCATCCCAAAGATACGGTTATTCTTACCTACCCGGTCAGACCAATATAGGGCGGGGCCCTTCGATGTCAGGCGAACCAATGCCAGCAACATCAAAATGGGTAAGAGCAAAAGTCCCCCCACGAAAAGAGCTAAGGAAAAATCAAAGATGCGCTTGGTCAAGGCCCACACCCTTCGAACGCCCGGCGCAGGCCCTCATCTAACGTAAACGGCGGTACCCAGCCCAATATCTCCCGCGCCTTTGAAATATCAACCTGCAAGTTGCTGCACAGGCGATCAACGACGCTGCGTTGACCCGGGAGCAAAGCAAACATCGACAAAATTCCCAGCGGGACCGGGAAAACGCGCGCAGGACAACGCGCAGCGCGTCCCATGGCGAGGATCAGATCTAGCGTCGAAATATCGGCACCATCACTGACCAAGAACGTGTGATTGGCCGCCGGCGGACTAGAGACACAGGTAATTATGAAATCCACCAAATTATCTAAACCTATGAGGCTGCGAAGGTTATGAACAGAACCCAACGGGAAGGGCATGCCACGCTGCACAGCCCGCATGAGCGAAGCGAAATTTGCCTTGACGCCGGCTCCGTATACCAAGGGCGGACGGACGATAACCACCTCCATGCCCGAACTTATAGCAATCTGATGCAAGCCCTGCTCCGCTTCCCATTTGGAAACCGCATAAGCGTCGGCGGGGGCTGCCATGTCACTTTCAGAAAATGAATATCCAGGTGCAGTGGACTCGCCATTGACCTTGACTGAACTGATGAAAACAAAACGGCCCACACCTGCGGCGGCGGCCTCAGCGGCAAGCTGAAGCGTGCTGTCCACATTTGCCGCTCGAAATGCCGCCAAACGGTCAGCGACCCGGTCCTTCATCACATGGACGCGGGCTGCGAGATGAATAACTGTATCAGGCGTAGACTTTGCGCCCACTTGAAGCGCTTCAAATGCAGAGCGTGTCCGGACGGAAGCTGGGATCACATGATGTCCAACCCGCTGAAGTGAAGTGCACAAGGGCTTACCGACAAAACCTTCGGCACCCGTTACCAGAACTCTCATCGCCCCCCTTGAGAAAAGTTCAATGAAAGCTTGCTAGAGATTTTGCGAAACAACGCTCGCAACTGCACACGCCAGCACACTGCTGAAAGAAAAAACCGCAACATGCTTCGCAGATGCCACCCGGCAAAGATCAATCGCCGCCGACTACTGCGCTGAGCATGATGAACCACCACGGCATTGGGTGACAACACCACTCTTCTCCCGGTCAAACTCAAGCGCGCACAAATGTCTACGTCTTCATAATATAGAAAATAGTGATCATCAAAACCACCGAGTACTTCATAAACCTCTCTAGGAAACAGCATAAACATTCCGCCAACCCAATCGGGAAAGATCGGCGCCTCTTGAATCACATAACTACTTTTTCGACAGCCGCCAAAAACTTTGCAAAGTATTGTCAATGGCGTGGGAAAGGATCTCGCGCTGTCCTCTATGATTCCCGTTGGCGAAATCACCAGAGGCGCAGCCAATCCGATCGAAGTGTCCTTCAGCAACAGCATGAGCGGAGTAAACGGATTGGATGTAAGCCGAATATCAGGATTCATCACACAAAAGTATTCACCCAAAGACATGGAGAAAGCATTATTGTGATTTTCGGAAAACCCTTTAGATGCGCTATTTTCAATAATTTTTAACGTAAACGGGAAGTCTGAGGACTTAAAGGGCAACTCTTCAGGAACGTTGACAACCAACAAAACTTCGAAATATTCAAACTCAAAGAATTGATTCAAATCTGTCAACAATGCGTCGACCATCCCTCCCTGCGCATGACTGACAATCGAAATCGAGACCATTGGACGCATAAGACCCTCAGGTGGGGAGATTCAACTCATCGTGGTCACATTACGAAAACCATCAAAAAGTCCTTTAACGATCATTTTCAATCTGAGGGCTCGTTGTGGCACCAGCACGATAAAGTAAAGAAACATTTGTACTAACCTTTTCAAATGAAAAGCTTTCCAATATGTTGGAACGTAATGCAATTTTACTAATAAGACCGTGTTTCGGAACATGTAGTAATGTCTTAATGGACTATGGTGCGACACATGCCGCATTCGACCCCACCAAAAGTGAGAAACCGTATCGCCCAAACTGTGCCCCAGGTGAGCATCGGGAACGGCCAATACACTCCACCCCTTCGCTCGGGCACGGAGGCACCACTCAGTATCGATATGGTCAATAAACCATTCTCCGCGCATCAAGCCTATTGAAGGTAGGGCGCTTGCTCGCAAAAGTGTGCCCGATGCTATCAAATGAGCAACTTGGATTGGTGCATGGGCAGTGTCACTAACTGGGTTACTGATCCTTATAACGGCATCGTCATCCGTCAGGAAGCGACTCAAGTGGCCTGATCGCAGATCAACACTCCTGGGGCCTACTGCTGCAGCTCCCGCATGCTCTGCAAGTGCTTCGGACAGCAAACTCACCATAGTGGGGTAAGGAATGCTATCTTGATCCATCAACAAAATGTCGTCCGCGCCAAGACTGATCGCATATTCGATACCTTTATTTTGCGCAGATGCCAGGCCAATATTTGATTCAATGGCGATGAAATGGACTGAAAATTCAGCACAAAGACCCTGAAGGCCCGTCGGCGAGGGCCCGTTGTGAAGCAATACCATCTTATTGGTCTGAGAGCTCAAACTGGCAAATTGTTTGGCTAACAGATCCAAATCAGGATGATAGGCAACGGTGACAGCAACGATATGAGGAGTCTTCATAACGGACTAATCTACCCGCGTAGCCGTCAACGTAATAAACTCGGATCGCTCTGCAAATTGCGACTGCCAAAACGCCCGTATATACAACGTCAAAATAGATGTAACAGATCGATTTTCTTTCAACGATTCTAATTTACTTTGAGCAATCTCCATGCTGGAAAGATGGACAGGAACCGCCATTAATGCTGGAAGTCGATAAAAAACGGAATTGAATCCAGCGTTTTTCATAAGCGCGCTTAAATTTCTTAGATTAAATATGCACAAATGTCGCGGAGGTTCAAGCCCGCGCCAATCAGCTCCATAACGGGAATGTCCGAAACTTGCTAGATTTGGCGTCTGAATCCAGAGCGTTCCATTCGTTGCCAACAGTTCGCGCAATTCAGCAATAAATCGAACAGGACTATGCACATGCTCAATTACGTGACTGCAGGTAATGTATTCATAGCAACCCTTATTTTGCTTCAGCACATCCAGGCCGCCACAAAATACTTGAACGCCACGCGCCTGTGCCACAGCAACTGCCTTAGGATCAAAATCGACGCCGGTAACTTGCCATCCTGCGGCCTGCGCAAGTTCTAGAAATGCTCCGTCACCGCAACCGATGTCAAGCAGTTTCGCGCCCTGGTAAGGAGGTTGCGACGGAAGTCGTCGCATATGCGCGAATAGTAAATTTCGCAGCGGCGGGATCAATGAAATGACGAGTCCACCCCAAAAACTCGAAGGGAGAAAATTGGTTCCCCAGCGGCGATTGCGAAAAGCGTTCAATGACGACCTAATAAAGTCCAGACCACGTTGCCTAATCAAACTGCGCAGAGTCTCCCCTCCTGTTGGAGCCATCGAATCACCATGGGTAAAGTAACTTTCATAGGCAAGAGCGATGGTTTGAATATTAGGCCGCGGATCAACATAGGCGAGTTCACACTGTTCGCAGGTATGTAAATTCCATTCGCCCGGCGCACACCCAAACATGCGATCAGTCAGGGGACCATGCAGTGGCGTCCGCTCTTGAC
>Ga0214921_10006584_pt1 | contig 15827 bp, 14 predicted proteins | sample LL1505_MetaG_FD_177992 | JGI IMG/M metagenome (GOLD analysis project Ga0214921, IMG submission 177992) | Freshwater microbial communities from Lake Lanier, Atlanta, Georgia, United States - LL-1505 | ecosystem: Environmental > Aquatic > Freshwater > Lake | place: USA: Georgia | collected...
CTGTCGCCAGAAAAATTGAAATTAATTAACCCTCGATTGATTGTCTGTGATATTTCTGGTTATGGGAACGATGGTCCTTATCGAGATAAAAAAGCCTACGACTTACTCATTCAGAGTGAAGCCGGTTTTTTATCTGTCACAGGTACCAAAGATATTCCATCAAAAGCAGGTAATTCAATCGCAGATATTTCAGCAGGTATGTATGCATATACCAATATTTTGTCTGCTTTGATTTTGCGTGATAAGACTGGTGTTGGTTCTCATATTGATGTTTCCATGCTCGAAGCATTAGGTGAATGGATGGGCTTTCCGATGTACTATGCATTTGAGGGCGGATCCCCTCCTCAACGATCTGGCGCTTCTCATGCAACGATCTATCCTTATGGCCCCTTCCCAGTGGGTGATGGCAATACCATTATGCTGGGCTTGCAAAATGAACGGGAATGGCTCGTCTTTTGTGAAAAAGTGCTTCAATTGCCTGCACTTGCTCAAGAAGAAAAGTTTTCTCAGAATTCCAAACGCCATGAAAATCGTACGGAATTAGAAAAAATTATTGTAGATTGTTTTTCAAATCTAAATATCGAACAAGTGACACAACTATTAGAAAATGCAAGCATCGCTAATGCCCGAATGAATGATATGCAAGGGCTTTGGAATCACCCTCAACTTGCTTCTAGAAAACGTTGGGCTCAAATTGATTCTCCAGTCGGTGAAGTTCCAGCCTTACTTCCTCCGGGAGTCAATAATCAATTCGTCTACCGCATGGATGCAGTTCCTGCTGTGGGTGAACATTCTGAAAAAATCTTGACGGAACTTGGCTTAGACGCTACAAGTATTCAAGAATTAAAACAAGCAAAGGCGATTTAGGTCATGGATAAATTAACCTCCCATTTGGCTTTAGCACAAACTTTTTTATTCTCGCCGGGACATCGTCCAGAATTTTTTAATAAGGCTTTAGCTAGCGCTTCAAAAGCGATCATCATTGATTTAGAAGATGCTGTGCCACCAGAGCAAAAAAAACAAGCACGCGCACATATTCAAGAGTTTTGGCAAAACTGCTCAGCTGATAATCGAAAGCGAGTTTTAATTCGTATCAACCCCATCGATACTGACTTTACAAAGGAGGATCTTACTTTTTTAAATGTACTCGAAGGTCCTATCAATGTCGTTGTGCCTAAAGTTGAATCACTTGAGCAATTAAATCAATTTGCTGGACAAGTGCCCTCACTCAATTTCATTATTCCCATTATCGAATCTGCGCGTGGTATCGATTCTGTAAAAGTTATTGCGTCCCACCCTCTCGTCTTAAGACTTGCTCTGGGAAATATTGATACGCAGGCAGATCTTGGTCTTAGCTGTGATGAAGAAGAAACAGAACTTCTGCCCGTCAAGTATGCGATTAACTTGGCTTCCCGTCTTGCGGGGATTGCTCCACCCATAGATGGAGTAAGCACTGACATCCATAATTCTGAACTTCTTACAAAAGATACTCACCGTGCAAAAAGATTAGGCTTCGGGGCAAAATTGTGTATTCATCCCAAACAAGTAGATGTTGTTACATCTTGTTTTACTCCTACAGAAAAAGAAATTGACTATGCCAAACGGGTGGTCGAAGCTGACTCTAACTCCCAAGGGGCTGCTGTACAACTCGATGGAAAAATGATTGATCGTCCAGTTGTTCTTTTAGCTAAACGCACACTGCAACTGGCAAATTTAACTTAAATATCTTCCGGTTTTCTGTGAATATATCCGCTATTGCCTGATTAGTTATAGTGAATATCCTGACTTCTCCATACACTCTATATCAGCATAACTACCAATTGGCATTGGTGCAATTTAGGAAGATAACTATTAGAAATATACTTTGGGGAATTCTTTATGTCTTGCCGCATTCATTACCGAGCATTTATATGTGCTGTTGTTCTTGTATTGATATCTCCAATTCAGTCTACTTTTGGGCAAAGTTATCCGAATAGGCCGATTAAATTCATTGCGCCATTCCCTCCTGGTGGAACGAGTGATGTTTTAGGCCGGCTCATTGCGCAAAAATTAAGTGAGGGGCTTGGTCAGCCTGTCATCGTCGAAAATAGGCCTGGGGCATCTGGAAATATCGGTCATGAAATGGCTGCTAAGGCAAGTCCAGATGGTTACACCCTGCTTCTTTCCAACAGTAGTACTGTTGTCAATAATCCTTTTTTATATAAACAAATGCCCTTCGACTGGTACAAGGATTTCACACCCATTTCGATGGTCGCCATTGCCGGTCAGGTGCTAGTGGTGAATCCAAGTGTTCCTGCTAAAAATCTTTCTGAACTCACCGCGCTTGTAAAAGCTAATCCTGGTAAATATAATTTTGGCTCGGGTGGTAAGGGTATCCAGTCCCACATTAGTGGTGAGATGTATAAAAATGCAGCCAACGTTGATATTGTTCATATACCTTACAAAGGCACAGGAGTTGCAGTTGCCGATGCAGTTGCAGGTCAGATTCAAATGGTTTTTTCTGATATGGCACCAGCAGTCCCTTTTATCAAAAGCAATAAATTAAGGGCTCTAGCGGTTACTTCCTTACAACGATCAAATACGCTTCCTGATGTTCCTACGATGGCAGAACAAGGATATCCTGGTTTTGAGGCAAGTGTTTGGTGGTCTATCGTTGGTCCTAAAGGACTGCCAACTCCAATTGTTGAGCGGGTTAATCTTGAGCTATCAAAAATCATGGTAACTGCAGAAATAAAAGACTCTTTTGAAAAACTGGGTGTTACACCCCTTTTCAGTAAACCAGATGTCATTTTTGAAAAATCCCGCGCAGAGTCTCCAATCGTTGGCGAAGTGATGAGAAAAGCTGGTATTGAAAAAGAATAATGCCTAAATTTGAAGCATCTTCAAAACTGCTTGATGAAGTCCTGAATCTGGTTGAGCAAATGCATCCATCAAATCAAAATGATTACAACCAGGCATACTGATATCACCTTGAAAATTCTCAGACCATGTTGTTGCAATCAGCTTGTTCTGGCGCTGAAACTCTGCTGACTCATCTCCTCCGAAACTGGTCCAAAAGGGAATATTATTTAATGGCCTGAAATGTATGGGGCTAAGGTGCTGAGCTCTAGGGATATCTAATTGCAAAACTGTGTTTAAAAAACTGGCGTGCACTAAAGGCTCAAGATCAAACAACCCACTTAAAGAGATAGCCCCCTGAATGATAGAACCCGGTTGATTAGCCCAGGACTTTGTCATCATCATTGCAGTAAGGTGTCCTCCAGCAGAGTGCCCCGTCAGAAACAGTTGCTCTGCATTGCCACCATATTGATGGGCATTGTCATAAACCCACTGAACTCCTCTATACACTTGAGAAACAATCGTCTCTAATGTCACCCGAGGTGCTAATCCATAATTGAGAAGAAAGACAGTAGCACCTGCCTTTGCAAATGCTTTAGCAATGAATGAAAACTCTGACTTATCAGAGCCACGCCAATAACCTCCATGAATAAAAATTAAACATGGTGCATATGGTTGGGATGCAATAAATACATCAAGCTTCTCATCTTGATCTGGTCCATAAACCACATCTAATAAACACTCCCAAGTCGCACGCGCATATTCTGATTTGCGTTGCCAACCTTGCATGATTTCAAGATGGTTTTTTACACTCAAACGAGGGTTGTATTGCTGATTACAAAACTCTTCGGTATACATCATTGTCATAAATTACAAAGACTTTAATGCACGCTCATAGTATTTTAAATCTACAAGTTTTTTCTCATCTAAAGGCCGCCCTTTACCAAAATCAGTCCTTATAGAAAGTAAGTTATCAAATCCCTTCTGTGAAAATTGTGCATCTTTATCTAATCCAAATCCTGGGGTAACTAATAACTGATAGGACTGCTCAATAATCGCTGGCTCAAGCTTCAAATTTTTCGCGAGGATTTCAATGGCTTCATTTTTATTTGCCGGATTTAATGACCATCGTACCGCTAAGATCCAAGCGGCAATATAACGTTCAATTACCTCAGCATTTTGGTTAATCCAAGGGCGCATAGCAAACATCCCTTGCCCTTGATAAGCCCCTACTAAATCAACCAATCTTCCCATACTTTTTAAACCAGCTTGTTTAGCTTGAATAGAAAATGGCGGATTTAGGGGCGCTGCTGCATTTTCTTTATTGTTTTTCATTGCCTCTAATCGAAGGGCCGTGCGACCTACGGGATTTAATTTATATTCAGTATCAGGAATGCCTGCCAGTGCTAAAGCTTTTTTAACCTGTAATGCGTATGCTGTATTGGGTGCATCTACCACCAGTACTTTGCCACGAATATCTTGTAAGGTTTTTAATTCAGGTTGATAGAAAAGCTCATTTAAGCTTGAGTCACCGCCCATCAAGATTACAGACTCTTGTTCTTTATAGTCAACAATCGCAACGGAATTATCCACTGCAGAATGTGCAATATCAAATTTACCATTCGCTAAACCATCTCTTAATTCGGTTGAATTCATGGTGTAGGTGAGTTGGACATCAATTCCTTTGGATTTAAAAAATCCTTTTTCAAGAGCTACCCACATCGATAAATTTTGCGCGCCTGGAAATACAATGACTTTGACGGTATTGGTGTTTGCTAATGCAGTCCGGTGAAATGTCGATATCAACATACCTCCAGCAATGGTATTGATGAATTGTCGTCTTTGCATGAATGTCTCCTTTAATATATTAAAAGTATAACGACTCTTGAACTATTGGTTCTATCTTTAGCAGTGGGCTAAAATTAATTAAGATAAAAACATCTGCGCCGATTAATAGCTCTTTTGAAAGATTTTCATGAACTTCCAATGGAATAATCCATACCCCACCACTCGTATTCCGGTATTTGCTAGAAACATTGCGTCTACTTCGCATCCACTAGCCTCTCAATCTGGTCTAAGAATCCTACAACAAGGCGGTAATGCAGTTGATGCGGCAATCGCTACTGCAGCGGTTCTGATGGTTGTCGAACCTGTATCAAATGGCTTAGGGAGTGATATGTTTGCCATTATTTGGGATGGAGAAAAATTGCATGGCCTCAATGCTTCTGGAACTGCACCAAGCGCTTGGAGTCCGGAGTACTATGAGAATAAATATGGTATCGGTACCAATGGTTTAGCAAACCGTCCGATGCGGGGTTGGGATACGGTCACAGTTCCTGGTGCCATTGCTGGTTGGGGAGCTCTTCATGAAAAATTAGGGCGATTAAGTTTTTCTGACATCCTAGCTCCAGCTATCGATATTGCAAACCGCGGTCACGCAATCGCTCCTATCGTGGCGCACAAGTGGGCTGCCGGTATTCCTGATCTTGAGAATCAACCTGGCTTTAAAGAAATGTTTATGCCCAAAGGTCGCGCCCCTCATATTGGTGAACGCTTTACTGCTTCCAATATGGCTAAAACCTTTGAACGGATTTGTCAGTTTGGTATACAAGATTATTACGAAGGGGAAATTGCCCACGCGATTGTGAATCACTCCAAAGCTCACGGTGGTTCCATGTCTTTGAGTGATCTTAAAAACTATCGTCCTGATTGGGTTGATTTGATTTCCACGAATTATCGTGGTTATGATATCCATGAAATTCCACCCAATGGGCAAGGTATTGGTGCTCTTATTGCTCTAGGTATTTTAGAAAATCTCCATCTTGAAAATTATCCTGTTGATAGCGTCCTTAGCCAGCATTTACAAATTGAGGCCATGAAACTTGCTTTTGCAGATATCTATCAATATGTTGCCGACCCCAAAAGTATGCGTGTCAAACCAAGTGAGATGTTAGATCAAGGTTATTTAAAAGAACGTGCCAAATTAATTAAACTGGATCAAGCGACTCATTTCAAATTTGGTTTACCGCCATCAGGTGGAACTGTTTACCTCACCACTGCAGATAGTACAGGCATGATGGTTTCCTTTATTCAAAGTAATTACATGGGCTTTGGCTCTGGTGTTGTCGTGCCAGAGTTTGGTATTAGTATGCAAAATCGTGGTGTTGGCTTCTCCCTTGATCGTCAATCAGAAAATATCGTAGCGGGTGGTAAGCGTCCTTTCCACACAATCATCCCTGCCTTTATGACAAAACAAGTGAATGGCAAAACCTTCCCACAAATGAGTTTTGGAGTCATGGGCGGGGATATGCAACCACAAGGACATCTACAAACGGTGGTTCGTATGTTGAGTTACCAACAACAACCACAAAGTGCTTGTGATGCACCTCGCTGGAAGGTCAATCGAGACTTTACCCTTGACGTAGAATCTAATTTAAATTTAGATACTGTTGCAGGTCTCAAAGCTTTAGGTCATGAACTCAAAAGTATTGAAGATCCTTATATGGATTTTGGATCTGGTCAATTTATTTGGCGTCAATCTGACGATTTAAACGATGGCTATATTGCTGCGAGTGACTCTCGTCGTGATGGTCTTGCTGCAGGATTTTAGGAGAAAATATGCGTACTGAATTAATTACTATTGAAACTGACACCATTCCTATCGAGGGTTTATATTATGAGCCACAAGGAAAGATCAAAGGTGCTGCTTTATTTTTTCATGGTAACACCATGAATTTTTATACTGGTGGGGCAAAATTTCTTGCACCCCACCTGGTAGAAGCAGGTTTTGCATTCTTCGCTTTTAATCGCCGAGGGCACGATATATTGTCAACTCGCGCAAGCCGTGATCCCGTAGGTGGGGCTTTTCAAACGATTGCAGAATCATTTGCGGACAACGACTATGCGCGACAATTTTTAGTTCAAAAAGGTTTTGAGCAACCCATTTTGATTGGTCATAGCAACGGCGGAATGCTCGCAGTTGCTCATGCAGCAAAGTATCCCAACACTCCTGCAATGGTTCTCATGTCAGCTCCGCGAGGTGGTGTTGGTCAAGACCTCAAAGCAGGATCTGAAAAATTATTTGCGATGGATCAAGCAGAGCAAATTACTGCAAAAGCAAAAGAACTCGTTGCGCAAGGGAAGGGGCGTGAGTTAATGAATCTTCCTGGCTGGTGGTACCTCATTAGTGCTGAAAGTTATCTAGATCGCCTTGTTTCCATTCCGAACACCATCGAACTTGCACCACAAATTACTTGTCCTGTTTTAGCGATTCGAGGTGATAAGGAAGATCAACATCGTTATCCGGCGGAGGAATATCAAGCCGCAAGTTCTGGAAATTGTGATGTCAACATTATTGAAAATTGTGACCATTTTTATAATGGTCGAGAGGATGCTGTCGCATCCTTCATCTGTCAATGGCTCAAGAGTAAGCTAGGCTAATAATTAGTATGAAGAAAAAACGTACGGGATTACCCCAAATCCCCTACGGTTTTACCAAGATTGTTTTGAATCTCCTGAAAATTTCACGTAAACTAATTTTCATTCAAAGAATGGAGATGAGATGAAAATTTTAAAAATATCCTTAGTTTTAATTACTTGCTTGTGGAGTATGAGTTTTACAAGTTTATCCTCTGCGCAAAATTTTCCTAATCATCCCATTAAATATATTGTTCCTTTTCCTGCAGGAGGAGCTACTGATAATATCGCCAGGCCTGTTGCCGCAGAAATTACAAAAAGCTCAGGATGGAATGTCATTATCGAAAACAAGCCAGGTGCAGGTGCCAATATCGGTGCAGACTTTGTCGCTAAATCTAATCCTGATGGATATACCTGGCTAATGGCTTCCGTTGGAACCCATGGTATCAATCAACCACTCTATACACAAGGTACGAATAAATTACCTTTTGATCCAGTAAAGGACTTCCTACCAATTACTCTAGTTGCTGAATTACCCAACGTCCTCGTTCTTAATATCGCCTTTGCTGAGAAAAATAAAATTAACTCCGTTAAAGATTTGATTGCCTACGCTCGGGCTAATCCTGGAAAAATTAATATGGCCTCGAGCGGCAGTGGCACATCCATTCATATGGCTGGCGAGTTATTTAAGTCAATGACGAAAACCTATATGGTTCATCTTCCTTATAAAGGTAGTCCGCCAGCACTTACTGATTTAATTGCTGGCAATACCGATATCATGTTCGACAATTTACCTTCTAGTATTAACTTTATTCGTGCTGGTAAATTAAAAGCACTTGCTGTCACCAGCGCAAAACGCTCCCCTTTATTTCCAGACCTTCCAACGATTGCTGAAGCAGCTGATCTACCCGGCTATGAAGCCACTTCTTGGTTCGGGATTGTCATTCCTGCAAAAACCCCACCAGATGTTGCTGCAAAAATTAGTGATGTAATCATCAAGGCGGTCAGAAGTCCTACTGTCAAGGAACAACTCTCCGCGATCGGTGCTGAACCTATTGGAAACACCAATGAACAATTTGGCGAATACATTAAAAAAGAAATCGCCAAGTGGACTAAAGTGGTTAAAGACTCTGGTGCTAAAGTCGATTAGACTACGACAGCTCTGAAAGTTTCTTGGTGGGTGTGATCGCCTCTGGTTCGGTAACCAACTCGATGACAGCACCAAGATCATTCTTGATTGCTTCTTGTAAAGCATCAAAAAATGAAACCGTGGTCTGAACACGATAACCCGGCATACCAAAGCTATTGGCAAGCATCACAAAATCTGGGTTGGTTAAAAATGTACCAAAGGCTCGTGACTTAAACTCACGTTCTTGATGCATTCTGATCGTGCCATACATGCCGTTATTTAATATCAATATGATGGGCTTGACTCCATACTTCATTGCTGTAGCCAACTCTTGGCAATTCATCATAAAATCGCCGTCACCTGTCACACCTATCACAACACGTTGAGGATAAATTAACTTTGCAGCAATTGCCGCTGGTAAGCCATACCCCATCGAACCATTTGCTGGTGCTAGTTGAGTCCGAAATCCACCATACGGATAAAACCGATGTAACCAAGTCGAAAAATTACCTGCGCCATTTGTCAAAATGGCATCTTTAGGTATGTATTTAGGTAGTTCTGCAAAAACGTTTGCAAGTTGAATGTCTCCAACAATCGGTACGGGTTGCATAAAATGAACTTGATCTTGCCTGGCTTGTTGACCGTGTATCTTGTCTGCTTTCAAGTGCTGAGTATTGTGCGTGAGGGCTTCTACGAAGGTCTTGGGGGAACAGTTGAGAGCATAACTCGGCCGGAATACTTTTCCAAGTTCCTCAGCACCTGGATGAACATGAATCAAGGTTTGTTTTGGATTTGGCACATCAAATAGGGTATAGCCCATCGTGGTGATCTCACCTAATCGATCACCAATGACCATCACAACATCAGCTCGCTTACAGCGATCAATTAATTTTTGATTAGCACCTAAGCCTAAAAATCCTGCATAAGCTGGACTTCGATTATCAATTAGATCTTGATACCGAAATGATGTCGCCACTGGTACATGATTTTTCTCTGCCCATTGTTGTAGTTGTTGGCATATCTTTATATTCCATGAACTTCCGCCAATAATAATCATTGGCTGAGTGGCTTCATCAAGGGCGATCATCGCCTGTGCAAACACCAAGGGATTTAAACCTGGTTGCACAATATGCGCTGGCAAAGTAGGCTTATCCACTCCATGTGCAAATAAAATATCTTCCGGTAGAGCAAGAACAACAGGGCCTTTACGTCCTGACTGTGCTGTATGAAATGCTCTAGAAATATATTCATCAATACGGTCAACGCGATCAATACTACCGACCCATTTGGCGCATTCAGAAAACATTTTTCTTAAATCGACTTCTTGGAACGCCTCCCGCTCTGCCATGTCCGTTCCAACTTGACCTACAAGGACCACCATCGGTGTGCTGTCTTGATAAGCGGTATGTAATCCCACCATGGCATTTGATGCTCCTGGTCCACGCGTCACCATTAAGACACCAACCTTACCTGTTAGCTTGGCATAGGCTTCGGCCATATAGGCAGCACCACCCTCTTGACGACAAGTAATAAATTGCAGCGTTTTTTCATGTTCTAACAAGCCGTCTAATAGGGCTAAATAACTCTCTCCAGGAACTCCAAATGCATACTCCACATTTTGTCGCGCCAAGGAATTGGCTAAAATTTTTCCGCCGTGTATGGTTGTCATTATTTTGTAATTAAGTTGGGATGAGAGTTATTGTAATTGCTGAAAATTTTATTCTGCTTTAATATTTTTTTCTCGTATTACTTTTAACCAAACATCTTTTTCCTCTCGCATCATTTGGCCAAATTGAGCAGAAGTATTAGCAACAATATCGTTGCCGCCTTTGAGAGCAAATGCTGAAACTTCAGGCATCGACATAATTTTGACAAGCTCGGTAGTTAATTTATTTTGGATATCACTCGGTAAATTTGGTGGTGCAAGCATTCCTAACCAAATATATGCGGCTAAACCTGGCAAGCCCATTTCTCCCATGGTTGGAACCTCTGGAACCACATTAGATCTTTTGTCTGCAAAAAGTGCTAAACCACGCATTTTCCCAGCATTCACCATGCCCTGAGAGTTGCCAACGCTATCGCAAAACATTTGTGTTTCTCCACCAATCAAAGCAGCCTGGGCTGGAGCAGCTCCTTTATAAGGAACATGCACAACATTAGTTCCTGCTGCAATATTAAATAGCTCACAAGCTAAGTGGCCACCACTCCCAATACCCACACTAGAATAATTGAGTTGATTGGATTTATTCTTTGCATATTGAATAAATTCTGGAATCGTTTTTGCAGGTAAAGCTGGATTGACCAATAAATACATGGGGTATTTAATCACCATAGATAAGGGTGTAAAGTCCTTCACCGAGTCATAAGGTACTGGACTTTTTAATAAAGGCCCAATTAAATGGGCACTATTAGAAGTGAACAATAAGGTATAGCCATCTGCTGGCGCATTCATAACGGCTAAGGTACCCGGTGCTCCTGTGCCACCAGCACGATTTTCAACAATCACGGGCTGTTTAAAATCTTCTTGCATTTTGCTAGCGATCAATCTAGCATAATTGTCGGTAGGGCCTCCAGGTGGAAATGGCACAATGACTTTAATGGGGCGATTTGGATACATATTATCTGCCGCCTGCACATGCAAAGTCGTAAAAGCCATTGTAAGGCTGAGTAAACCACAGATGAGTCTTAACCCTTGGTGCATTTTGTCCCCCTATTTTTTATATTTCCATTAGAGTAATCTAAAAACGGGGATGTTTCAATGCGTAGTTAACTCCTTTTAGATAAGAAATTCTTCTCGCCAAAATCCAAGTGCTTGTTGCGCAGCACGATCTGTAAAGCTAAATACATACGTATTTTCCGAAGACTCGATACGATAGGTTTCCCATGAGGGCACTACAAACACATCGTGTGTTCTCAATTGATGTCTATTTCCACCAATCTCTAATAGACACTCCCCCTGAAACACATTTAAGACCGTGTTTTCAGTGGTTCGATAAGGTTTACCAACAAATCCCTGAGGGATTAATTGCATAAAAGCAGACACGGTTGTTAACGGATCTTTTTGGGTGACAGGATCGATATACCTTATTTGATAAGCATGGGTTTGACTCGGAGTCGTACCCAACATCTCTTGTAAATTCTTAGCCATGTCTTTAAATGGGAACAAAAAGCTTTTAGATGCTTCATCTGGCTCAAGACTGATATGTGAAACTGGATAAGTATCTTGTGGATAATTTTCCCGAAAATGCGCACCAAATAAACTCGTAAATGGGGTATCCAAACCATCCATCCATACAACAGGTTCATTACCCAAATTACCATGATCGTGCCATGCCCAATTGGGTGTAACAATAAAATCTCCTGGGCGCATCATCATCTTTACACCATCAATACTAGTATATGCGCCCTCTCCCTCAACAATGAATCGAAAGGCATTTGGCGTGTGACGATGCGAGGGGGCAATCTCTCCAGGCAAAATAATTTGTTGTCCAGCAAATAAAGATTGCGCAATAAAAGAGCTGCCACGTAGTGCTGGATTTTCCATGACTAAGACCCGACGATCTGCATCTTTTTTTTCTATCAGATGTGCAGCCTCTTCTAATACAGGCTTGACCATTTGGTAAGGCCAATGCGCCGGAACACAATCAGAACCAGGAACTAATTTGACTTTTCTTTCCCAAAGGGGCAACAGATTCATCGGATGAACCTGTTCCTTATAAGCTTGCAGCTTAGCTAACTGATCTGGATTCATGGACAAGTGATCCCATCCTCAGGCAACTGGCGGTGCAAAGATGGAAGCTTTACCCCCCTGACTTTGAGCAACTGATACCGTCATTGATCCAACCCGCTCGAATTCAATTTTGACCTGATCACCACCTTTAATTGGTCCAACTCCGGCAGGTGTTCCTGCGGCAATAATATCCCCTGGCTCCAGAGTCATAATATGCGAGGCAATTTCAATCATGCCTGGGATATCAACAATTAAATCTCTGGTGTTTGCATCCTGACGTAATTCACCATTCACCCATAAACGACCTTGCAACTGGGTTGGATCACCTAATTCATCGGCAGTCATAATCCATGGTCCTACAGGACAAAACGTATCGTAGGCTTTTCTTGCGACTCGCTCCTCTTTGCCACGGACCACAATATCCATTAGACATGAGTAGCCAAAGACATATTCTTGCCAATTTTCTCTTGGTATATCCCTACCGCGTTTACCTATAATAATTGCAAGCTCACACTCATGATCGATTCGGCGGTCAGGTAAATCAGGTAATACGATCGCATCACTTGCACCACTAAGGGATGAAGGCGGCTTCAAAAAGAAGCCTAAATTATTTGCTTTCACCTCACGCCCCATCTCTGCGGCATGGTCATGGTAATTAATTGGATAAGCAATCACCTTTGAACTAGCCGGGATGGGTGTTAATAACTTCACATGGCTTAATGGAATCCGCGGACGATCCATGGCTTTTTCTAATAACGGCAAATAACTAGAAAAATTAGCGATCAGACGATTCATCGCAACGAGTGGCCATGCTTTTAAATCATGAGCAACCAAATCATTGACATCAATGACATCGTCACCAATCACAATACCAATCTGACCTTCGTTAAATCGCACCAGTCTCATAAATTTTTACCTTATTTTTTTAATTGCTTTTGATGAATGAAAATACGGAGCTTCTGTAATGTTTTTTTCAATTTATACTTGCATTATATAAATAAAGAAATAATCTAGTTGGAATCAAACTTTAAGAGACATCATTCATGACGCATTTCAAGCAAAGTCGTTACAAATTGTTTTATCAACAGTTCCTTTTGTTGATTTGCTTAGTCTTTTTTTCTGGGCACTCTTTTAGTCAAAATAATTATCCGAATAAACCAGTTACTTTTATTGTTCCCTACACAACTGGCAGTACCGCTGATTTATTGGCGCGGAATATGGGAAATAAACTCTCAATCAAATGGGGAGTACCGGTCATTGTCGATAACCGTCCTGGAGCAGCAGGTGTAATCGGTACTGATTTTGCTTCAAAAGCTGCGGGTGATGGTTATTCGTTTTTATTTACTGCAACATCTCACGCTTCTGTACCAGCAATCAAAACAAAAATTCCTTATGATCCCTTGAATGGCTTTACCTCAGTTATTTTGTTATGTAATAGCGCGATGGGATTGGTTATCAATCCTAATTTACCTTTTCAAAAATATTCTGAATTTGAAGCTTATATTAAATCTCATCCAAATGCCTACAGCTATGCTTCTCCAGGTACAGGGACAACGCAACATTTGGCGATGGAACTGTTAAAGCAAAGAACTGGTATGGAAATCCTTCATGTACCGTACAAAGGTATCTCAGGAGCTATTACTGATATTCTTGGTGGTCATGTGCAAGCAGGTATCGTTTCTTTACAGGCCGCTAGTACATACTTACAAAGCGGCCAACTCCGCATGCTTGCGGTTCTTAGTGAGGATCGATCCAAATCATTTCCGGCAATTCCAACTCTCAAACAACAAGGCGTCAATGAAGTGGTCGACACTTGGTATGGCGTTCTAGCTCCAGCAAAACTATCTCAGGTAATCGTTGCCAAAGTAAATGCTGACATGAATCTCATCATGCAATCTCCTGAAATTCAAGAATTGATGGATAAACAAGGTCTCGTTGCTGTCGGCGGGGATTCCAGCAAAATGAAATCACTTTTACAAAATGAAATTCCAAAGTGGAAAATGGTAGTTAAAAAAGGCAATATTCAAGCTGAATAAAGGATAGAAGATGAGCATTATTGAAGATTTAGTCATAGCTTCTCGTGTTTGTGTAGAGCACGGCGTAATAGATGCCTATGGTCATGTGAGTGCTAGAAACCCCGACAACCCAAATACATACTTTATTTCAAGAGATCTTGCTCCAGAATTTATTACTGAAAATGATATTTTAGAAATGGATATGGACAGTAATCCCGTGAGTCCAAATAGTCCTAAAAGCTATAACGAGCGTTATATTCATAGTGAAATCTATAAAGCTAGGCCAGATGTGATGTCGATTGTGCATAACCACTCACATTCTGTAGTGCCATTTAGTTGTACAACGTGTGAACTTCGCCCAATCTTTCATATGTCTGCGTTTATTGGTCTAGGTGTTCCCAATTGGGATATTCGTGAAGCACAAATGGGTACCGATATGCTTGTCAGAAATAGCTTTTTAGGTAAGTCTTTAGCTGATAAATTAGGTCCACATCCTGCAGCCCTGATGCGCGGGCATGGCTCGGTGGTTGTTGGTCATAAAATTCAAGTAGCTGTTGGAAGAACGATTTATTTAGATCAAAATGCTAAAATGCAATATCAAGCCATGATGATGTCTGGCAATCCCATGGAAGTCGTCTATATGGATGATTCAGAGGTTGCCGCTAACGTTTCATGGCAAGAGTATTACCGTTCATGGGATTTATGGAAGCGTAAATGGCAAAAGAGGTTGGCAGATGAGCAACTGTCCTCTAAATCCTGAGCGTGATGATTTCATCTGAAACTGTTAATATCCTTAAACCAAACTCGATTAATTCACCCTACATGGAGATGTTATGAAGAATTCCTACAAAATTGCCATAGTTGCTATTACTACATCTGTCATTGCTGGAACAGCACTTGCCCAATTTGCAAGACCTGATGCTGCCATTAAATATCGTAAAGCCGCGTTCACTGTCATGGGTACTCACTTTGCTAGAATCGGCGCAGTTGCTAAAGGCGAAGTTCCTTTCAACAAAGATGAAGTTGCTAAAAATGCAGCCATCGTTAATGCTATGGCAAGTCTTCCTTGGCAAGCATTTGGTCCAGGTACAGAAGGCGGAGATGCTTTACCTGCAGTTTGGTCAGATGAGTCTAAGTTTAAATCTGCTCAAGAAAAACTGATAACAGCAACTGCAAGTTTATCTAGTGCAGGTGATTTAGATGCTGTAAAAAAAGCGACAGCCAATGTTGGTGCCGCTTGCAAAAACTGTCATGACGACTTCAAAAAGAAATAATTAGGCAATTACAAAATACCTAAATATGACGATTAGCAGTATCAGTAACGCCCCTGCCAGTAATCGAATCTTGACATCGTCTTTAGATGCTGAAGTTTGATCTACTGGCTGATTTTTTGAATCAATTTCTTTATCGCCATAGACCATAGGTCCAATCAGATTATTTTTCTTGATCTTTTGATAGTAAATAATTGCAATGAGATGTAATGTAATAATTCCATAGACCAATACGTGATTGGTGCTATGGATTTGGTTCATGAATTTCACCATATCTTCAGATAAAAATTTGGACAATGGTCCCTGAAAGCTGATCTCATCATCAGTGAATAATCCGGAAGTGGCTTGTACCAACACAATCAGTAACATCGCGATAACCGATAATGCTCCTAATGGGTTATGACCCAATGGGCTTACAGTTTGATCTT
>Ga0214921_10006586_pt1 | contig 15826 bp, 10 predicted proteins | sample LL1505_MetaG_FD_177992 | JGI IMG/M metagenome (GOLD analysis project Ga0214921, IMG submission 177992) | Freshwater microbial communities from Lake Lanier, Atlanta, Georgia, United States - LL-1505 | ecosystem: Environmental > Aquatic > Freshwater > Lake | place: USA: Georgia | collected...
CTGTACAGGTTGTTAGAGCAAACGGGCAACATGGAAGATGCCTATGAGTATGTGGACATGGCCAACTTGGCACTCAAAGCGGGCTTGCCTGCTGAAGCATCGCGGGTGCTCGAGCAGGCTTATGCAACGGGCCTCATGGGCAAAGGCAGCGATGCCGTCAACCATCAAAAGCTGCGCCAACAAATTCAACTCCGTTTGAATGAAGATGACAAAGCGCTGCCTGCTTTGGAGAAGTCGGCCAAGGACGCCAATGCTTTGGCCAGTTTGGCCGATGTGTATGCCGCCAAGCAAAAGTGGGATCAATCGCAAGCGCTTTATAGCAAGGCTTTGGCCTTGGGTGGCTTGCGCCGTGAAGCAGAAACGCGATTGCATGCAGGCATTGCCTTGTTCAGGCTAGGGCAAAAAGCAGAAGCCAACAAACTATGGGACAGTATTCAGGGAGATGCCACGGCCATTGAATTGGCGCAATTGTGGAAGACTTTGAGCGCTCAGTAAGTGCTCAATCTTTGGGAAGCGCTGCCGAGGCTGCAGCCTTCAAAGCAAATTCTGCACGCAGTGCCCTGAGCTTTTCGCGCGGGTCTTCTTTCACCGTATTTTTGTCGAGGGCCATCTCCGCAATGAATCGGCTGGGCAGTGCTGCAATGGTCTCTCGTCCTTTTTTTCGGCGCTTGGTCCAGCTGACAGCCAAAGTTCGCTGAGCCCGTGTAATGCCCACGTACATCAAACGGCGCTCTTCCTGAAGCCGCGTCAGTTGACCTTCAGCATGCACCGCAGCGTTGATAGACTCTTTGTTGTCTTCGTCCATTTTGAAAGGCAGCAAACCTTCGTTGACGCCGACCAACATCACATGCGGCCACTCTAGACCTTTGGCAGCATGCAGTGTCGACAAGGTGACCACATTGGGGTCTTGCTCACGCTCATTCAAGCTCGACAGCAGCGAAATTGTTTGGGCCACTTCAAGCAAGGATTTTGTTTCTGCCACCACGCTCACGCCTGCCGCGTCATCAATGGTGCCGCCGCATCGCCCCGACATCCAATCGACAAATTCCAGCACGTTGGTCCAGCGTGCTGCCGCTACTTTCTCGTTGTCTTCACCATCGTACAAATGTTTTTCGTAGCCAATGTCTTTCAACCACTGCAACAAAAAAACTTTGGCATCTTCGGCGCCATGGGTGCGCTTGGCGCGGTATTCCAAGTCATTCATGAAGCGGCCAAACTCATGCAAACTGCCGACGGCACGAGCAGACAACTTGGCGCTCAAACTGTTTGAAAACAAAGCTTCAAACAAACTGAGTTTGTATTGGCTGGCCAAGGTACCCAGGCCCGCCAAAGTTTGATGACCAATGCCGCGCTTTGGGCTGGTCACAGCGCGCAAAAAAGCAGGGTCATCGTCGTTGTTGACCCACAAGCGAAACCACGCGCACAAATCTTTGATTTCTGCACGGTCAAAAAAACTTTGCCCGCCCGACACCTTGTAAGGAATTTGTGCGCGTCGCAAAGCTTTTTCAAAGGGTTTGGCCATGTGGTTGGCGCGGTACAAAATAGCAAACTCTTTGTAGTCGCGGTATTGCACGCCGCCTAAAGTGGTGGCGGTGCCTGCACGCAAGGACTGAATGCGAGCCACCATGCGGTCGGCTTCGTGTTCCTCGTGGTCGGCATCCACCACGCGAACCGGTTCGCCTTCACCCAATTCAGAAAAAAGTTTCTTAGGGTAGAGCTTGGGATTGGGCTCAATTACGTTGTTGGCCGCTCGCAAAATGGCGCTGGTCGATCGGTAGTTTTGCTCTAAGGTCACCACCTTCAATTGCGGAAAATCTTGTGGCAAACGCTTCAGGTTGTCTAAAGTGGCGCCCCGCCATCCATAAATGGATTGGTCATCGTCACCCACTGCTGTAAACCTTGCTCTTTCACCCACCAAGTGTTTAAGCACTTCATATTGTGTGGCGTTGGTGTCTTGGTATTCATCCACCAACACATGGCCCATGGCGGCTTGCCATCGCTCACGCACTTCAGGGTATTGCGCCAATAATTTCAAAGGCAAGCCAATCAAATCGTCAAAGTCAACACTTTGATAGGCCGCCAAGCGTTCTTCGTAGCGACCCATGATGCGCGCAGCAATGCGCTCGTTTTCATTTTGCGCCATGCCTTCAGCTTGTGCGCTGGTCAGCCCCGCATTTTTCCAAGCACTGATGGCCCATTGCCATTGCTTTGCCGTGTTGGCATCGGTGATGCCTCCGCAGTCTTTCAAGATGCTCACCACATCGTCTGAATCCAAAATGCTGAACTGTGGTTTCAAACCCAGCACATGTCCGTCTAGCCGCATGATGCGCACACCCAAGGCATGGAAGGTGCAAATCATGACTTCTTGAGCACCTTTGCCAATGAGCTTGCGCGCACGCTCTCGCATCTCACTGGCCGCTTTGTTGGTAAACGTGATGGCCGCAATGCGCTTGGGCTCAAGGCCCAAGTCAATCAGTTTGCCAATTTTTTGCGTGATCACGCGCGTCTTGCCCGAGCCAGCGCCGGCCAACACAAGGCAGGGGCCTTTGACGTAATTGACAGCTTCAAGTTGAGCTGGATTCAAACCAGTGGAGGGGGTGGACATGCGTAAAAATGGGGAAGGCCGATTTGGAATGCAGATTCGGCAAGCTGATGAATCATAGCGGGCAATGACGGGCAATCTGGTTCAAAAGAGGTCCAAATTCCAAGGCACAATGTGAACCATGCTAGATGTCTTGCGCGTCACCTTTCCTTTCTTTGCCTTGGTTCTGTGTGGTTACTGGGCGGCGCGTCGCCAAATGTTGCCCTTTGAAGCCATTCCAGGCTTGAACGGCTTTGTGCTGTTCTTTGCCCTGCCTTGCATGCTGTTCCAATTTGGCGCTAAAACGCCCATTGCACAACTGCTAGATGCCAGCGCTTTCTTCATGTACTTGTTTTGCGCCTTGGTCATGGTGGCCTTCGTGGTGGCCATCACTTTGAACAAGCGTTTCGGCTGGAACGATGCGGCATTTGGCGCCTTGGTCGGCGCCTTTCCCAATACGGGCTTTATGGGCGTTCCTTTGTTGGTAGCCTTGCTAGGCACTGCGGCAGCGGGCCCTGCCATCGTCACCATCGTCATTGACATGGTCATCACCACATCGCTTTGCATTGCACTGTCGCGTTTGGATGGCGCAGGCCAGCAAGGCGTCGGCCAAGCTGCCAAAAATGCATTGCTGGGCGTGGTTAAAAATCCTTTGCCTTGGGCCATTTTGTTGGGCACACTTTTTTCTGCATTTCAAATTGAGTTGCCTGGGCCTGTAGAAAAAACGGTGGGCTTGTTGGGCGATGCAGCGTCCCCCGTTGCGCTGTTCACCATTGGTGCTGTGTTGGCGCGCTCCCAAAAAATTGCACACCACGAACAGCACGGCCCACTGACATGGAAAGACTATGTGCCTGTTGCACTGATCAAATTGTTTTTGCACCCTGTTCTGGTCTTGGTGGTGGGTTTGGCCGCTATTTCAATGGGTATGCCCATTGATGCATTTGCCCTCAAAGTGATGGTGCTTGTGGCGGCCTTGCCCAGTGCCAGCAATGTGGCCATGTTGTCAGAAAGATTTGGCGCCGACAACGGCCGCATCGCCAGAATTATTCTGGTTTCTACAGCCGCAGCCTTCCTCACCTTCTCGGGCGCGGTGGCCTTGCTACAGTAATTCAAAGCTTCAGAATCGTTGGCTTTAAATGGCCAGGGGATCGACATCCACCAGCCAGCGAATCAGGCCTTTGTGCTGCGGCTCTGACCGCGATGCATGCAGTTGTTCTTGCAACAATTCAAGCACCCTGTGAAGCGCTTTTCTGGAAGCGCTTTCAATCAGCATTTGTGCACGCTCAACATTGGCCACGCGCTGAATACTCATAGGCACCGCAGGGTACACACTCACTTCGGCCAATGCCAATGCGTCTTGTGTGTCTAGGCCTTCTAAAGATTGCAACTGCGCATTGGCATGGTTTAGAAAAGCTTGCGCCACCGATTGCTCGCGCGCGTCACTGCGAATCAGTGCTTGAAAAGTACTAGGCGGCAAACCCGCCTCCAAACGCTCTTTCAATTGTTGTTCTGCAAACGCAGGGTAGTCGTGTTTTTTAAGCGCTTCAAACAAGGGGTGAGAAGGGTGAAATGTTTGCACCCACATTTCACTGCTGGCGCTTTGTTCTGCATCGCGCCCTGCTCTGCCGCCGGCTTGCATGAGCAATGCAAACAAGCGCTCTGGCGCTCTGAAATCGCTAGAGAACAAAGCACCATCCGGATTGACGGCTGCTACCAGCGTAATCCGACGAAAGTCATGCCCTTTGGCAATCATTTGCGTGCCCACCAAGACATCGACTTCACCACTGTGCACACCCGCCAATTGCGCTTCTAGCGAACCCTTCAATTTGGTGCTGTCTGCATCAATGCGCATCACCTTCACGGGGTCGCCATTGGGTCGTTTGACATCTACCAATAGCTCGGCCAAATGTTCTTCAAGTTGCTCGGTGCCGCGCCCCATGGGCGCAATGTCGGCATTGCCACAGGCTGGGCATGCTCGGGGCACACGCTCGGTAAAGCCGCAGTGGTGGCAGCGCAAGGTGCGATCAACTTTGTGAAACACCCGAAACGCACTGCAATGCGCGCACTCACTTTTCCAGCCGCAATCAGCGCAATGCAAGACGGGGGCATAGCCCCGTCGGTTGAGCAGCAACATGCTTTGCTCACCCTTGGCCACACGTTCTTGAATGGCGGCCATCAAGGGGGCAGACAAAACAGTTTTGCGAGGCTGATGGTTCATGTCAACGCGGCGCACGAAGGGCAGTTGACCTGCACCAATGCGCGCGGGCATGGGCAAGCGCACATAGCGCCCACCTTGTGCAGCTGGCCTGCTGTGATGCCAGCTTTCTAAAGAAGGCGTGGCTGAACCCAAAATCACTTTGGCGCCTTCTAGCCGTGCTCTGTAAATGGCCAAATCACGAGCGGAGTAACGCGCACCCTCTTGTTGTTTGTAGCTGGCATCGTGTTCTTCGTCCACCACAATCCATTTCAAATGAGGCATGGAGGCAAAGATAGACATCCGAGTGCCCAGCACAATGCGGGCGCTGCCTTGGTGAGCCGCCAACCAACTCTTTAATCTTTGCGGCCCGGTCATGCCGCTGTGCATAGAGACCACGCCTGCATCACCAAATCTGGCTTTCACACGCGCCTCAAGTTGCGGCGTGAGGTTAATCTCTGGCACCATCATCAAGGCTTGTGCGTTGGGGTCTTCTGCCAAGCACCTGGCAACCGCTTGAAGGTAGACCTCGGTTTTGCCGCTGCCAGTGGCACCATGAAGAAGAAAGGGGCCTGATCCTTCAGTCATTTGTGACAACACCTCAGCTTGCTGTTCTGACAAGGGCCAGGGTGACTGCAGGGCTGTGGCCAAAGTCTCAGGCGGTGTGACTTGTTTTTTAAAACGCCTGGCCAGTTGCACAGGCGTGAGGTCTCGGAGTTGAGGCGGCAAGGCGGCCATGGCCACTTCACCCAAAGAGCGTTGGTAATAATGAGCCGTGAATTGAACCAGCTGCAGCCAGTGCGCGCTTAAGGGCGCAACCGCCTCTAAAACTGCGATCACTTGCCGCAATGTGTGCGTGCTCAGTGTCTTGGGCGCAGTGGTGTGAACGCCCCACACCACACCTAAAACTTCTCGATTTCCAAAAGGCACCCTGACCAACTGACCGACAGACGCAGGCAATTCGGTGACGTAGGTCAGCAAACCGCCCACTTGACTGTGTGCGGGCGCAGAAACTGCAACGTCAAGCCGCTTCTGCATTCAAAACCTTGTGAGCCGCATTAACATGAGGGCACCCTTGCATTTTGTGAACTCTTGCTCATAGATTTTCTCGAAACAACGGGTAAGTTGTTGTTTTTCATGGCCTTTAGAAGCAGTCCCAATAAACTGTGGATAACTTTGTTGAAAACCCTGCACGATGACCCGCAAACCCTTGAAAAATAAGGCTTTGATTGGATTGCCCGTGAACTGAGCAGTTTCATAAAAATGATTAAAAACAACAACTTACGATAAATGAAGTGATGACACGAAGGCAGTCAGCAAGAACAATATTTTAAAATCTTTGGGAAGAACTTTTGTGCATAAGTCAATAGAAAAAACCCAAAAATTTAAATTTTTTTGGGTTTTTTCAAGGCTAGTTTGCGGTAAGCAAAAGTTTGCTCGGGGTTCAGCGCCTGAGGGCTCTTGAATGCGTGTGAACCGCTTCCACCAATGCCGAAACATGCTCAGGCGGCGTGAATTGGCTAATGCCGTGGCCTAAGTTGAAAATGTGGGTAGGCCCCGTGGTGTTTTTGTCTGTGTGAGGCTTGCCAAAACTGTCCAAGACCCGGATCACTTCCTTTTGAATCTGCGCGGGAGGCGCAAACAGCACGTTGGGATCGATGTTGCCCTGCAGTACTTTGCCAGGGCCACCCACCTTACCGCCCACCATTTGGCGCGCGCGACCCAAGTTCATGGTCCAGTCGAGGCCCAGCACTTCGCAATCCAATTGGCCCATTTCCTCGAGCCACAAACCACCGCCTTTGGTGAAGACAAGGCGAGGAATGGTGGCGCCGTTGTGCGCCTTCTTCAGCAATGCCAAGACTTTGGCCGTGTAAGCCAGGCTGAATTCTTGAAAAGCGCCATCGGCCAAGACACCGCCCCAACTGTCAAAAATCATCACGGCTTGAGCACCTGCTTCAATTTGGGTATTCAAATAGCTGGCGACGGCTTGGGCGTTGACCTCCAAAATGCGGTGCATCAAATCGGGTCGGCTGTAGAGCATGGACTTCACCAAGCGGTAATCGTCAGAGCCTTTGCCTTCAACCATGTAGCAGGCCAAGGTCCAGGGGCTGCCAGAAAAGCCAATGAGGGGCACACGGCCATTGAGAGCTTTGCGGATGGACGTCACTGCATCAAAGACATAACGCAGCTTGTCCATGTCGGGCACTTGCAGTTCAGCCACGGCGGCTTCGTCTCGCACTGACTTGGCAAAGCGGGGGCCTTCGCCCAACGCAAAGCTCAAACCCAGCCCCATGGCGTCTGGCACGGTCAAGATGTCACTGAACAAAATGGCCGCATCTAGTGGGTAACGCTCTAGCGGCTGCAGGGTGACTTCTGTGGCGTAGTCCACGTTGGTGGCCAAGCCCATGAAGCTGCCAGCCTTGGCGCGGGTGGCGCAATACTCAGGCAAATAACGACCCGCTTGGCGCATGAGCCAGACGGGCGTGTGGTCGGTCGCTTGTCGCAAACAGGCACGCAAAAAAGTATCGTTGGACAGGGGGGCAAAACTGGCTGTGGTCATATGAACTCTGAATATTTCTGTGCGTTTCAATCGAAAACTTGAGCATTCTCGCAGAATGACTGAAGGCCATTGTGCTTTAGACGATCAGCCCATCAATTCGGGGGTGAGGCCTTGACTTGGCTGAGGACCTCTTGAATTTCGCTCACACTGGGCAATTCAGACAGCAAACGCACAGATTGCCCCGGGGCATACCATGCGTAAACGGGCACACCGTTGCGACCGAGCTCGTTCAGGGCGGCGGTGATTTGGGGGTCGTAGCGGGTCCAATCAGCCCTCAGCAACAAGACATTCTTGCTGGCAAATTCAGCCAACAAGCTGGTGTTTGAAAAAGTGACTTTCTTGTTGAATTGACATGAAACGCACCAAGCGGCAGTGAAGTCCACAAAAACAGGCTGTCCCTTTTTGACGGCGGTGGCTACTTTTTCAGCCGACCATGCGTCCCATTGGCCTGGCTTGATGCCTTGATTGTTTGATTGGGAACTCGCTTGCGTCTGGCCGGGTGCTGGGGCCTCCACCTGAGTCCACAGGGGTCCCCAATGCCAAATCGACAATGCCAAGACGACCAGGGCCAATGCCGCCATCACGCGGCCCACTTTGCCGTTCAGTGTCAAGGCCCAAATCAACAAAGTCAAACTCAACAAGCAGGCTAAAAATCCAGAAACACCGTCCAAGCCCACTTGCTGCCCCAAGACCCACACCAACCAAACGACGGTGGCGTACATGGGAAACGCCATGAACTGACGGAATGTTTGCATCCATGCACCGGGTCTAGGCAAGAACTTCACCCAGGCCGTATTGAAAGAAATGGCCATGAAGGGCAGTGCCATGCCAATGCCCATGGCCAGAAAAACGGGCAAGGCCTGCCAAGCCGGCAAACCAATGGCCAAGCCCAAGGAGGCGCCCATAAAAGGCGCTGTGCAGGGTGAGGCAATGACCACCGCAAACACACCCGACCAAAGCGAATTGGTGATGGGGTTGGCCCACTGAAAGCCCGCTGCGGAACTTGGCACGAACGCGCCAAATTCAAACAGGCCCGACAGGTTCAAGCCGATGACGGCAAACAGCATGGCAAGCGCACCGACCACCCAAGGCGATTGCAACTGAAAGCCCCAGCCCATTTGCGATCCGGCGGCCCGCAGAGCCAGCATCAATGCGCCTAAAACCAAGAAAGAAATCAAGACCCCTGCAGTGAAGGCCCAAGCCGAGAGTTTCATGTCTCGGGGCCGATCAGCCAGTTGTGTGATGCTCAAGAGTTTGATGGCCAACACTGGGAAAACACAGGGCATCAAATTCAACAAAACGCCGCCCAACAAAGCGCCCAACATGGCCAAGACCCAAGTGGCCCAAGGGGCTGGTGCCAGGATGGGGGGTGCCAATTTTTGCAGGGTGGGCGTCAAGTTGGCGTAGGTGGGCGGCGGATCCGAAAAAGTTTGCCATTGACCTTGAACCGGTGTGTCGACGGTCCATTGGCGGCCTGTGGGTGCATCGGCCTTGCCCTGCACCAGCAACCATGTCATTTGTTGGGGGCTGTCCATGCGTTCGCTGGAGACTTGCAAGCGAACTTCAGCACCTGTGGCCGCGTCAGCAGAACTGCTGGTAGAACTCGCTTTTTGAACAACTGGGGCCGCACTGTTTTGAACCACATTGGCCGTTTGAGGAAACACCGTCCAGTCACTGTTTTGGAGTTCTGGCGGCAATTGCGCCAATGTCAGGTCAAGGCTGCGACCGTCTTTGGAAATCTGGGCCCGGTGCTTGCCCTTCAAAGGCTGCGCTTGCCATTGCAAGGCCTTCTCAAATGCACTTGAGGCCATCGATGTGCTGCCTTTGATGGGTACCCGTAAGCTGAAATCACCCTCCTGCGGAATGCACTCTTGTTTGCAAATCAGCCAGTTGGCATGCAAATCAATTTGCACCGAAGTTTCATTGCCCTGAGGCTTGAAGGTCTTGCTGACTTGAATGGGCGTGACCAACAACAGGGTGCCTTCATAGCCAAAATTGGCCAGCGGGCCAATGGGAATTCTGCGCGGTACGGGCCAAATTAAGTTGCCAGCCACCAGGCCCTCAGGCAATTTCCACTGCAGGTCAGTCGGCAGACCCGAGTCACCGGGGTTGCGCCAATAGGTGTGCCATTGAGGTTGATGCACCAGTTCTAAACCCAACCAAAGTGTTTTGCCTGCTTCGATGCCATTGGGCGCTTCGGCCAACAGGGTGGCTTTGACTTGGGGTGTTTGAACCATTGGACCCACGGGGCGTGGGCTCAAAATCTGCGTTTGCGTTTGCGCTTGCCCGTTGGACGTCAAAACCGCAAGCAAAGCCATGCCCACCCACGCACAGCGAAGGTTTAAAAGAAGCTTGCGCAATCGGTAGAAAAACAAAGTCGAGAACATAAACGCCATAAGCCCAACTCTACACTGCAAAATCATGCCCTTAAATCCTGAGCCTCTATTAAACTGCGCAGATTGAAAAGCCCTTTAGACATGTCACATCACATTCACTTTTGGTCCGACTTGACCACCCCCGACTTTGGCCGCCTTGATACCGCGCGGGCCATTGCCGTGTTGCCTTTGGCGGCCACAGAGCAGCATGGGCCGCATTTGCCTTTGTCTGTGGATGTTGACATTGTGAATGGCGTGGTTCAGTCAGCCATGACCCGTTTGAATGCGGGCGCCTCACCGACAGCTGACAAGCTCAATCCCAAAGACTTGTCCATCTTGGTTCTCCCAACGCAAAGCATAGGGCTCAGCCCCGAGCATGCGGCTTTTGCGGGCACGCTCACCTTAAAAGCCGAAACACTGATTCGGCTTTGGACGGACATTGCAGAGTCTGTCAAAGCCGCAGGCATCCACAAACTGGTGCTGTTCAATGCGCATGGTGGCCATGTGGGGGCTATGGATGTGGTGGCCCGCGATTTGCGCGCCCGCTTAGGCATGTTGGTTTACAGCGTGAACTGGCATCAGTTGCCATTGCTCGATGAAAAGGGTCAAGATGCCAACGCGCTTTTCACAGACCATGAACACCGCTTTGGTGTGCATGCGGGTGACGTCGAAACCTCGGTCATGCTGGCGCTGAAACCCCATGCTGTGGCCATGAGCAAAGCCCAAAATTTCCGTTCAAGCTCTGAAGACCGAGCGCTCTCGTTTCCTATTTTGGGCAATGGCCGCAGCGCCAAGTTGGCTTGGCAAATGCAAGACTACAACGCGGCTGGGGCGGCGGGCAATGCAGCGGCTGCCACCGCGCTCAAGGGTCAGGTTTTGTTAGATGCAGCCGGCCGCGCATTGGCCGATTTGCTTTTAGAAATAGACCGATTGCCTGCCAACACCCTCAAGAATTAATGGCCCCTTGCTTGACAAGGCTGCCATAGCCCGAAGTCAATACTTGGGCAAAACCAATTCGGTGGCTGTTGGAAAGATTTGCTTGGGGCACTCTCGCGTGGCATCCACGCAACCACCGTCTGCATAAACGTTTTTGGGATCCCTGATGCGCATCATTTGTTGCAAGATGTGTTGCACTTTGGCGGGGTCTTGCATCGTCTCATGCACGCAAGCATCCACAATGGTTTCATCCATCCACAAATCACCCGCAGCGTTGGTTTTCACGCCATCGCGCCAATGGTAAATTTCAATGCACTTGCTTTGCAAAGTGAAAGGCTGATCGCGTTTCCAAAAATTGCTGAACAAGCCGCTGCCGGTATAGATCACCCAAGAGCCTTCGTAGCCCGTCACGTCGGAGGAGCGCTCATCTGGATTCCGAAACCAAACACGATCACCAGGCACATAAAAACCAGCAGGCAAAGGCGTCTCTTGCGATCCATACTCATGCAAAAAAACCTCATGGAAAAGGCCAGACCGAATGGCATGTTTTTCATTCACCTGCTGCAACTGTGCCAACAAGGAAGGATTGTGTTGGCCCGCCTCTTGAGCCAATCCCAACAAGATCACATATTCGGTGGCGCGATAACAAGAAAAGTCATACAGCTTGCCTGTCGCTTCAGGTTGCGTAGCGCTGATCAAAGCTTCGATCAAGTGCGTATGGGGCTGCAAAATAAATCCGGCTTCTTCTTCATACCGCCAAAATTCACTAGGCCGTTCGGCCGCATCGGTTTTAAAGGCCAGCGCTGTTTTTCGGGCATCCACCACAATGTTTTCTCGAACGCGCACTGCGCTGCTAAGTGCCTCCAAGTCATTGAATTCAAAGCGATGCGGCGAAACCAGCATGGCCCAAAGGATCTCTTGCTTTAAATTCTTGGCCTGTTGGTGCAGCCGGAGTGTGTCGCTGGCAGGCGCGTGAAGCCGCATCCAAGCGTCGCTCATTCGGCACAACATGGCGCCAGCGGTTGACACAATGTCCAAGCCTTCTTCGATGCCATGGGCCTCAAAAAAGGTGGAACATGCAGACAGATCGCAATGGGAGACTTGAATGCCTGCCGCTTGAGTTGAATGCGAGGTAGCCTGATGCGAATTTTGCATGGTTGTCATTCTGACAAGAAAACAAGCGCACCCCTATCAGGACAAACGCTATCAAGCAAAAGTGATCCAACTTCGATGGGCAGCATGGTCCAAATGCGGTAAGTTGTTGTAAGAAAGCAGCATGTGCCTGGATGGCGAAAATACAAACTCCGTGAGTGCCGTATTGCGGATGCGCAAATTGAGTTCAATGGAAGTCGCTGCAGGCGCTTGGAGCACTTGCCCCACTGCCGTCGAAATAGGGCCGCCACTTGAAACCACCAAAACACGCCCTTGGTGGTTTTCTCGGACATGCTTCAAAACCGTTTGAATGCCTGCTGCAAATTCTGCATAACTTGTCATGCCCTTGGGTTGGGTCTCACCCGCCATCCATTTTTGCAGTGCCGTTCGCAGCAAGCGAAAGTGGTGCTTGTACATCTCTGGCGTATCGGGCTTGGCAAGCGGCTCGGGATGAATGGTTTCAATCAAAGCATGGCTGTCGTATTCATTGAGTTCAGGCCACACTTCAGGCACATTGTGAAGTTGCGCGCCCTGTGCAATGCCTTCCCAAGTTTGCCGGTGTCTTTTTAAGCTGCCCATGAAAACAGCGTCAAACTTCAGTGCCTCTGCGCCAGTTTGTTCGGCAGCCGTTTGTTGCCAGTACTCACCCAAGCGAATGCTTTGCTTCTGGCCCAAGGCACTGAGTTGGTCGTAATCGTCGGCGCCGAAAGAAGCCTGACCGTGGCGCACTAAAAGAAGTTGTCCCATGGTGCTTAGTCTAAAGCCACACGGCCCTCAATGCAGGCCGCGGTGTCGCCTGCGACCCACACTTGACCTGTTTGAGTTTTCTTGAAGTCATTGTGCAAGCATCCATCCTGCAGTTAAAACCAAGACCGAAGACATGCACCGATTGAAAACCAGCAATCGCGTGCCCTTCAAAAGCCATTCACGCAGCAAGCTGCCCATCACGGCATAGGTTAAATTGCTCACCAAGCCAAACAACATCATGAGCGGCAGTAGCACCAGGCAACGCTCTAGGACATCGTCCTTGCCCGCGATCCATCCTGCCACCAAAGACAAGGCCAGCATCCATGCCTTGATGTTCAGAAATTGAAGTGCAACACCCTGGAAGAAAGTAATCTGCAATCGGCTCTCATCGGCTGTTGCCATCTCGCGAGTGCGCCAAAGTTTGTTTGCCAGCCACAACAAATACAAAGTACCCCCCAGCAAGATCACCCACCGAAGGGCTGGAACAGCCAATACCAAGTTACCCAAGCCTGCCATGCAAATGGCCAACAACAAGCCCCAACCTACAGGCACAGCCACAATGAACTTCAATGCTGACCGCAGTCCCTGATTGGCAGCCAGAGCCGTAGACAGGGTGGTATTGGGCCCGGGTGTGAAGCTGGCTGCAGTTGACAGCACCAACAATGCGGTGAACTCTTCAGGGCTGAAAACAAAGTTCATCAAGTGACAGAAAGAATTTCCCAGCGCTCCAGGGCATTCACCAACTCAGTGTCTATTTGGGCATCTCGCGCAAACAAGGCGGTGGCCTGGGCGGGATCTTTGGCAAACAAGGCGCTGTCTGCCAGTGATGCTCGAACTTCGCGCTGTTCTTTTTCTAAGCTTTCAATCAATGCGGGCAAGCCATCCAGCTCACGCTGCTCTTTGTAGCTCAACTTCTGCGCGCTCTTTGTGGCGGCCTTGGATTTTGCGGCAACAGTACCCGCCTTGTCTGGAGTGGGTTTGACAGCGTTTGAGCTTGTGTTTGAGCTTGAACTGGATTGCGTCGCAGCCTTGGCGGCGGCGGCCTTATTCTGCGCTTGAATGTTTTGGCTGCGCAGCGATTGGGTGAGCCAATCTTGCACCGAGCCTTCGTACTCGCGCCAAAAACCGGGATTCTCTGGCGTGGCTTCGCAGGCAATGATGCTGGTCACCACGTTGTCCATGAAGGCGCGGTCGTGACTGACCAAAAAGACAGTGCCTTGGTAATCTTGCAGCAGCTCCTCCAAGAGTTCCAGTGTTTCAATGTCCAAGTCATTGGTGGGTTCGTCCAGCACCAAGACATTGGCCGGTCTGGCAAACAAACGCGCCAGCAACAAGCGATTGCGCTCACCGCCAGACAATGATTTGACGGGCGATGTGGCGCGTGCAGGCGAGAACAAGAAGTCACCCAAATAACTCTTGACGTGCTGACGCTTGTTGCCAATCTCGATCCACTCACTGCCCGGGCTGATGAAGTCTTCTAAGGAGGCTTCCAAGTCTAGGGCGTTGCGCATTTGATCAAAATAGGCCACTTGCAAATTGGCACCTTGCCGAATTTTTCCACTGTCGGCCTCAAGCTCACCCAAAATCATTTTCAAGAGCGTTGTTTTGCCAGCGCCGTTGGGGCCCAGCAAGCCAATCTTGTCGCCGCGCAGCAGTGTGGCGGTAAAGTCTTTCAAAATAACTTTCACGTCACCTTCGGGCGAGGTGAATGACTTACAGACATCGGTCAGTTCTGCAACCAATTTGCCAGTGGGAGCCCCAGAGGCCACCTCCATGCGAACGCGTCCCACTTGTTCCCTGCGCGCACTGCGTGTGGCGCGCAAATTTTCAAGCCGTACGATGCGGCTTTGACTTCTTGTTCGGCGTGCTTCCACGCCTTTGCGAATCCAAATCTCTTCTTGTGCCAACAACTTATCGGCCTTGGCGCTGATCACGGCCTCCTGCGCCATTTGCTCTTCTTTGTTGATTTGATACTGGGCAAAGTTGCCCGGATAACTGCGCAAGCGACCGCGGTCCAACTCCACAATGCACGTGGCAATGCGGTCTAAAAATGCACGGTCGTGGGTAATGGCCACCACGCTGCCTTTGAAGTCGATCAAGAGTTGCTCTAGCCAAGCAATGGAATCCAAATCAAGGTGGTTGGTGGGCTCGTCCAACAGCAACACATCAGGGTGTGTCACAAGGGCTTGGGCCAGTGCCACGCGCTTGCGATTGCCGCCAGACAAAGTGGCCACCTTGGCGCCAGGGTCTAGGTGCAAGCGGTGCAATGTTTCATCGACACGTTGCTCCCAGCCCCAGCCGTCGAGTGACTCGATCTTGCTTTGCAAAACATCCAGATCGCCCACGCAATTGCTGTAGTCATCAATGAGTTTCATCACAGGGGCTAAGCCGCGCTGCACAGATTCGAAAATGGTGTCTTCCGACTCAAGCACAGGCTCTTGGGCCACATAGGCGATGCGAACACCTTGTTGGACATGCATGGTGCCGTCATCGGCGTACTCCATGCCTGCCAAAATTTTGAGAAATGAGGATTTGCCTGTGCCGTTGCGGCCAATCAGGCCAATGCGCTCGGAAGTTTCCAAGGCAAAGTCCGCGTGATCAAGCAGTGCAACGTGGCCGAAAGCCAGAGATGCGTCAAGTAAAGTAATAAGAGCCATGCCGCGATTATCAATGGCAAAAGAAAAACGCAAGGGCGGGCTTGCGTACCCTCAAAAATCTATGCTATATTCGATCTCTAGCTGAAAAACAGATTGTTTGAAGCGGGTCGGATAAGCCCTTAGCTTATGCCCAAGACAAGCAACAGTTTGGCAACAGTTTGACTGGCTGCATGTCCTTAGGCAAAGGCCTCAGGCAAGCCCCGAGCAGTTTTGAAAGTTTGAAATAACTTTTAAAAAAGTGAAAAAACCAAAAATTTTTTCACCCAGCACAAAAAACCGTGCTAGACTGCAAGGCTTCGCTGAAATGTTTTGAAAATCAAACTTCAAGCCTTCAGCAAATCGGAATAAGCCCCGAGCAGATACAAAGCAAACGGTTTAAAAAGTTTCATAATTTTTTAAATTGCTTGCAAAAGCCCTGAAAACGGTGCTACACTGCAAGGCTCCGCTGATCGCAGCGCAGTGCAACAAAACGACACTCTGTGTTGGCCTGTTGCGCTAAAGATCTTTAAAAATATACAGCCGATAAGTGTGGGCGTTTGATGGCGATTGCCAAGTTCTACGGAACTAAGTCTTAATTGGCTTACAAACGCTCATGGAAATAGAAGTGAAGTTCACTTCAATTCC
>Ga0214921_10006587_pt1 | contig 15821 bp, 7 predicted proteins | sample LL1505_MetaG_FD_177992 | JGI IMG/M metagenome (GOLD analysis project Ga0214921, IMG submission 177992) | Freshwater microbial communities from Lake Lanier, Atlanta, Georgia, United States - LL-1505 | ecosystem: Environmental > Aquatic > Freshwater > Lake | place: USA: Georgia | collected 2015-05-28
CATCCACCATAATTGAGTCCATTAATCCCTCCTAATGCATCATTAAATAAATTAGCAACAATACCACCTATAGTTGCTTTCTGACAAACATTTGGTCCTAAATTACATGCATTAGGATTATTCTTACAAAATTTGTAACATACTCTAGGATTCTTAGCATAAAATGATTCATCAGAACATGCAATAGCTTGATTACATCCATTTTGATTAAAATTAATAGAATCAACTCCAGTTAAATCAATCAATGAACCACCTAAACCTGTACCTGCTAAAGTAACACATGGTGTTTTACAATCTACACCAGTAGGACATCGTACATTCGGCATATATTTAGCACTCATTTTTAGATTTGTTTTTATATACAATAATAAACATATATTTATACAATTAATTTAAAAATATAATATTACTATTACAATAGTTCTGATATCTCTAAAGATATGTCTAATCAAGATCACAAACATTTTAACTCTGTCAATGAATTCTTAGATTATTTAAACTATAATACTAAACCTGTAGAAAAAACAATAATTGATAAAGAATTTGTTAGTTTACCACCAAAAATTGCAAACTTTGAAGAAACTGATAAAACAAATATGATATATGTAGATAAATTAAATCAATCACCTGATTTTGATGAATTAAATCAATCAACTGAAACAGATAATTTAGTTTATCCATCTAAATTTAATAGATTAATTCAATCATCTGACTTTAATAAAACAGATGGGTTAGATGTAGATGATACGATTAATACACTAGATGAATCAGTTAACTTTAATGGTACTAATGTTTTAAATGAGAATGATAAAAAAATATTTCATAATATGATTTATGTAATTGATCAGTTAACTAGTAAAATAGATAAAAATAACCTAGATTATTTAGAATCAGAAAATACTCAATTAAATAATCCTATGATCGATAAGATGAATAAATATAAGACTGAATATACGACTAAATTTTTAGATGAAAATAAGGATGAAAATCTAGACGAGACAGTTTGCAACTTAAATGTCAATAAAGAAGAAGAAAATGAGGTTAAATATAGTAATGATTACGAAGAATATATTAAAGATGATTATGATTATCCAGATAGTAAAGTAAATAAAGAATATATCTCAGATGAACACAATACTATAGATGAATTAAATCAAACAAATTTTAATCAATATCTCAATAAAGATTATGAATATGAATCACCATCTAAAAAACTCAAAACATCACACGAAATACAATCAGATGAAAATCAATCAATTGATTCTGATAAAACTGAAGAAACTATAACAGAAGAATTTCAACCAATTAATATTGATGATCCAGAGACAGAACTATTTATAGATAATTTATACGATTTTTTATATAAATATGGTCATGTTAATAATCGTAATAAAAAATATATTAATCCTAAATTCTTAAAGAATGAGACTGAATTTGTTGATGAAATAACAATCAATAATAATAGATTTATTTTAGATATTAATAGTTATAAATCATGTTATGTTGTTAGAACTGTTAAAAGAAAAATTTTATATGATTTTTCAGCTAGAAAGTATTTATTATTTAATAATCTTTTATTTGTTATTATGATATTAGAAAATATATTCTTTAATTCTATCACAAGATCTATGTTATTATTATTTAGTTTAATTGTATTTATGTTTATGCATCTTTTTGTCAATTCTTATAAGAATTGTAAACCAGAAACGTTTTGGAATAAGTTTTATGAATTTAATGCATTTTATACTGATTATAATTCTAATCTATTATTAATCGATTTTATTAATGATTATTCAGATACTAAGATAGAATTAGATTTAATTGGTGAATATAGAATAATATGCGATAAATCATTTATCATTGAAGGATACTACTTATCAGAAGATAACAAAAAGAATAAAATAAGTTTATTATTAAATAAACCAAATAAATATGGTGGTATGCACTCAGTTATTGAAGAATCATCTATTAATTTAGATAAAATTGTTGTTAATAACATGAACATTAATAATTTAGATATATTATTGTCTCTTAATACAAAAAATACTTTAGATAATGCTATTATAACTAATAGTTTAGTTTCATCATCTAATAATAGTTTACAAGGTTATAAAACATATAGTTTTGATTTAACAACAACAGAATATATTAATTTACCAATGTTTTTTAAATTATTCTCAAATAATATGTGTTAATAACATATTATTCATAAATAATAATTGTAAATATTAAATTAACTATAATTTTACTAATAATATAAATATACATTTCATAAATAATTGAATAAAAAAAACTAATATAATTATAATATTTTTTTTTGTTCGATTAAAAATATATATAATTTTTTTATTTTTGTTTGAATCAATTAGATATATAACAAAATGTCTCATTTAATAATATATCATTTATCTGATTGGCATATAGCATATAACAATGATGTAACATATAGATTAGAATCTCATGAAGCTCATAATACAGCATTTAATAATATAAAATCACATATACACAATCATAATATAACAAATGCAATAATAGTTATAACTGGTGATATTTTTACATTTAAAACTGAACTAAGAGGATATGATGTAGAAGACTTTTATAAATTTATCAAATTATACTCATCTATAGCACCTATATTTTGTATTCCTGGTTTATGTGACGGAAATATAGAAAGAGAAATAGATTTACTAAAACCATTAATAGAAAATGTAAAAGACACAAAATATCCAATTTATTATCTTAATTCAAATACTCCACAATATTTTACTTTATATAACAAAAAAATATGTATGTGTGGTATTAACATTCTCAATAATAATACTGGAAAATATAGTTTATATGATATATTTATTAATGATCATTGTTTAGATTTATCTGCGAGAAATTATGATATGTCTATATGTTTAGTTCATGGTAATATAACTAGTGAAGAACTTAAATCGACAATAGATATATCTACAGATTTTACAGATATGTTTGATATAGTTTGTGCTGGATCAATTCATAATTATAAAACTATAAATAATTGTATATATTGTGGTTCTTTATTTCAACAAAATAGAAAAGAATCTTTCACTAAAGGTGTAGGTGTATATACAGTTAATTTATTAAAATCATCTGAGAGACATATTGTTATACATAATATAAAAACAGAAGAACAACTACTCAATTCACAAGATAAATATAGTATACTTCATATAGATACTTTATTAAATAAAAATGTATTCATAGAGAGATATTTATTATTAGTTCATAATAATTATGGGCATATAACAGAAATACACAAAGATAACAGATTAATATATCAATCAGGTTTAAATGTTACTAAACCAAGATCAGTTAGAATAGATTATGAAAATTGTGATAAAATATATATAAATAATACAACTATAAATATAAAAAATAATTATCCTAAAATTCATGTAAAAATAAATGATAAATCAGAAACTGAAAAAGTATTAAAAGAAGCAGCTGAAAAATCAGTAATAACTAAAGTAGAGAATATATCAAATATTATATCTAATTATATTATATCTTATATATCAGATGTTAATCTGATTAAATCTGTATTAGAATTACATGACAAAATAACATTAGAATTTATACCCGAAATAAACATGTATAAATCTAGATTTAATATATCACAAATAAGATTCTCTAATATAACTGTTTATGGTAATGATAATCATGTAGATTTTAATAAAATATCTCTTGGATCTATTATTGGTATTACATCTAAAAATGGACAAGGTAAATCTACATTTATAAACGTAATTATTGCTGCATTATACAATTCAATTGAAAGAGGTAATTTAGCTCAATTAACTAGAACTGGTGCTTCTGGATATGATATTTCAATGGATATCTTTTCACAACTAGATATAGGAGTAACAAATAAAAAGATTAATATTAATAAAGATATAATCGCAGAATATAATCGTGATAAATCTATTAATGATATAAATACCACAAATAACACAAAACTAAGTAAAAATACTGATCAAATTACACATAATAAACTCTCTGATGATAAATCAATTATAATAGATAAAAATGATACAGATATAACTCAAATAAAAGAAGATAATAAAATAGAATCACCAATAACAACAACTAAACAATTTATCAATGAATATCAGATTAATAGAAGTAGATATTCTAAGAATATAAATGATGAATTAATATATAACAATGCTTTAACTATTAAAGGTAATGAAAATATCAAAAATATAGTCGATATGATAGTAGGTGATTATGATATTTGTATGTATACATGTTTTGCTCAACAAAAAACATCTTATAATTTTTTAACTGAAACAAATGCACATCAAAAGGATATTTTAGAGAAATTCTTTCACTTAGATATAATTAAAAAATTAAAAAAAGTAGTTGATGATCTACATAAAGAATACAATATTAAATTGAAATCTTTAAATAAACCTAGTAATGATTCTGTAGAAACTATTAAAAAAAGAATAGAAACACATAAACAAGAAAATATTAAATTAGAAAAAAGTATAACTGATGCAGAAATAGCTCTAGATAAATTGAGATCTCAAAAGGATGAATTACTTAGTAATAGACCTATAGTTAATAAAGATCTTTTAAATAAAGATTATTTAGCTAAATTAGAAAAGTATATAGCTAAACACGATATAACACATACATCAGAAGAAGAATTATGGACACAAGTAAGTGAATTACAATTACAAATATTACCAATAGATAATTTTAAGACTTCATTAACTAATATTACTGAATCGACAATAATAACATCAAATATAACTCTAAATAATAACACAAATAATCCAACAACAATTAATTTAATAAATAATATATCTCCAGATGACAATGTAGAGACATCAATAGAGAGATCAACTAAAATTATAGATAATATTATATATGCTATTAATACTGATATCAATAATTATAATAATCTATTAATGAATGCTAATCGTATTAAATCGGATATAGAAATAGAAATTAATAAGAGTGATAGTTTAATTCTCGCTAATAAAAATAATGAAACTCTTAATTCACTAAATATCGAAGAAATTCAATCACAATATGATAATCTAATAAAATCTAGACCTAAAGCAGAGATAAGCACAACAAGTATCAAAGATGAAATAACTAGAATAACTAATTTAATGAGAAATGTTCGTGGATTATGTACAGAAGATTATGAACCTTTATTTTCTACTACTTGTCAATGTTGTGTTAATAATAAGAAATTATTCGGTTATTGTAATATAGATGCTCTCAAAACTCAATTACTAGAAATAGACAAAAATAATACTAAAATAAGAGAGAGTAACGCTGAGAGAGATGTATCAATTAAAAAGATGGATAAATTAATAAGACTCAAGAAAGAATTAATATCTACTCAAGCGACTTTAGAAAATAACAAAGATAAATTAGCTAAACAACTCAATATTATTGATAAAATTAATAATAATATATCTATACTAAATAAATTATCTGTTATTTATGGATCTATAAAAACTGTTAGAACTAATGTAAAAGTCAAAAAGATGATGGAACAATTAGATGATATTAAAAAATATGAGAAATATACAAATACTATATTACAAGTAGAGAAAAAGATATCTAATTTATCTACACATATTACTGAATGGAGAGCTAATATTTTTCAATATCAAAGAACTCAAATATTAGATGAAAATCTTGTTGAAAGAACAAGATTATATGAAATATGTAAAGAAGATATAGAAAATGAAATCAAAATATATAATGCATATAGAAATTGTTTTAATGCTAAAGATGGAATACAAGTTAAATTATTAGGATTAAAATTACCTATATTAAACGAAACTATTAACTGTTATCTAAAATCATTTGATGTAGACTTTCAAGTATCTATAAAACTAGATTCAAAGAATGATATAGAAATTAATTTAGTTAAGAGAGGTAGTATTGAACCTATTAAATTAACAGCTGGTTATCAACATGATTTAATTAATCTTTTATTAAGAGTGGCTTTATGGAAATTATATGAAGGTCCTTTACCTAATTTTTTTGTATTTGATGAAACATTTTCACATGCCGATCAAATAAATCTATTTAAGACAATAGATTTTCTTAAATCTCTCAAAAAATCAGATTATCCACCACAATTTATATTGATTAATTCTCATAACTCTGATACTATAAATAATTTAGATCTAACTTTAAATATAGAACATGATGAAGTAGGTAGAATTAGTAGATTAAATAATGTTTCTAATAAACCGTTTATACCAAATAGTACAATTGATAGTTTAACACCATATGGTGAATTCTCACCAAATTATCTAGAAAAAATAATTAAATCAGCTATAAACAACTCAAATTCATTTACAAAAAATATAACAAAAAAGATATTAACAAAATCAGATAAAGAAAAAAATAATGAGGATAAAATGATAGAAATAATAAATAAGAAAACAGTAGATCTAGATGAAATAGAAAAAAAAATAAAACAACAAACAACTGATATTTCTACAAACTCTACAATATATGATGAACAATTAACATCAGATAACAATTATTATTCTAATATACTTAAAATAAATGTAGTAAATGGATTAACATGTATAATTTGTACAAGAACACTAGCTAATAATTCAACTCTTAATTCTCACTTAAAAACAAAAACTCATATGTATAAATGTGAGAAATACAAGAAAAAAAATGGACTATAAATATCTAACTTTATTTTTTGTTCATTAATTTAACTCTTAAGTACTCTATATTTTTTTTATCTTTTTATAATCGAAAAAACTCATAATTCAGAGAACTCTATTATTTTACGCTATTATCTCTTATTTTTTTATAAACAAAAAAATAGTTATAATAAATTTGATCATTAATTATACTTTCAACATCAACAGAATCATTACAATTAATTGTATTAATAATATGTTTATTTTTACTAAAATTGGATAAGTAATTGGAATAAATAAATTAATAAACATTATTCCAATAGGTAATAGAAAATAGTAGTGTTTATAAATAGTAACTGTACATGTTAATGCTAACAAAACTAAACAATAATTTATCTTTACAACAACATTTATTTTACCAATCTTTTTTTCATATTCAGATATAGTTGGTGTAGAATAAGCTTTATCTTTAAAACTATATCTTAATTCATGTAAATTATTATATTTTGTTTCTATTGAAACATTATGATTTATTTCGTTAAAATTCAGATGGTTTAATTTATAAGAATTATTATTTTCAAGTCTATCACCCATAAATAAAACTATATTATCAAATTCATTATTAATAGATTTATCTGCTATATTATCCTCGATTTCGTAAGCATCAACTATAGTTTCATTACATAAATAATTAGAATCATTAATTATGGAAATATTATCTATTTTATCAACAAACTTATTACAACTTTCTATATAATAATTAGATCCATAATTACTATCGATTATATTTGCATAATATATTTCGTGAGTTTTTAATACTTTAATAAATGAATGTGGATCACTTAGAAATATATTATATTTATTTCTAAATAACCATTGTTTAGTATTTAGCAAATGTAATTGATGTAAACATACAAATGTAATAAAACCTATACAACAAATACAAGAAATTATATAAGTTAATAATAATATATCAGCTTTAGGTAAATTAGATGAACGTATTATAATAATCCAACAAAAACTTGATATAATTTTATAAAAAAGATTAGTATACCATATCTTTTGTAATCTATATAGTTTATCACGCTCTTCAAGTTCTAATAACAAATTTAAATTATATTCATTAGTTATTTTACATGTATCTTTAGGTAATGTAATATATATTTCATTATAAGTTTTAATTATATCATAAGTATCAAACTGAGATATGAAAATAAATGCAAATGTAAATATATATTTAATGATTGATATGATCATATCATCTTCACCAGAATATTTATTTTGAAATATTTCATAAAAATTAATAGTTATAAATATTACTTTCAATACAAGCACAAAAGCATGAACTATATCTAACAAACATTTATTACTATTATATTCTAGAATATCATCCTTAGATTTTTGTTCATATTTTTTCCATAAATCAACAAACTCTTCAATGCTAATATCTACCTTATTTTTACTTAATTCAATATTAGATGATTTCTTAAATTCTTTTATTTTGTTATAAAATTCTTTATCATTTAATACTCTATCTAGTAACAATTTATCAATATATGAATTCATTTTAGAGAACATATATAAAAGTTCTAATAATTATTAGATAACAAGTTTTTAACATAATTCATTAAAATAAAAGAAATTATAATAACATGTCAGAAAGTGTAACAAAATACATACAAAATATTACTACAGATTTAACTACAAGTATTATAGAAGATAAAATTAATGATTGTTTATTAACAAATCTTGTAGATATTACTCAAACTAATAAAACAAGCAAAATAATAGATCAGATAACTAATAATATAAATAATCAAACATCTGATGATGCTATATTAATTAAAATTTTAAGTAGATATGGTGGTGAACTAGATTATGAAGAAATAATACCTGTAATTGTAGAAGATTATGATTATTTAGATGAATCAATGAATTATGCAAATATGTGTTATATATATCAACTTAAGAATATTATATTAATAATTACTAATATAATATTATCTGATAGATTATTTACTAGACAAGTAACTCCAACATATAAAAGTGAACAAGCTTTTAACCAAAATGAAGTACAATCAACAGCATATTTAGATATGTTATTTATAAAAAGATATATAAATAACAATCACAAAATAAAAATAACAAATAAAGATTCATGTAAACTATTAACAGTTACTAAATTTATAACTATTATGATGAAATTATTAATAATTTATGGTGATCAAGAATCTAGGTTATTAAATTATATATTAGATGAATATACAAGTATATATGATGGATTAGAAGATATAATCCAATTAATTTTAGAATATAATAGAGTTGATATTTTAAAATCTATGATTGATAATTTTACTAAAAGAGAAATTGATAGTAAACAATATATTTTAGAAAATGCAACAAATTTAGCTTTAATTTCTCTTAATCAAAATTCTATGTTGTCATATTTATACATATCTTTATTAGCATCAGAACGTATTAATTATAAAGTATTACTACATTCAAGGTTGAATCTATTACCTAAAAAATATACATATACTATAGATATTAACAAAAACATAGAATTTATTAAAGATAGGTATATTTCTGAATATGATATTAGTTATCATAATACTTTATTAACATTAGATAATATAATATAATGAGTAATTTATATCTCTATTATATACTTATTTAATAACTATATTTATTCCATTAAACTATGAGCTTTAAAATGAGCTACTGAAATACCTGGTACTGGATTGTATCCCATAGGTATTTTTAGTGTTAATTCTATAGTAACTAAAACTGATAGAAACAAAAGGGCTGCAATAATAGCATATCTCAACATTTTAATACAAATAAAAAATGAATTTGCTTTTTAATAATTCAATACATATAAAACTCAAAGGTTAACTACGATGAATATTAATACTTTGACTTCAAATATGATAGATCAGACTATTAATAGAATATCACTAATAGATGACTCAACAGATCCTAGAACACGCGATATAACTACTATAGAACCTTCTAAACTGAGAAATATAGATATTTCTATTGTATCTGAAATTTCTACAGTTTCAAAAGATGTAGAACAACAATATCCACAATATATATATACTCAATATTCTGACACAATGGATATGATCAAATCTGGATATATAATTGATTATAATCAAATGTTGTTAGATTTATTGATAGATATTTCTATGAGAAATGGTATATATAATAAAAAAATGATAAAAACAAAGAGGTTTAGAATTCAATGTGGTGAATATTTAAATAAAGAGCTTATAAATATACTAAATATACATAAATGTCATATAGATACACTATCAATATGTGAACATGAAATATTGAATCAATCATATATAATAGATCATTATTATGGTGATGAATTTATAGAAGAGAAAATCTATAATAGAACTTTATTATCTATAATCTCAGAATTAGAAATATTAAGAATCAATTATAAAACTGAAAAAAGTAAATTTAGAAAATCTAAAATTCTTATAGAATATTATAACTATAAAAGAGCTAATTATGATATTGATGAATCATTTACTTCTAAATATGATGAAGCTCTAATTAATTGTACTAGATTATATGTTAACAATTATCAAGAAATTGATGTAACAATAGAACGTAGAAAATTTAAAGAAATGGCTACAAAATTTATATCATCAATAGATTATATATATAAAGCAATTTTGATAAATCCCGCACATGAATTTACTATTCAAAAAGTAAATGAACCATGTAGTTATGTAGAACGAGTTAGTTATGATATTTTAGATACATTTAGTAATTTTACGATTACATATGATGAAACTGACTTATCTGATAAATTTAACACTATTGATGAAAAAGGTAAATTAATAACAGAATTTAATATGTTAAATATAAATGATGTTGAGATTCTTACAAGATACATAATGCATTTCTGCAATTTAATATTCTCAGAAAGAAATAAACAGATAAAACATCAATCTCATATTGCAAATATACAATGTGATGCTAGAATATCTGTAGGAGTAACTAAATTATTACAATTACATATAAAATTAAGATCAGCTATAAACAAATACAAAGAAACACATAAAGAAGATATAAAATATATATTTATGTACTATTTAGCTTGTGTATTTGTAATAGAAAATAAATATCAACAATTGATAGATTGTATATTATGGTGTGATTCATTCTATCTTGAAGCAATTTATAATATAATCATGTTGAGAAACAAATCAGCTGATATATTAATTAGATTCTTACCAAAAACACCAAGAATAGATTCACTTTTGACAAATATTGCTCAAACAAAATCTTTAGAAACAACATTGTTATTAAGAGATTATTTAATAAATTTAAATGAATCAGGATGGTTTCATTCTAGAGAGCAAATTATTGATTTTAAAAATACAAAAGAGAGTCAGTTATTTAATCTAAAAACAATGAAGATTAAAACTAAAGAACTAATTGATATGAAGATAATAACTGATTCATCAAATATTAATATTACTAATGAAGTTGAAAAAGTTTCATTAATACTAAATAAAATTAATGATACTCTTGCAATAGACACTGATACGTATAATAAAAAGAAAGAAATATATATGCATCAATTAAGAGCTTTTCATATGGAAGTTTCTAATTGTATAGATCATTTAGCTGAGACAACTTTTACAGATTCAGTGAATAAAATAACTTATGAAATTATTAATATTCTATTAGAAATAATAGTTTACATTTTCCATGAAAACTTTATAGGTAAACTTGAAAATTTTAATTATATAAATTTAATCAATGCAACTCATATATCTATTCATAATCAACTCTTGTCAACATATGAAAAATTAGTAAAATATATATTTACTTATGATCAATTATTACCAAATATATGTCCTAGATATAGGGTTTGTTCAATGGTATTAAATTCATTAAGTTCATTGTTTGTTTCTACAAATAGAGTACCTACGATAAATAAACTATTACCAGATATAAAACAATTACTAATAAATGATTCGTATGTTGTGAACTGTAGAGTAGAATCAAATTCAATGATTAAACATAAACTACGCAAATTAAACAGACAATCTTCAGTGCAAATAGAAAAACCATCAATCATATCTAACCATTCAGATATAAATGATGAAATGACTCATTCAATAGATTCTTCTATTAATACTGAGAAAATGATTGAATTTGATGAACAAATTCATTTATCGAAGAAAATGAAACTATAGATTTAAAGTTATATTTTTTTTGATTCATAATTGATTATCACTTATAGTATTTTTTATTATTTATGATATAAATATATCTCATTTGCTAATCAACAAAAAAAATAATATTAATTGATTAATAACTCAACAAAAATTTAGTATTATTAGCTAATTTAATCATAGTTGATTTAGTCGTAAATTTTAACTTATTATATTTCAGAAAATTTTGTAGTGAATATTTATTCATGTAAGTATCATTGACATTATTTCTGATAAATTCATAATATAAAATAAACCATATAAGTAGAAAGTTATTCATATTATTAGTTTTATTAATTGTTATAGTTAGTGTATCAAAATTATGATTACTGATACTATTACATTCATCTATTTTATTATCTTTTGTATTGATATTATTCTCTATTTTATAATCATTTTTATTCTTTATAGTAATAAGATTATTATATTTTATATTTGAAAAATTATTGTAATCTATTTTATGATTATCATTTAATAAACTATTATTAATTAAACTATTATCTTGTAATTCATTATTACTTACATCGATAAAACATATATAATTATTAATAAGTTGATCAAAAGACATTACCAATTTATACTTATTTAACTCTCCTATAATAAATGGTTTATTAGTTATATATTTAATAAAAATATTACTATTATATTTGATTTTATTAACCATATATCTATAAGATAATTGATCAATTATTTGTTTATTATCTAGTAAATAATTATTACTAAAAATCCATTTATCTTGTAAAACACTAAATGTTATTGATTTAGATAATAATTTAACAATAGTTTGTTTATTTGCTGATTGTAAACTCAGATAACTTGTACATAATAATAAATTAGAATCTGTAATAAACCCACTATTATTTAAGTTATTAATAATACTATTATAAATATCAATTGATTTATCTTTATATATTATTTCTTTGTTATTAAATGTTATATTATAGGTATACTCAATTAACTCTATATAAATACTATATTCTATATCTAATCTATCAAATCTAATATCTCTCTCTGATGAATTGAATTTGTCATAAAAATTAATAAATCTATATTCATTCTTAGTATTGATATATTCACGTTCACAAATGATTAATTTGATAAATTTGATTATATTAAATAAGATTAATGTTTTATTCTTAAATTCATACGCTCTTGCATTGTAAACTCTTATAGTTTTATTTATTATATATTCAGGTAATAATAGACAATTATCTAATGAAAATTTAATCATATAGATAAAAGACTCATATAAATGATTCTTAGTTAATTTTACTTTATCTATATCCTCATTGATTGTCTTTTTGTTAAAAAATTTAGTAACAGATACTTCTTCTTTAATCAAATAATTATATAAAAATTTCTTAAACATATCTATTGCATGAGTATGAGTAAATGGTAAATAAAATTTATTGTCATATTCTATACTCTGATTATTATATATTTCTCTTATGTGTTTGTCATCAACAGTTGAGTATTTAATCTTGACTACTTTATGTAAATCAATTAAATTACTATCAACAATTATATTACTACTAATTTTATCATTATATTTAATTGATTCAGATATTTTATAATCTATTTCTTTAATAGGTTCATCGATATTTAATCTTTTAGTTATTAAATCATAATCAGGTAGGTCATATTCATCAGTTATAAATTTAACAAGTTCTGAATATGTTATATTTTTGTAACTATTAATATAAGAATCGTTAACTAACTTAGATATAACTACATTGTTTACTAAATACGATGGTGAATCAATAGATACTATTTTAATATTATTATTATAACATATCTTGAATAATCTATGAACTAAATGTAATTCTGGTTGATAGTATGTATATATTGTTTTGTATTTAACTAATTCAGTAGCTATGTTAACATCAGATGTTATATACTTAACAGTAGATCTATATATCTTCTCTAATTTCTTATAATAATAGTTAAAAGATAGTTTATGAAATAAATACTTATTGTTATTTACTTGTTTATTAAAAAAGAAAGGGTCTTCATACAAAATCACATATGTTTGTGGTAAAATAATCTTTCTTAATTTATGTATATTAATCAACTGATTAGGATATATTAATATACAATTTTTGATTAATAATTCATTAGATTTATCTGTTTTATTTTTATATTCATTAAATACTCTTGATATCTCAGTACTAGTAATATTATCACAAATAGTTTTATCTCTTTGTACTTGTTTATTAACTTTACTTGTTTCATAGTTTTTAGAAACACGATTTTGTAGTTTATTATTTTTATGATTTTTATTAGACTTAATGTGTTTACCTTTACTCTTTCCATTATGAGATTTCATTTTCATTTATTATTGATTGAGTATATAAGTAAATTTTATTACTTTTATCAAATACTTAATTTTATATTATTTTTTGTTAATTATATTTGAATCCATTAATTGTAAGCCTATTTAAATAAAAGTGTTTAAGATGTTAAACGATTAACCATAATAGTTTATCATCAATTTAAAAACTAATCATGGCAAAATCAAAATCTAAAAATAACAAAAAATCAAAAACTAAATCAGAACCTAAACTAGATCTAGATGGTCCTATTTCAGAACAATTATCTTATTATGGTAAAAAAATCAGTAGATTAATCAAATACATGGATTTAACTAAATCTAATTTTGCTGAAATTCCAGATTTAGTAAATGAAGATATAATTAATACAATTGTTAATCATGGTTTAAATGTTAGTGAAAACAACAAACTAGCTATTGAATTTATAGATAAATTAAAAGTAGAATTATCTACGTTGCCACCAACAGCAACGCTAGAAGATAAGATTAAAATATCTAATAAATTAAAAAATGTATTACTCGAAGAAAGATATAAAATATTCTGTCAAAATATTATGGCTGTCAGATCTACTCTTTTATTATCTTTTGATTATGTAGATCAACCAGCATTTTATGCCGGTTGTGCATTCCAAATGTTAGTATTAGTTGAAGGATTAATGGAACAAAAATTAAATAATATGGAGACTGAAAGTTCAAGTAATTTGACAAGTGAATTTGATGTAGAATCTTTATCTAATAATATTACAGATAATATTGATATGTTAACTAATACATTAATGCATATTGATGAAAGTAGAAAAACTATGGAAAAAATAGAAGATGAAGAAACTGATAGCGATTCAGACTTTACGGAAACTGATAGTGATTATAGTAATAGTTCTAGATCTAGTAGATCATCTTACAGTTCTGATAGTTCTGAAACAGATAGTTGTAGTTCAAGATCATCAAATTCAGATGAATCAGAAAGTGAGTCAAATGATTCTAGTTCTTCATATTCAGATAGTTCAAGTTATAGTTCTAGATCCGATTCATCAGACTCGGATTCAGATAGTTCAAATTCTAGTTCATCAAGTTCTGATTCTAGTTCAGATAGTTCATCAGAATCTAGTTCTGGATCTGATTCTAAATATAAATCACGTAAAAATAATAAAAAACATAAAAAAGAAAGTAAAAAAAAATCAAATAAATATGATAAAACCAAGTCAGATTCAAATAATTTATTAGATAGTTTAATTGATAAATCTGATATATCAAGTGAACATTCTTCAAGTAAAAGTAATGATGATAGTGAAAGTAGTGATAGTGACTCAAATAAACAATGTAAAAAAAATAAGCATAAATCATCTAAAAAGAAATCAAAGTATGTTAGCTCATCAGATTCTAGTTCAGAAGATTCAGAAGTTTCAAGCAAAAGTAGTGAAGATAACCACAAACATAAAAATAAACATAAAAAGAAATTAGATATATCTAATAAATCAAATAAACTAAATGTTGTATTAAAACTTCAAGATAGTGAACAAGAAAATCCATCTACAAAACAAGAAACTAAATTATCTACTAAATCAAGTAAAAATAAACACA
>Ga0214921_10006590_pt1 | contig 15816 bp, 15 predicted proteins | sample LL1505_MetaG_FD_177992 | JGI IMG/M metagenome (GOLD analysis project Ga0214921, IMG submission 177992) | Freshwater microbial communities from Lake Lanier, Atlanta, Georgia, United States - LL-1505 | ecosystem: Environmental > Aquatic > Freshwater > Lake | place: USA: Georgia | collected...
AATTGCCCATGACCAACTTGAGTCTATGTTGTTAGAGCTTACTTTAAGCTTTATGGAAAATACCGATGTTATAACTGCTGGCGATTTACGAAGCTCTGGAAATACATTGGCTTTTATGGATCCGCGCATTAGGAAGGCGATTCACCTAATGCGTACATCTCCCCAAGGCTTTAATGACATCGCATTAGTCGCTAAAAGCGTTAATCTATCTCGCTCACACTTCTTTGAGCTCTTTCGACGTTGTACTGGATTGTCGCCAGTAGTATTTGCTAATGTGCTTCGAATGGAATTTGCATTCTACGCTCTAGCTGATAAGGATGAGAGCTTGATACATATTGGGGATGAGTTGGGGTTTTCTGCGCAAGGTCATTTCACTCGGTTTTTTAAACAGCACCAGGGGGTTACCCCAAGCCTTTATCGTCAGCAAGTAGAAAAGGCACCCAAGCTAGAATCCTAGGGTTTACCTGATGCATATAATCAGACTCTAAGGTAAGCAGTCGGACTTTAGGGTAAGCATGCTGCTTATCCGGTGGTTAAGCTTCTTTCAGCATTAATTTATATAAATTCAGCTCAAAAGAGTAGATTGAAACCAAGTGCAAATTATTTAGGCAGGTCATGTGAACGCGTAGAAGATGTTGCTCTTCTGACGGGGGGAGGTCGCTACCTCGATGATCTCCCTTTGCCGGTTGGAACCTTGTATGCAGCAGTTGTGCGCTCTCCAATCGCTCATGGAAAAATTATTTCCGTTGACATCGAGCAGGCATTACAGATTAGGGGTGTGAGGGCTATTTTGACGCTCAAGGATGTCCAGGCCTGGTCTAATCCATTGGTGGTTGCTGTGAAAACCTCTATGCGTCAGTGGGTATTGGCTAGAGAATACGTGCGCTATGTGGGAGAGCCTATAGCAGTAGTCATTGCAGAATCACGTGCGCTGGCAGAAGACGGGGTTGAGAAGGTTGGGGTCAATATTCAGCCTCTTCCTGCTTTAGTCGATGTAGATGCTGCTCTACAAGATAATTCCGTCATTTTGCATGAGGATATTGGTAGTAATTGTGTTTCAGATCGCTCATTTCAATACGGTGATCCAGATACTGCTTTCCAACAGGCTGCCAGTGTCATTGAAGTGGATATCCGCTATCCTCGCAATTCTTGTACACCCATAGAAACAGGGGGTGTGATTGCACAATGGCGAGAGGCGGACTCCTCATATGAAGTAACGTCAAATTTTATGGGGCCATTCTCATTGCAAGTTGTCATGGCTGCTGCACTCAAGATTCCCGGAACAAAATTACGCCATCATGTTGCCCCAGATTCTGGCGGTAGTTTTGGCGTTAAGCAATCAGTATTGCCATATATCATCATGAGCTGCTTGGCATCGCGTAAAGCTGGTGCCCCAGTGAAATTTATTGAGGATCGCTTAGAGCATCTTCAGGCAGCCACTTCTGCAACATCTCGTCACACTCATTTACGTGCCGCAGTGGATGAGAATGGAAAAATATTAGCGCTAGATTACGATCAAATTGAAGATTGTGGTGCCTATTTAAGGGCTCCTGAGCCAGCAACCCTGTATCGCATGCATGGGTGCGTGACGGGCCCATATCAAATTCAGAATTTAAAAATTCGCAATCGTATCGTATTGATCAATAAAACGCCCACTGGACTAGTGAGAGGATTTGGTGGTCCTCAGGTTTATTACGCGCTAGAACGCTTGATTCATAAAATTGCGAAAACCTTGGGCAAAACGCATCAAGAAATTGCAGCACTAAATTATGTTCAAAAAGAACAATTTCCATATCGGGCAGCCGCAGGAGCATTACTAGACTCTGGTAACTACCAACAGGCTTTGAAAATATTGGAGAGTTCTCCAGAGTTTCGAAAAATATTAGACCGTAGAGAGCAGGCTAAAAAAGAAGGACGTTACTACGGTATTGGTATTTCCTCGATTGTTGAGCCTTCAGTTTCTAATATGGGTTACATCACAACTGTTCTAACAAAAGAGCAAAGAGCAAAAGCCGGCCCAAAAAATGGAGCGATTACCTCGGCAACTGTGAGTATTGACCCTTCTGGAAATATTGCTGCCAATATTGCTTCAGCTCCAGCCGGTCAGGGCCATCAAACTGTTATCAGCCAGCTATTAGCAGACGTTTTTGGCGTCTTGCCTTCACAAATTCAGGTAAATGTCGATTTTGATACTGCTAAAGATGCATGGTCAATTGCCGCTGGCAACTATTCAAGTCGTTTTGCGGGAGCAGTTGCAGGCACAGTATTTCTTGCGGCTGAAAAGCTAAAGGCTCGAATTGCTGATTATGCAGCGCACGCGCTGCAGTCAATACCAGAAGACTTAGTATTTGCAAATGGATACATATCGGTAGCTGGAGATGAAAGTAGGCGTATTTCTTTCTCAAGATTATGCGGAAATTTTCACTGGTCTCCAGGATTGATTCGAGAGGCTCTTGGACCTGAAACCGTTCTTGCACTACAGGAAACGCACTTTTGGAGCGCAGATGTTTTAGAGGCGCCTGATGAGGATGATCGAATTAATACTTCTGCTGCGTATGGCTTTGCTATCGATGCCTGTGGGATCGAGATAGATCCCGAAACTTGCTCCGCAAAGGTTGATCAATACATTACCGTGCATGACGCAGGAAAAATACTAAATCCAGCCTTAGCAGATGGGCAGATTTATGGTGCCTATGCACAAGCTGTTGGGGCAGCTCTTTTTGAAGAGTTTGTCTACAGTAGCGATGGAAATTTTCTTTCAGGAACTTTTGCGGATTATCGCTTACCTACCGCAAGTGATATTTGCACTCCTAAAATCTATCACCAAGAATCTCCAAGCCCATTTACCCCCTTGGGTGCTAAAGGAATTGGTGAGGGAAATAGTATGAGTACACCAGTTTGCATTGCAAATGCAATCGCAGATGCATTAGATGTCGAGGATATTGTCCTGCCTGCAACCCCAAGTCGCATTCATGCCCTTCTTGTGAAAAAGGGTTCGCTCAAGCTTGATAAGTCATCTAATCAGATTTCTTCAATGGTTTCGAATGCAGATTATCCTTTGAAAGCTCAGGGCGAAGTTAGGTTGCAGGTTCTTCCAGAGAATATTTTCGCAGTTTTACTTGATCCGGAGAGATTGAAAAATGTTATTCCGGGCTGTGAATCCATACGTAAAACATCTCTATCCAATGGTGTTCGGTTTGAGTGCATAGCTGTTGTACGAATTGGTATTGCAAAGGCTCGCTTTGAAGCCAAGGTTGATTTAACAAATATTCAAGAGCCTGATAGTTTTTCCTTAGGTGGAGAAGGTCGGGGCCCATTAGGAATGGCGTTGGGAATGGGTCAAGTAAGCCTGAAGAATGATGGGGACACCACTGTTTTAAAGTATGACTATCAAGCTCAGGCATCAGGCAAGCTTGCAGCAATTGGTAGCAGGTTATTAGAGGGTGCGATTCGATTAGTCTTGGATCAACTGTTTAGAGCACTTGCAAAAGAAGCCGGTGCAAAACAGGAAGGCTTATTGAAACTCTTGCTCAGCAGATTATTTACTATATTAGGAGTTGGTAAATGAAGTCTGCTCCATTTGTGATGCACCAGGCCAACTCTCAAGCTGATATTGTAAATTTATTGGATCAGTATGGTGATGATGCTCGTATCATTGCTGGTGGTCAAACGCTTATCCCCGTATTGGCAATGAGAGTTGCTAGCCCCGATCATCTAATCGATATCAATAAGGTTATAGAGCTCAAAAATTTTGGTGTTTCTGGTGATGTCCTTTTGGTTGGGTCCGGTGTTAGCCAGGCTGTATTAGAAAAATGGAGTGATCTTGATAAGACTCAGCCACTTTTAAGCATGATGTTCCCATGGATCGCCCATGCTCCAATTCGGAATCGAGGAACAGTATGCGGATCGATTGCCCATGCTGATCCCAGCGCCGAATTAGTTCTTGGCCTAGCCGTACTAGAAGGCTCTGTCACACTAGTCAGTAAAAAGAAGAAGCGGATAGTTCAAGCCAAGGATTTTTTTCTAGGGGCACTTCAAACTTGCCGTCAATCAAATGAATTCATCGAGTCTGTTCAGTTTCCTATTCGTGGGCATGATGCCAGATTTGGATTTGCCGAGTATGGTTATCGCCATGGAGATTTTGCAGTAGTAGCTGTTGCAGTCATTCAGGAAGGCAATAGTTGGACTGTAGGGTTTGGAGGTATTGATGATACTGCGCGGGTATATAAATGCGTTGCTAATTCTATAAATGAGATTGGCCAGTTTATTGATGATTTAGCCTCTGAAACAGAGGTTAGGGAAGATCCAACCGCAACTTCAGGACTACGCCGACATTTGATGCGCTCACTTGGGAAGCGTGCATGCCAACAAGCTATAGATTTTAGAGTGATTAAATAGAATGAAGAACCACTTAGTAACATTATCTTTAAATGGGGTTGAGCGCGAAGCTGCTTGTGAATCACGTACTACATTGCTTGATTTCATTCGACATGATTTGGGCTTAACAGGGACCCATACAGGTTGTGAACATGGCGTATGTGGAGCATGCACAGTTGAGCTTGATGGAGAAGTTGTTCGTTCCTGTCTGATGTTCGCATATCAAGCTGATGGGACTAGCGTTAATACCGTAGAGGGTTTTTCGAAATCTGGCGAGATGTCTGATCTACAAAGCGCATTTAAGAAACATCATGCGCTTCAATGCGGATTTTGTACGGCTGGATTTTTGATGTCAGCTGAGGACTTACTGAATAAAAATCTAAATCCAACTGAGAAGGAGGTTAGGGAGGGTTTATCAGGCAATTTATGTCGATGTACTGGATACGTAGGAATAGTCGAGGCAGTTTTAGAAGTTGCCTCAGCTAGGGCCCACAAAAATGGGAGTGAGCATGCTTGATTTAGGCAGAACTTTTTTGCAGGCTGTTGAGCGCGATCCAAGTAGCTTGGCAATTGTAGATGGCAGTAAGCGCTATACCTACGGAGAGTGGGCGCTACATATTGGTGCTGTTGAACAATTTTTTAATGAAAAAGGCCTGAAGAACGGTGATCGGATTTTGACTATTTTGCAGAATCGCTATGAGGCAGCCACTATTCATTGGGCTTGCCAGATGGCGGGTATCGCTATAGTCCCATTAAATTGGCGTTCTAAGCCTGATGAGATTGATTATTGCGCTCAAAATGCTGATGTCAAACTAGCATTCGTTGAGGAGATATCCCTTAGTAAATATTTGCAATCTGAAACTAGCAAATCAATCTCCGTCATTCTTTGTATGGAGAAGGGACCTACAGATGAATATACATATTTTGATGAGTTAATACAAGTAGGTGTGGAGCCTACTGCACAGGGTCATGTTGAGGATATTTCTGTCATGCTTTTCACTTCCGGCACTACCGGCAAGCCGAAAGGTGTCCCAAGAAAACAGCGGGCTGAGCGGGCAGCGGGAATTGCACATGTAGCTCAAAATCAGTATGCCATGGCCGAGGTGACCTTAGGCGTAATGCCTCTTTATCACACTATGGGGGTGCGTACACTGCTATCCCTATGCATTGTCAATGGCACATATGTTGCTGTACCACGTTGGGATGTGGATGTGGCAATAGACGCAATTGAGCGGGAGGCAGTGACTCATCTCTATTTAGTGCCAACGCTTTATCACGACATGCTCCAGTCAAAAAACTTCAATGCAAGTCGAGTTAAAACTGTTAAGAAGCTGGGATTTGCAGGCGCTCCTATGCATGATGCTTTATTGCTGAGTCTGAGTGAAGCCTTCTCTCCTGAGTTATTCGTAAACCATTACGGCTCAAGTGAAATCTATACATACACGATTAATCAGAATGCTGTGTCTAAGCCAGGCTGTGCTGGCAAAGCTGGAATAAATGCACGTATTAAGGTGGTTAAGCTAGATCAAGGATCTATACAGACTATGCCTACACAAGTGGCATCCTGTAATGAAGAGGGGCAGATCATTTGTGACCTCTCTGGGGATGAAGCATTTGAAGGTTACTGGAAGCGACCAGACGCAGATCAAAAATCTATTCGGGACGGCTGGTATTTCACTGGTGATACAGGCTACTTTGACGAGTCAGGCGACTTATTTGTTACAGGTCGCGTAGATGACATGATTATTTCTGGGGGAGAAAATATTTCCCCTGTCGAAATTGAATCAATCTTGTCTTTGCATCCCTTAGTGAGTGAGGTAGCTGTTGCAGGATTGAAAGATGATCGCCTTGGCCAAAAAGTAGTTGCTTTCATTAGGGCTTGTGGGATTGTAGATTCAATTGCCCTAGATGAATATTGCCGAGGTTCTGATTTAATCAACTTCAAGCGCCCCCGTGAATACGTATTTGTTAAAGAAATTCCCAAGTCACCAGTGGGAAAGGTATTGCGGCGGATGTTAGTTGCTGGCGAATATGAAAGAGCTTAATTTTTTTACTAGAAAGACCTTATGACTACAATTTTGAAGCATCCCTTTAGTAATATTCTTGATAACCCTGATGGTTTCTATGTGGAGATTAACGAATCCCAACAAAGAGCAGATATTGTTTTAAAGAGGCCTCCTTTTAATGTGATACAGATGCCACAGCGCGATCAATTACGCGCTGCATTCGAGACCCTAGATGCTGATGATCGCGTCCGTATTATTGTATTGAGAGCAGAAGGGGAGCACTTCTCTAGTGGTGGGGATATTAAAGGGTTTTTGGAGGCAACCCCAGAGCATGTTTCAAAGCTAGCCTGGAATATTGCAGCACCTACGCGTTGTTCAAAACCAGTTATTGCTGCAAACCATGGCTATTGTTTCGGTGTTGGCTTTGAAATTTCTTTAGCATGCGATTTTCGTATAGCAGCTGAATCTACTCTTTATGCATTACCAGAGCAAAAATTAGGTCAAATTCCTGGCTCAGGTGGATCTGCGCGTTTACAAAAAATGGTTGGCATAACCAGAACCAAGGATATCGTGATGCGCTCTAGGCGTATCAAAGGGCAGCAAGCATATGAATGGGGCGTAGCAACTGAGTGTGTCCCAGATTCTGAGCTGGCTAGTACCGTTTCTAAATTGGTAGATGAACTGCGATCATTCTCACCTCTTGCACAGAGAACAGCAAAGAAGATGCTGAACGAAACAGAGGATTGTCTATTAACTACAGCAATCGAGGTCGAGGGTCATTGCTATAGCCGCTTACGTAATTCAGAAGATTTTAAGGAAGGGGTTGAAGCTTTTCATGGAAAGCGTCAACCAAATTTTGTTGGCCGTTAATTTTTTAGAGGAGAGTACATCATGAAAAAGCAATTTGAAACAAAAAAAATCGCTCTAGCTGTAGCTTTGTGTTTTGGCGCATCTTTAGTTTCTGCGCAATCTGGCCCTATCAAAATTGGAGTCGTAACACCATTATCCGGGACCTATACTCCAATTGGCGAACAAGTCAAAATGGGCTTAGATCTTGCCGCTAGGGAAATTAATGCTGCTGGCGGTATTAATGGTCGAAAAATTAATTTGATTTATGAAGATGAAGAGGCAAATCCTGCGGTTGCCACTCAAAAGGCAGAGAAATTATTCCAGGTAGAAAAGGTCGACTTTTTAACTGGTACTGTTAATTCCGGATCTACATTAGCGGTAGGACAGGTGGCCGAGCGTAATAATAAGCTAATAGCAACATCGGTTTCATTTGCGGATTCGATTACAGGAGATAAGTGCTCACCCAACGTATTCCGTGTAAATGCACGTGCAGGTATGCAGTCTGCAGCATTAGCTGCATGGGTTAATAAAGAAATTCCTAAGGCAAATATATTCTTTATCGGGCCTGACTATGAGATGGGGCGTAGCACCGTATCAGCATTTAAGAGGGCATCTACTGAAAAAGGCGCTAAAGATGTTGGCGAAGTTTTTGCACCTCTCGATAATAAGGATTATTCACCATACTTCGGCCAAGTAAGGGCCACCAAGCCTAATGTGATCTATACCTCAGTGGCTGGAAACGATACTGTACGGTTATTTTCACAGATGGAAGAGTATGGCGTGAATAAAGGGGTGACACTTGTTGGAGCATCTGGCACAGTCACATCTCAAAATATGGGTGCTATTGGTAAGTCTGCAAATGGCTTTGTAACAGGCGTTGGCTACTCTCCTAAGTTAGATAATCCAGCGAATAAAAAGTTCGTTGCCGATTTCCAGAAAGCTTATAACAAGCTACCTGATCTTTATGGTGCAGATTCTTATGGGCTTTTATATTTTTACAAAGCTGCTGTAGAAAAAGCTAAGTCTACTGAAACCGATAAAGTTCGAACAGCAATGAAAGACTTAAGCTGGCAAACTCCACAAGGCACCAAGAAGATGCGTGCCGGTGATCACCAGGCAATGCAAGATATGTTTGCTGTCCGAGTGGAGAATGGCGAATTTAATATTGTCGGAAGAGTTCCATCTGATCAGGCAATTGGTCCTGATGTTTGTACTCGTTTTTAATTTACCGATAAATTGCTCCGCATCTTTTTTGAAGATGCGGAGTTTTTTGAGCTTGTGAATATTACCAAGGGATTGGGTTTTCAATGCTAGAAAGTTTGCAATTTATTTATGCACCGCAGATAGTCAATGGACTGTCAATTGGCGTTGCCGTGGTCCTAATGGCTTTAGGCTTGACGATTATTTTTGGCTTGCTAGATGTTATTAATATGTCACACGGTGAGTTCTATGCTGCTGGGGCATTTATCAGTGTGAGCCTTATGGCAATGGGAGTTTCATTTTGGTTCTGCCTATTATTAGTCCCCATGTTATTAGTGCCAATTGGTTTTGCAATGGAAAGGCTTTTGATTCAGAAAGTATTCCACTATAAGGATCGTCATATTCTTACTTTGTTGCTGACATTTGGCGTAGCAATGGTTTTAGAGGATGCATACAAGATTATTTGGGGTGCTAATCCAATTAAACCTAGTGCCCCAATCTCAGGGGCTAGCGAGTTGTTAGGGGTAATGTTTCCAAATTACCGGTTATTTTTGATGGGATTTGGCGCTTTACTGATTTTCTCTGTATGGGCACTTATTTATAAAACCCAATTAGGTGCAATTGTCAGAGCCTCTGCTTATGACAAAGATATGAGCTCTTCATTAGGTATACCGGTGATGCGGGTTTATGCGCTGACATTTGCATTGGGCGTTGCTTTAGCTGGCCTTGCTGGAGTGCTACTAGCCCCAATCTATTCAGTATTTCCTACTATGGGACGAGACTTTATTTTGATGGCGTTTAGCGTTGTCATTGTCGGAGGTCTTGGAAGCATTAAGGGAGCTGTGATTGCGGGAATATTGCTTACACAATTACAATCAATTTCTTCTCTATATATTTCTCCAGTATGGTCAGATCCTCTCGTATTTACCGTGATGGTTTTGGTCTTGATGTTTAAGCCAACTGGTCTGTATGGGGGGATGAAAAATGCATAATTCTCAAGTAAAAGCGATTCGATTTATTGAGCTACTTTTACTCTCATCGGCCCTAGTTCTATATATAGCTGGAAGTATTCTTGAGGATGCATTCTTTCTGAGGCTAGCTACGGAAGCATTGATCTTTGGCGGGCTTGCAATGTCCGTTGATTTATTGCTTGGAATTGTTGGACTGCTGTCTCTTGGCCAGGCGTTTTATTTTGGCTTTGGCGCTTATTTGTCCGCTTTAGTTTTGAAAGAAATTTCACCATCGTTTTTTTTGGCCATAGGGATTGTGACCCTTTCATCTATTGTTTTAGGGTGGATTGCTAGTTTTATAGCGCTTCGGTCAAAAGGGGTTTACTTTGCATTAATTACCTTTGGACTTGCGCAGGTAGCTGCCAAGGTTGTCTATAACACTCGCAGCCTTGGAGCATCAGATGGAATGATGGGTGTACCTATTTTGCAGATCTGGACCCCATTTGGCTCGATAGACACCAGTCAGCCAGGTGCATTTTTTCTGATTACTTTATTGACTATTGGGGTGTTGTACGCTGTCCTGAAATATTTTCTTACAACCCCCATGGGGTCAATATGGCATGCTATCCGATGCAATGAGGATCGTTTGGCCTACGTCGGCTATAAGTCGAAAGGGCCAAAGCAAGTTGCCTTTATTTTAGCTGCAGTGGTTGCTGCTGTGTCTGGGGCTCTTTATCCCATGCTGAGAGGTTTCGTTTCACCAGAGCTAATGTTCTTTAGTGTTTCTGGTAACGCGGTAGTGACAGTTGTTTTGGGTGGTGTTGGAACTTTAATAGGACCAATTCTAGGCAGTGTTCTTTTGACATCATTCAAATCAATCATTGGAACTTGGACTGTTCATCACCACATTGTTATAGGAATAATCTTTGTGGTTATTGTTGTCTCTGCGCCAAAGGGGCTCGCCGGCTTACTCGCAAAATACTTGGGCAAGAAACATTCTAGTAAAGGAGGGGAGTGATGGAAAATGTGGAAGTCATTCTCAAGGCAAATCATTTAAGTAAGCGTTTTGGTGGCCTTAGAGCGGTTGATGATGTTAGTTTTGAAGTGACGCGTTTAGGTGTCACCTCTATTATTGGTCCAAATGGCGCAGGCAAGAGCACTCTCTTTAATTTAATCAGCGGTACTTTTATGGCCGATTCTGGACTTGTAGAGCTAGATGGCCTGAATATTACAAGAATGAGTCCTGAGGCTCGATTGTCATGTAGTATGGCCCGATCATTTCAGATTACCAATCTCTTTTTCGATCTCTCTGTGATTGATAATTTAAGAATAGCAAGCCAAGCATTAGAGTCTCGTTCACATTTATTTTTGCCCTTGAGTAAAAGCACTATTGCAATTGCAAGAGCGGATGAATTATTACAAGAATTTGGATTAATTGATTCTCGTGAACAACTTGCAGGGGCCTTATCTCATGGCCAGCAAAGACGGTTAGAAATTGCAGTGACATTAGCAACTAGACCAAAGCTTTTGCTCTTAGATGAGCCAACTCAAGGAATGTCTCGGGGCGATACACAGGAAACTGCTGAGCTGATTAAACATCTGGGATCAAAAATAACAGTTCTATTAATTGAGCATGACGTAGACCTTGTAATGGATTTATCCAAACAGGTCATCGTAATGGCACAAGGAAAGAAATTGGCTGAAGGCAATCCCGAGCAGGTTCGTGCCAATCCACTTGTACAAACAGCATACTTTGGTGAGGAGTTGGCATGATTTTGGAGATGCATGATGTACATGTCAATCTTGGGCTATCTCATGTTTTACAGGGAGTTAATTTATCTATCCGTCCCGGAGAGATGGTAGGTTTATTTGGAAGGAATGGGGTTGGTAAAACTACTATTGTCAAAACCATTGCTGGTTGGCATAGGCCTTCCCAAGGAAAAATATTATTTCAGGGTCAGCCTATCGATGCTTTACCGCCAAACGAAATCACAAGATTAGGTTTGGGGCTGGTCCCGGAGGATCGAAGAGTATTTCCTGGGCTCAGTGTCGAGGGCAATCTTAAGCTTGGGTTGATGCAGGTCCAAGCAAGTGAGCGAAAAGCTGCAGAAGAGCGCATACAAATGGTCTTTGAACGATTTCCCCGGCTAAGTGAAAGGCGGGATCAATCAGGTAACACTTTATCTGGCGGCGAGCAGCAAATGTTGGCAATGGCACGAGTATTGGTTGGTAACCCAAAACTGTTATTAATTGATGAGCCTACCGAAGGCCTAGCCCCCATGGTGGTCGCCGATATTTTTCGACTAATGAAGGAGTTGAAGTCTCAGGGAATTTCCATTCTTCTGATTGAGCAAAATATCCATAAAGCGATTCATTTATGCGATAGGCATTATGTAGTTGAGAGAGGAAAGGTAGTGCTTGAGGGTAACTCTCAAAATATAGAAGAACGTAAAGAATTAATAAGGCGCGTTAGTGTTTGATAAATAAAGAAGAAGTTCATGAATGCAAAAAAAATAGGATTTATCATTGCATTTTCAATTGGTATTCTCTCTATCACTGCGGGCCAATTTTTTTTAAACAGCTGAGCATTTTACTTAGATATGAGCTTACTTGATTTTTTAGAGCCTTCCCCAAAGAGGGGGATTTTTGATAATCTTCTACTTCAAGGAATTCTGATTATGGTTGAAGGACAACCTCTTAAAGATGAATAGTATTGCCACCTTAACTTGTCAAATTGATGCTTGAGTTTCTATTAGCAAAACACTATCCCAGGCTGCGAAATCAAGGTCTCAGCAATACGATACCTATTACAAAGTTTATTACATAGTGCCAGTTTTATGCTGTAAGCTATTGAAATATATACACATTACAGCAGCAACGAATTCTTCTAAGGCCGAGGTCGCACGTTCGAATCGTGCTGGGCAGGCCAAGTATTGGCAATTTGTATAAATCAAGGCCTGTTAGTCAACACTTAGATATCAATAACTTATAAAAAACTAAGGGTAATTATTAATGAATTTAAGATTTGATAAGAGTACATTGAATATTAGATTTCAATTCCCCAAAGAACGGAGCTAATTATGTATTTGAGTAGATATCAAATGTCAGATGTAAAAAAAGTTTCAATATTTTTACTTTTAATCTCATTTAGTTTATTTTCTTGGGCTGCCACACCATTACCCCAAGCAAAGCCAGAAGAAGTTGGCATGTCCTCAGAGCGATTAAAAAAAATAAAAACTTATTTTGAGGCCGAGGTTGCAGCAGGGCGATTGCCCGGCGGGGTGATAGCGGTTGCAAGGCAAGGCAAGTTAGTTATGTATGAGTCTTTTGGTAAACATAATCCTGCCAGTTCTAGTGCGATGCCAAAAGATGCTATTTTTAGAATTTATTCAATGACAAAGCCATTAGCCTCAGTTGCTGCCATGGCTTTGGTAGAGGATGGTGTGATTCAATTAACCGATCCAGTATCTAAATGGTTGCCTGAATTTGCGTCAATGAAAGTTAGCATTCCAACAAAGGGTGCGGATGGTAAAACGACCTATGAATTTGTTCCAGCGGCGAGACCAATATTGGTTCAAGATTTATTGAGGCATACAGCAGGATTAGCATACGGGGAAATCACGCAAAATGATCCAACCAAACAAGCTTATGAAGCCGCTGGGATTTACAAGCCTGGAAAAAATGAGTATGACTCCCGGGATATGACGCCTGCTGAACAGGTAAGCGGGGTAGCCAAGGCGCCATTAGTACATCAACCAGGAACCATTTGGGAATATAGCTTCGCTTCCGATATTTTAGGTCGAGTGGTAGAGTCGGCAGCTAAGAAATCACTCGGTACTTTTCTGCAAGATCGTGTATTTAAGCCTCTTAAAATGACCGATACAGGTTTTTATGTGCCGGGATCAAATCTTAAGAGGGTAGCTGAGCCTTTTGAGATTGATCCGTGGACTAAGCGGAAGTTTCCATTAATGGATGTCTCGGCACCTCCGAAAAATGATTCAGGCGGTGCTGGGGCAGTTTCAACAGCTTTAGACTACATACGATTTGGGCAAATGCTTTTAAATGGCGGCGCATTAGACGGGGCTCAGGTTTTAAGCCCAACAACCATTCGTTTAATGGCATCCGATCATTTGGGGGATCGTAAATCCAATCCACTAACACCGGGCGGATTACTGCTTGGAACCCCAGAGGGTTATACATTTGGTTTGGGCTTTTTAGTTCGCGATAAAACTGGAATGGCTGGGGTGCATGGCTCCATTGGGGAATTTATGTGGGCGGGCTATGCTGGAACATTCTTTTGGGTTGATCCATCACAACAGCTTGTAGCTGTTTTAATGACTCAGCAGTCTGGCCCATCGCGCGGTTATTATCGAAAATCAATGAAAAATTTGGTTGGGCAGGCCATTGTTAAATAAAAATCAAATTATTAAAATTAAAGTTTGTAACTGATTCCTCTATCACATTGAAAGAGCCGCTTACGCGGCTCTTTTTTTAAAAAGTGACTTTTCGCATTTAAGTCATTGAAAATCATAATAATACTGTTCTAGCTTGAGCAGTGGTCAATTGGCTGAATCATGAGTGAGCTTGGCCAGCGTATGGGTGGCCTTGGTCTAGCGTGGCGGATCCTGGCCAACTATGGGCAACTGGCCGCTCTAAGTTTTTGATTTTCAATCTCAATATAAAAGTGCTAACCTAGATTTAAAGGAGTGCTTATGGCAGATGTAGACATACTAGGTAAACCCCAATATCGCTCTCGTAAGCTACAAGACGAGCAAGAACAGAGTGAGGCCAATCCAAAGGAATCTAAGAAACAACCAACAGACCCTGATTTTGAGTATGAGCGGGATGCGAAAGACTGGTGGTGGTGTGATGATGTATGACTGAGAGACTACAGAAGAAAATAAGATCGCCTAAAAGGACTCTGACCGAGCTACTCGATGACAAGTCAATCGTCACAGGTCGGGAAGTAGTTCAACGTATCAAAGACAAAGAAAATCTACGCAAACAGTTTGAAGAAGCAGTGGAGTTTGAGATCAGAAATAGTCGCCCTAGGAAATGATCAAACTGTGAGCAAGTCTAATATTATGAAAAAATATCGAGTTGTTACCCATGAGGCCAATTACATCCCACCCGATTTTGGCTCACTACTCCCAGTTGGCGAATTCGATACAGCGGAAGAAGCGATTAAATGTCTCGAGCAAGTCATTGACAAGCAACTATTAGCGTCTGTAAATGAAGGAAAAACTCCAAAAGAAGCATATGATCAATTTTCACTTTATGGTGAAATTCCAATTATTCAAGGAGAGCCGAGAGTGTATGTTCAACCCTATGAATATGCAAAAAGAAGAGTAACAATAATTGAAAGTAATATCATGATTACTAAATGGCTTTTTAAATATTCGGATTCAAAAAAGTCAAAATGATTAAATTTCACATAGAAAACTTAAGTATTATTTTGCTGTCTCAAGGGTTTTAATTTTCTCTATAAAAGTTTTGTCTGTCATGGCGATCTCCTTGGCGGGCTGAAAACTACCCTTAGCAGATTTGGAATAGCAAAATCAATAGCCTGAGGCAAACGGGTCTTTGAGCGGATCTTACAAAATGTCGGTTTACCCGACAAATTGGAATTCAGCGTCTAAATAATGGACGCTGCCCCCCTTTTTTTTACTCAATTCCATTGTCAGGATAACAACACTAACGACTACTTGGTTTGTAGCCCGAGCGATTGCCATTGTTATCAAAGAAATTAGTGACCCCCGATGGGGTGGTCACTCCATAACCAATACGATTGCCGCTGTTGTCATAGACCCCATTAGTCGAATTGAAATTAAGCGGACTATTGTCAAAGTTCAGGGGACTATTCTGAAAATTAAGCGAGCTGTTATCAAAGTTCAGTGGACTGTTCTGAAAGTTTAAGGGGCTACTCTCCCAACTAAGTGCTCCTTGTGCACAAACTGAACTCATCATGAAGGGGGTGATTACAAGTAAATATAAACGCGATATTTTCATGACGGCCTCACATGCACGACACAATCGTGCCGCAAATGGTGCACATCATCAGCTTCCCACCCACCATTAAGGTTTGTGTGGTGCACGCCAAGGCAGACTGAGTGGCTAGTAAGCTAAAAACTATAGTTAATCCTAATCCTAGCCCTACAAGTCCTTTTCGCATAAATCCTCCTGGTATTAGATTCAAAGATAAGGAGTATCAAGCTCACAGGGTGAGCTTTATCAATCCAATATCCTAAAAATGTCTTTTAAAACAACATTTATGTAACCATCTAAATATTTACTAAGAGCATGTATATTTGAACTGACCTGATTTTTAGTACCACTCCAAAAGAGAGGATTTTTGATAATCTTCACCTTAAAGGAGTACTAAATATGGCAAAAGGACAACGGCTTAAACCCGAACAAATCGTCACCTTATTGCG
>Ga0214921_10006591_pt1 | contig 15816 bp, 13 predicted proteins | sample LL1505_MetaG_FD_177992 | JGI IMG/M metagenome (GOLD analysis project Ga0214921, IMG submission 177992) | Freshwater microbial communities from Lake Lanier, Atlanta, Georgia, United States - LL-1505 | ecosystem: Environmental > Aquatic > Freshwater > Lake | place: USA: Georgia | collected...
TACTTGACCCGAGATAAAATCCAATAACTCTAAATCTCGGTTTTCATACTTATTAACCCGTTCATATGATTTGACCCCAATAATACCAGTCACCCGATCACCGATTCGTAATGGCACACAAAGCATCACTTTAGGCACTACCCCATATAAATAAATAACCTTTTCTTCGGCCAATTTATGAATTTCGTCATCATGCAAAATCAATGGTTTATTGGCCATAATCGCATATTCAGTCAAACCATTGCCTAATTTTCGCTTCGTAAAATGAACTCTAGAATTGAAATATTCGTCAATGTAATAGGGGAAATACAAAAAGCTTTTAGCCGGGTCATATTGCGCAATAAAAAAATTCTTTACGTCGATCACCTCCCCTAATTGTTTGTGGATATTCACATACAAATCATCCAGATTTGTGGAATTTATCGCCACTTGGGCGATGGAAGAAAATAATTTATTGGCTCGCTCTGCTCGAACTTTTGCGGTTGAATTATGTAAAATACACCGATAGGCTGTTGGCATACCCTTTTCAAACCGACAAGTCACCGAGCCACTGACATACAATCGTCGACCATCCTTGCGTCTGAAAACGGCAGTAAATTCAGTTAATTCTTCCCCTTTACTAAGTTTTGTAAATTGATCGATCGTTTTGTGGGCAAACTCTGGGTGCAAAACATCTTGCATTTTTAAATCCTTTGCTTCCTCTTCTGTATAGCCCATGGTTTCAAGCCAGGCCTTATTGACAAACAAAAACCGACCCGAAATACCTGTTATTTGGATTAGGTCGGTGGTATTATTGATCAAGTCTTGGAGTTGGGAATTCGATCTATTTAACGCCTCTGCGACTTTTTTCCGTTCCGTGACATCCTCGCCAATGATACTTAAAAAGGTATTTGAGTCTGATTCACTCACGATGGTGGAAGACACCTCCACCCATTTTACGGCACCTGTTTTAGTAATGTAATTCCTTTCTCTTTCTTCAAATAATCCACCAGAAGCAATCGCCTTGTTAAATGAAGCACGTCTCGCTTCGCTTTCTTCTGGGGGCAATAGGGTAGAGAAAAAATCTTTCCCATTTAATTCCGAAGGCTCATAGCCTAAAATAGTATGCGTAAAGGCGTTGGCATGGACAATGATCCCGTCTGTTGACATAATAAGACCAAAAAGCTTTACGCCCTCTAGTGTCCTTATCAAATTATCAGTGGAAGCCTGCTCCATGGGTAAATTTAAAATTTTGCTTAAATGTACGAAAAAGGGCTTAATTTTACTCAATAAACCCAGAAGCGCACGTGCAAGTAAGAGCAAAGAAAAGTCTAGGACAGCATTTTTTAAAGGATTGGGACGCAGCTAAGCGAATTGTGGATGGGCTTCAACCGAATGGTGCCTATACCAAAGTATTGGAAATAGGACCAGGAATGGGGGTGTTGACACAGTTTTTGGTCAAAAAAACGGAATATCAAACTTCATTAATTGAGATCGATCAGGAATCTGTAGCCTACTTGAGAAAAAATTACCTCGAGTTTACTGGACCTAGGTTGATCGATGGCGATTTTCTGAGGTACCCATTAGAAAATATTTTTGGTGAAGAAAAATTCGGGATTGTTGGCAATTTTCCCTACTTCATCTCCACTCAAATTTTTTTTAGAGTCCTGGAGTATAAAGACCAATGCGTGGAAATCGTAGGAATGTTGCAAAAGGAAGTGGCGGTACGATTAGCCGCAAAACCAGGCAACAAGGATTATGGGATATTGAGCGTGTTACTTCAAGCCCATTATGACATCGAATATTTATTTAGCTTAGGACCGGAAGTATTTACTCCTCCCCCAAAAGTCAATTCAGGCGTCATACGATTGGTGCGAAATTGGGATAAAAAACTGGAATGTGATCCCGCAAAATTTAAAGCTTTGGTGAAAATGGCCTTTAATCAAAGGAGGAAAACACTTAGAAATGCCCTTAGGTCCTTGCAATTACCTGATCATCCTTTGTTAACTAAAAGAGCAGAGCAATTAGGAGTACCTGAGTTCACCGAATTAACTGAATTGTGGAAAGATCAGGGATATCCGGGGGCTTAATTCAGGATATCTTCCTTTCAAATTGCCTGATTTAAGTCAATATTTTATAAATTTGCAGATCAATCATTTTCTTAACCTCAAATTATGGAAGTAGTAAACCCACAACACCTTCCGTTTGAACTCACGAAAGAGTATATAGAAGAGGTTCGCTTGTTGATTCAAAATCAGGCGACAGAAGAAATTATTAGAAAAACAGACGAACTATTTCCAGCGGATATCACCAATATTTTAATCGAATTAACGGGGGAAGAAGCTAAATATATTGTACTCCTTTTAGACACTAAAATTGCCGCTGAGATTATCTCGACCATCGATGCGGACGATCGTAAAAAGTTTTTAAAAAATTTCAACTCAAACGAAATAGCCGAATATATCAACGTAATTGATTCAGATGATGCGGTTGATATTCTGAACGAACAACCCGTACGCGTGCGAGAAGAAGTGATCGCGCTTTTAAAAGACCGCGAGCAAGCCAGGTTTATTATTGACCTCATGCATTACGATGAGGATTGTGCTGGGGGATTAATGCAAAAGGAGTTAATCAAAATAAATGTCAAACAAACGGTTACTGAGTGTGTGGAGGAAATTCGCCGACAAGCCGAAGATGTGGAGAAAGTCTATTCCGTTTATGTCGTAGATGACGATGGCAAATTGCTGGGAACCGTTTCTTTAAAGAAAATAATTTTAGCTAAGCGAGGCTCTAAAATACAAGATGTTTACGAAGACGATGAAATCGTGTCCGTTCAAACGTATGTTGCCGGGGAAGAAGTGGCTGACATTATGCAAAAATATGACCTTGAAGCGATACCTGTGATCAATATTCAAGGCCGACTTTTAGGCCGAATTACCATTGATGACGTGGTCGATTTTATCACCGAATCCGCCCAAGAGGATATCCAAGTCATGGCCGGTATCTCAGAGGACGTGGAAGAAGACGATTCTATTTGGCTGTTAGTTCGTTCTCGTTTACCCTGGTTAATTGGTGGTATGGTCGGCAGTTTTTTTGCCGCCAAAATCATCGATCGTTTCGACGACACCATAGCCCTTTTACCTGCCATTTCCGCATTTATACCGCTTATTGGGTCAACAGGTGGCAATGTGGGAATTCAATCTTCTTCTTTAATCGTTCAAAGTTTGGCTGATAAAAGTGGTCTTGACACAACGCTTTGGAAACGACTTCAAAAAGTGTTAATCGTGGCCTTCATCAATGCCATCATTGCAGCCATCTTTGCTTTTGGATGTTCATTGCTCGTAGATTCTGGGGAAATTATGTTGTCCACCACTGTGTCAATTTCACTTTTTGCCGTAGTTATGCTTGCTTCATTAATGGGAACCATCACTCCATTAGTTTTAAACCAATTGAAAATTAACCCGGCGGTGGCTAGTGGTCCTTTCATCACAACAACCAATGATATTTTAGGTTATGGAGTTTATTTCATGATTGTCTATTTATTATTGTAGGGGATGATCGCGGTAGTCCAACGAGTTACTGAGGCGCAGCTTCAAATAAACGGTCAATTACATGCCCATATAGAGAAAGGTTTTGTGGTGCTTTTAGGCATTCATGAAACGGATACGATGGAGGATGTCCAATATTTATCCAATAAAATTAGTGGGTTAAGAATTTTTTCTGATGCGGAAGGAAAAATGAATTTGGACTTATCCCAAGTAGAAGGCGATGTTTTATTGGTCAGTCAATTTACTTTAATCGCATCCACCAAAAAAGGAAATCGGCCTAGCTTCATTGAAGCCAGTCGGCCCGAACAAGCGATACCTCTTTATGAGGAAATAACCCGACAATTAACATTTAAACTCACCAAACCCATTCAAACAGGGGTTTTTGGTGCAGACATGAAAGTTTCCCTAATCAATGACGGACCTGTAACCATCATCATAGACTCAAAAAATCCTAGCTAATGACCTTACAAGAATCACAACAATTAGTCGATAAATGGATCAAAGAAGTAGGTGTTCGATATTTTAACGAACTCACCAACATGGCCATGTTGACGGAAGAGGTGGGTGAAGTGGCCCGAATTATTGCCAGAAGATATGGGGAACAATCCGAAAAAGAGTCTGATAAAAATAAGGACTTAGGGGAAGAAATGGCGGATGTTTTGTTTGTGCTGATTTGTTTGGCCAACCAAACGGGCGTTGATTTGGAAGAGGCTCTCACCAAAAGTTTATTGAAAAAAACGGAAAGAGATAAGGAAAGACATCAGAATAACCCAAAACTAAAATCATGAAAATTTTAATTTTAGATGGATTTACCCTATTCCAGAAAGATTTAGACGTATCTGTTTTCGAAAAATATGGTGAAATTATTTTTAGAGATCGTACTTCTCGGGATGAATTAAAAATCGTTGATCATTCCATCGAAGTAATTATAACCAATAAATGTCCTATTGGCGCCGAAGATTTAGCTTTATTCCCAAAACTTAAACTGATTTTAGTTTCAGCCACTGGATTTAACATTGTAGATGTTCAGGCATGTAAAGAAAAAGGAATTCAAGTCTCTAATGTTCCAAATTATGGGACATTTTCGGTAGCCCAACATGCCTTAGCGATGTTGCTGAATTATAGTAATCAGATTGAGTTGCATGAAAAATCGGTCAAAAGAGGCGAATGGAGCACCAACCAAGATTGGTCCTACAATCTAAGTCCTATTCGGGAGTGGCATGGAAAAATTTTGGGGATTATAGGCATGGGCAACATAGGCCAAGCATTTGCCAAAATGGCTGAGAGTTTAGGTATGCAAGTGATTTATAATCATACCAAAGATTTACACCTAGCCAATCGGAAGTTTGTCGGCATAAATGAATTAGCATCTACATCCGATGTAATTAGTTTGCACTGCCCACTCACTCCCAAGACGGACAAAATGATTAATAGCGAATTTCTTTCCCGTATGAAAAGCAGTTCTATTTTAATCAATACATCCAGAGGTGGTTTAATTCATTCCATAGATCTAAAAGCAGCTTTAATTTCAGGCCAAATTAGTGCTGCACTTTTAGATGTGTTAGAGGTAGAGCCACCGGCCGTTGGCCATCCGCTCATCGGAATTCCAAATGCCATAATTACTCCTCACATTGCTTGGATTAGCTTGGAAGCAAGAAAAAGAATTGTTACGTCCTTAGAAAATACATTGATATCGTATTTACAGGGCAAGGCTGTCAACTGCGTCAACCCTTAATTAGGAACTTGACTTTTTTGAATGCGGCTTCCTATTTTTTTTCCTTCAGATTTTGATGGAATATTTGGGATGATAATGGATATTAAATCGAGCTTAGGGTTTAGTATTTGAATATCAGGATGCCTCACGTCTAACTCGACTTCCCCAGATATCATTTTATAAGCTTCATCAGAAATACCTAGGTGCTCATTTGAAACATTAGAAAACACAGCCAAATGGCTCAGAGTAGAATCACCGGTTAATTTACCACCTTCCCAACTAACCACCGAGCCCCCATGGGACCAATTAAATCCTGAAAGGGTAAAGTTTTTAGCGTTTATCGTTTGAACTTCAGTCAAAGTCATGCCTAAATAAAGGCCTGAATTTGTTTTCCAATCAGCGCTTTCGCCTTTAATCGTCACATCAACGATGTTCGCATCATGGAAATAAACAAACGCTTGCTTTGGGGAATTGGGAAAAATAATGCTGCCTCTCAAGGTATCATCACCGATCACCCAAGAGGTGTCATCGACAACATTTTTTGGTCCATATTTCAATTTTAAACCATCCAAAGTTTGGCAATCAAGCACTTCATTTAAAATACCAAATGTTTGAATTTTCTTTTTTTCCTGCGAGCAAGCAAGAGAGTAAAGGATAAAAATTAGTAATAATGACCTTTGAAACATATTTGAATGGTTTAAAAACAAAAATAATCAAAAGAAAAAGATCTAGGCCTGCGAAACGAAATACCTGACAAAAATCAATGATTAAAATGAGTAACCAAACCCGGCATTAAAATTAAGACCTTGAACCGCATAATTCATATAACGTTGATAGGCTTTGCCAGTTAAATTATTTCCTTGAATATGAAAACTTGTATTTGGGTTAAGCTGATAATGCAATTTAATGTTTAGGTCCATGATGTCCTCTAATGCTACAGCCTTTTGGGTTTTTAGATCACGAGCATATAAGCCTTTAATGATGTATACATCGGGTGAAAATAAAAGTTTATTGGATAATCGAATGGAATTGGTCCAAGAAGCCACCAAATTAGGCCTATGAAAAGGCTTTTCAATGATTAAGTTGTCGTAAGTTGCCGCATCAAATTTTATCCCAGTGGTAATACCTTCAGCCATTTTAAAATTAAAGTGTCCAGTTAAATTGACTACGCTAACCTTCTTTTCATCCCCAAGATAAATCAATTCAAAAGCACCATTTTGAATCGTTGAATTGACAAAAAACGGAAGGTCAGCATATTCCGAATAGGCATACTTAAGTTCAAAATCGACATATTTTTCAGTAGTTCCTTTGATTCCACCATACACATTTCCAACTTGGCTTGTATTTTTAACCAGCGTTTTGGCTCCAAGCCAAGGCAATTCAGCTGTAAAATTGGACAATGAATTAAACTGTACATCTCCACCTACCCCACCAAATAAATGAAAAATATCAGAAGGCGCATAATCAATCGATATTTGTGGAAATACACTCCCTTGTGATTTAGTAGCTATCCCATCACTCGAATTAATGATATTTAAACCTACTTGCAAAGCAATTCGAGCACCAGAGAACTGGATTTTAGGCTTTAATCGATAAAATTGTCTACTTAGACTTGTCCCCTGCTTAAGATCTGACAAGATTAAATCGGCATCGATTTGTCCAATCAAATTAGGACTAAAATCCGTTGAATATTGAAATTTGGATTGAGAAACCCATTCTGATTCATTTCGTTGATTTGAGAAAAAATGAAAGGAAGAAGTTCCCGAATAATCCGATTTACCTTCCTTGTCTGAATTACTAAAATTACCTGAAACTAGAAAACGATTATTAACAATTTCTATATCACGAATCGTATAATACTTGGGAATTTCTTGCATGCCGTATAATGCAGTCGAATTTTCTTTATACGAAACCCGACTATCCCAAAAAACTTTCTTCCCAAAACTACGACTAGAAAAACGAACCTCATTTTCGCTTCTTCCTGAATATTCATTTAAAACAGAGCCCGTTTGATTGGCATCATGATTGACATACAATCCTAAAAACTTATTCTCGCTTGGAGCGTAACCCGTATTAAAATTAAACATAGTGCGTCCGTAATTCCCAATCCCAAATTTGGCGATATTCGTATTTTTAACCGTAATGATAGCCAATTTCGAACCATTAACTTGTAACTTTAAAGCCTCAGGTTCAGTGAATTTAGGTAAGGAATCCAAAGGCCAATCCCTTGGTTCCATTTTTAAAACAACGGATGGAGACTCTATTTTAAAGGAAGGTAATTCTTCATATTTTCGATCTGATACCTTAAAGTCAATTGATTTTTTCGCCCCTCCAAAAGTAGTAATTACGCTTCGGTCAATCGTTCCTTTCTGTGCCCATAAGGAAGTGCTAGCAAGCAAGCCAACAAGACACAAAAAATGCCTCAGAAGAATCCCATTACCTTTATACACCTGTATTATCATGTTTAACATCCTTATTTTAATACTTGTAATTTAACTTTGGCCTGCTTTTTAATCTCTGCATCGCTTGAACTTTCAATCAAACTAGATAAGATCGCTTTGCTTTGTGGGATGTTTTTCAAATTGGCAAAATTATCTGCCAATAATAAAAATGCTTTCCCTACCACCGAGGCTTCCGCATCATAATAGCGACCGGCCTTATCCACAAAATTCAACCTAATGAAATCGTTCGATTCTTTGTATTTGGAATCATTCGACAACATGGTTGCAAGGCGCAAGGAAGCCAGTGCTCCTTTTGAAAATGAGTCAAATTTTGTCGTCTCAACCAACCATTGTGATTCTTTCTGTTTATCCCCTTTCAGTTCGTATCCTTTGGCAATCTCCTCAGTATAGGCCGACAAAACAAGCGAATCTTTTGTTAGCAATTGGCTAAAATGATTTGCTGCAGAGTCCAAATAACCCATTTTTAAATATCCTTTCATGATGCCTGAACTTGATATTGAATGAAGCGAATCAACCGAACTCTTTAGCACTTTTTTATAAAGATCCGTCGATTGAGCATAGTTTTTTAATTGAAAATGAGATTCGGCCAAATAAAAATTAGCCTGAATCACGCTTTCAAATTTCGGATATTTTGTTAAAAACTTTTGTCCTAAAAGGGTTACTTCTTTGTACCGTTTTGAATTAAAACTCATACGAACATTTTCAAAACTTCGATCCGCATTATCTTCATCTTCTGGATTAGCCAATTCAAATTTTTCAGAAATAGCAATGAACTCCAACGAACGATTTGTTCTGTTTAACATTTCCCGCAGGCCTACAATCGCATCTTTGGCCGCTGGATCTTTAGGAAATTCAGTCACTATTCGCCTATAATCATCAGCCGCCGCAAAAAACTGACCGGTATTTTCATAGGATTGCCCCTTCACCATCAATGATTTTATTAAAAGAGCCTGTTCCAAATTCGGTCGATTAACTAACTCATACAGCCCTTTAATGACTTTAGCATAGGCCTCATTTGTTTGCAATCTGAAAAGACAATCATAATAGCGATAGGTATTAAAATCTGCAGCTTCACCTGTTTTACCCAATTTCAATAACTTCTCATACTCTAATGATGCCTCTTTGTATTTTCTTAGATCATACAAAATAGAAGCCTTGCGCGTAACGATTTCAAATTTATTTTCCGCTGAAATCGAACTGGCTAAGTCAAAATATTTAATTCCTTCGTTTAATTTACCTGCGGCCACAGACACCTCAGCTAGATTTAAATAGGTATTGTATTTGGCCGCTAAATCTTTGATGTTTGTTTCGTATTCCACAAAATATTGTTGGGCTTTTTCATACATCGACATATACGTAAAAGACTGAGCTAAACTTAACCTAACTCGTTGCTTAAGTCCATCCAAATCCGCATTTGAAGAAATATCTGAAAGCAAATTCATATAAACTTTGACAGCCTCAGGATTTCGATTAGTCTTCGCTAAAATTTCTCCTTGGCCATATTTGGCATAAGAAGCTATTTCAGAATTTACTGGATAATTAAGCGATTTTTTAAAATCAGTTAAGGCTTCATTCAAATCATTTGATTTATATGCTCGATTAGCCTTATCATACAACAAGGATTGATAAATAGCTTGAACATCTGCATTCTGCCCTTTCGCTTGCTTAAGATAAGCCTCAATCGCCCCTAAATTACCCCAATTGCTCACCGTAAAAATCCTCAACTTCAATAAATCATTGAGGTTTTTACCTTTGGGGAAACGTTTGTTGCACTCATCAATTTCAGTTAATGCAACGGTAAATTTCTTTTGATCATTTAAAATACCAATTTTCTTAAGATAGGCATCTTGAGTAACTAAGGGATCAAAATTCACAGATTTAACTAAATCAAATGATTTGAGTGCAGCATCTTTTTGATCTAAGGCTTCCAAAACTAAGCCCTTATTATATTCGACATGTTGGCCTAATGAATCCTTAACAAAAGCAATTTTTTCAAACTCCGTTTTTGCTTCTTTAAAATTCTTGATTTTAAATAATGAAAATGCTTTTTTAAAAGTCAATAATCGTGTAATCCTCTCCGGATATCTCGTGAATAATTGTTGGTATACCTGATAAGCCTCTTGGAAATCTTCTCGTTGAAACCTTAAATTACCCACCATCAAACCTATATCATCAAGTTTAATTTTAGAATTTGGTTTTTTCAAAAGAGGACCTGCATAAGCCAAAAGCTCCGTAAACTTTTCCTGTTTCAGTAAAGCACTTGTAATCCACCGTGGCGCTTCAAGACCATAAATTGATTCCCCTTCAATAAATTTAAAGTCCTCAATGGCCAAATCATAATGCTTGCTATTGAAATTTATTAGCCCAGAAAAATAAGCAGCAGGTTGAGAAAACTCTTCCTCCGGTTCGGTCTTAATTTGATTAAAAATACCATGCGCCTCGTCTTTTTGGCCTAATTGGTAATAAGCAACCGCCAGCTTAAATTTAAATTCTATGTTGGTCAATGAACCTTTAGACAAATATTTAATGGCTCGCTTCCAATCCCCCGCCTCATAAAAATAGATCCCTAAATCACGAACCAAATCTGCAGAATATGGATTTTTAGGATAACTTTCGACAAAGCGATTGGCTAACACCTCAGCCTCAGGACGCATGGAATAAATCGAACACATGCACAATAAGTATTCAGCTGATATTTGTTCACTCAGCATCTCAGCATTCGTTTCTGTTAGACCATACAAATAGGTCCTGAATGCCTCTTGGGCTGCCAAATAATTTCTAGCTTCAAAAAAGGATTTACCTTGCCGATAATGAATTAAATGATCGGTAGAACTTTGTGTTTGTTGACCAAAAACTGATCCACAAGAAATAAAAAATAAAAATATAAGTAATCGAAAAAAGGGAATACTATTTCTCATTAAAACCAATAGAATAATTAGGGTTAATACAATAATACGACATAATTTTCAATATATAATCGGATATTAAACGGTTATTTAAGAATTTAATTATTAATTACTTGAGCAAAATTCTATAAATTTGAAAATTAATAAATAAACCAAGAAATGACCGTTCAATCATACATAAAAAATATCATCACTTTTATTATTTGTGCCACATTTTTACTTGTTGCTACGAGCATGTTTGGACAGGACAACATAAAAAAAACTCCTCCCATCAAATTAGGCGGATACTTGATTTATGAAAAAAATGGACATGGTCTTATCGCTACCGTGGAGCTAGTAGGCAAAGGGGATTTCGAGGAAGCCAAGAAAAAATGTGAGGACTTAAATGCTAATGGATTTGATGATTGGCGATTACCGACGAAAGAAGAATTTGACCTTATCCATCCCAAATTAAATTTCAAAAAATTGGGGAATGGCGGAATATTTAAATCCACATGGTACTGGACATCTACAGAAATAGACAAAGGAAATGCGTGGACTCATAATTTAAATACGGGCATGCAATCCAGTTATTTTAAAGATTTCAAATGCAATATAATGGCCGTAAGAAGCTTCTAAACCAAATCAACCTATGAAAAATGCAACATTATTATGCTTACTATTCATTTCATCACAATCCTTTTCCGCTCCAAAAAAAGAAAAATGGATTAAGCTTTTTAATGGGAAGAATATCAAAAATTGGACCGTTAAAATTCATCACCATGAAGTGGGGGATAATTTTGGAAATACATTTAGAGTAGAAGATGGCATTATAAAAGTACGTTATGATCAATATGACAAGTTCAATGAGCGCTACGGACATTTATTCTACAATACACCCTACTCTTATTATAAGTTAAAATTAGATTATCGATTTACCGGCATCTGGCGCAAAGATGCTCCTTCCTACACTGAAAGAAATTCTGGCCTCATGTTCCACTCGCAAGATCCTAAAACAATACTTAAAGAGCAGGATTGGCCCATATCTATTGAAATGCAATTTCTAGGCATGCTGGCTGATGGGAAACCAAGACCTACCGGTAACATGTGTTCTCCAGGTACCGATGTCGTATATCAAGGTCGGGTGGATCCTAGGCATTGCATTAATTCAACTTCAAAAACCTATGATGGCGATCAGTGGGTTCATGCAGAACTGATCGTTCGAGGGGATTCACTCGTCACACATATCATCAATGGGGAAAATGTTCTAGAATATACTAAGCCTCAAATGGGTGGCGGGGTAGCTAATCGTTTCAACCCTGCATTCAAAATTGATGGTCAATTATTAAAAAGTGGTTTTATAGCCTTACAAAGTGAAGGCCAAGAAATCGACTTTAAAAATATCGAGCTATTGGATATGTCTAAGCAGAAATAATAGACTCATACTTTTTTATTTGGCGATTCATCACTCGGAACCAAAGAGGCGGAAATAACGCTAAAACAATCATCCCTGGATATCCCGTAGGCATCTGTGGAGCATCCTCATGATGGCGAAGAACCTGATATTTCCGAGAGGCTAAATAATGGTGGTCACTATGTCGACTCAATTCAAAGAGCATTAAACGCCCCAAAAGGTGATTGCTATTCCACGAATGCTTGGGCAAAACTCGTTCGAAATTTCCGCTGGGATTACGTTTACGAACTAATCCGTAATGCTCAATGTAGTTAACTGTTTCTAACAACAAAGCTCCTATAGTGGCTGAAACAAGGAAAAAACTAAGTGTATTGAAACCAAAATAAAATCCAATGATCGCAATTAAAATCAGCTGCGCGCAGGTAAAAAGTAACATCTCATTTTGAAAACTAAAAAAACCTAAACCCCTCTTTTTCAACTCAGCTAGATTTATTTTCCAAGCTTTAAAATAAGTTCCAAAAACCGTTTGTGGCCAAAAAGAATAAATCGACTGGCCTAAAATCGCAGAACTAGGATCCTCGCCCGTGGCCACATGCGCATGATGTCCCTTATTATGCTCAATAAAAAAATGTGTATATAAACTTGTTAGCAACAATAATTTAGCCAAAAACTGATCAAAGACGGACTTCCTGTGTCCTAATTCATGACCGACATTAATCCCAAAAGTCCCACATAAAATGCCCATGGAAATTATTTGGCCTATTAAATCGAATCCTAAACTGCCTGATATGTTTGAAAGAAATAAGTATAGACTAGCATATTGCAGAATTACAACTGCATACAATATCCAATCATAAAATTTATCGTTTCTGATTTGATTCTCCACCTCTTCCCCCACATTTTCGTCGACGGGTTTCATGATCAACTCTAAGATTGGGATGATGAAAAAAATGTAGATCGGCACGAGCCAACAAAATATACCGTGAGACCTAAAACCAATAATAGCCAATATAAAAATAAAAAAAGGACTCAGGTAACGAAATGGCCTCAAGAATATATTTTTCATATTTTGGGATATAAGCTTCAAATATAAAATAAATTGTACCTTTAATCACAAAATAAAAGGCCATGAAATCGATTTATTTAATTGTATGTCTTGCGCTTGGCTCGTTCGTTTATGGTCAAAACACGGCAAGCAAAACTATTCAGGGATCAAACCAACAAAATTTTTCCATCATTCTGAAAGATCAGTTTATTTTAACTGGAAATAAAATCAGCGAAAATGAATCGTCTATTTTGTTTCGAGATTTCACATTGGGAGAAATCAACCTACAAAAATCAAGCATTCTGAAAGTTTCTGAACTAAAAGGTGAACTCTATGTAGAACTAATTTTAAATGACGGAAAAACCATTTTAGGGAAATTAGTATCAAAAACAGAATCGACTCTAAGTATTTTAACCCAAAATTTAGGTCAGATTACCCTCGCTAAATCAGCTATTAAATCGATAAAAATCATCGAGGAAAGTCAAATCAAAAATGGGCAATATTTTTTTCCTAACCCACACCCGACGCGTTATTTCTTTGGCCCATCAGCCATACCACTTAAAAAAGGGGAGAAATATTTCCAAAACGCATACCTATTATCCAACAGCATGCAAATTGGACTTAGTGACGAATTTTCAATCGGCGGAGGTGTCGTTGTCCCATTCTTATTTTACATTACCCCAAAATTTGGAAAAAAAATAAGTGAAAATGTTCATGTGGGCGGTGGAATTTTATTGGCCAGTTCCCTCATTAGCAACTTGAATTTGGGCGTGGGCGTAGGGTATGGATCATTAACCTTAGGCTCCAATGAAAACAATGTGACTTTAAATGTCGGATGGGGCGCCACAAAAGGCGACTCATATGACGCAGTGACAAATACGAGCAAGACTTCATGGAGTTTTGCCAATAAACCCATGTTCACCTTTTCAGGTATGACCCGAATTTCCCGAAGGTGCATGTTGGTCAGCGAAAACTGGTTTTTCGCGGTCAATGAATATACTTACGATAATCAAATGAAAGCCAATGGCGTCAAAAGCAATTACAACGGTATAATATCTGGGGGAGTAAGAATCATGTTGGAAAAAAACTCCTTCGACTTCGGTATTTTGTCCCCCATGGGCGTTAGCACCTCCGCCATGGGAATTCCATACATCGATTACGTAATCAAATTTTAAATTGAATACGTTAATTCATTCTTTTTAACGGTCGGGTCCATTAAATAAGTGATCACAGTTCCACTATTTAAAAGCTCAACGACACGGAAACCCTTATGCGGCGTTCCCCAACTACCTCCTATGTGTGAGTCAAATAAGAAGGGTAATTTACCGATCATTTGTACCCCGTCCTGATCATGCTCATGGCCATGAAAAACGGCACGTATGTTCGAATATTTTTTAATCAATTCAAAAAAGGCAGGGGTTTCAATGCCATTCTTAGTCCATTTAGCTTGGGGAATGTGTAAAAACAAAAATATATTTTTACGCTTTTTGTTAGCTTCTAATTGGGCTTCCAACCATGCCAAATCAGGAGAAACGTAGGTTCCCTGCTCATTAGACGTATCGCCTAACAAAACCAAGGAATTTTTAACGAACTTTTGATGATTCAAAGGCATGTTCCAAACTTGCTCCCAATAGTCCGAAGAACATTTGTCATGATTTCCTCTAGTCACAAAATAAGGAACTTTTAACCCATCTATTTTCTTTTTTGCTTGAGACAAAAAGGATTTTTCATCATGCACAATATCACCATTCATGACACAAAAATCTAAGGGATTTGAACCATGAAATAAATTGATTTTCTCAATGATCGTATCCATCATCGCCTCATAAGGAGTATCAGGTTGGCCATAATGGGCATCCGACGCAACCGCAAATCGCATCTTAACCTGATCCTTTAATGCGTCCACATCCTGTGAAGTAAGCGACTGAAACCCTCCGCCCATAAAAAAGGCAGAAGCAAAGGAAATATTTTTAACAAAATGTCTTCGTGAGATTTGATCTTGATTTTTCATCATTTTTTTTTCTTAAATATAATCAATGGAACGGCAACTGAAGTTAAATACACAGGATTTTGTGTTAATTTATCATTAAAACATTCCCAAGGTGAACCAAAACTCTCCCCTTTCCTAAAGTCTCCCTCTCGTAATTCTTGAATAAATTCTTTGGCTAATTTTTGTGCGGATGGTAGATCTACATATGCGATGGCCTGACAAACCCAACCCACCGGTGTTCCCCAATAAGCCCCATTTTGATAGGTATTAATCGGAACGACACTTTTCTCCCAAGCACTTGTGGCATTAAAATCATCCGATTTAATGACATGTCGAATATTTCCTTTTTGAGAAAGTTCGCCTTTCAAATAAGCATCCCTTAAATATTGAGCCGCTTTTAATCGAGATTGACCCGTTAAAACACCTAAATGAATAGCTAGAGATGTGGCCCAAACATCTGCTTGACCGCTCGTTCCCGTACTGGCACGAAGCATGCCTCGAGCATCTATAAATGTACGATTGATCGATATCTTTAAAATATTTGCCTCTTGCTGATAATGTAAGGTCTTCGATTTATTCCCCATTTTACCATACAAATAAGCCAATTGCCTAGCTGCCTGATATTTTAAAAGGGAGGCATAACATAATTTTCCCGTGATATAAATGGCATCTCGGAATCCAAAATCAACTCCCCTATTGCTCTCGTCAACCTGTACCAAATGAGATCGAGTGTTGGAAGGTGGCATTTGATACGCCAGCTCTAATCGGTCAATCAATTT
>Ga0214921_10006592_pt1 | contig 15815 bp, 13 predicted proteins | sample LL1505_MetaG_FD_177992 | JGI IMG/M metagenome (GOLD analysis project Ga0214921, IMG submission 177992) | Freshwater microbial communities from Lake Lanier, Atlanta, Georgia, United States - LL-1505 | ecosystem: Environmental > Aquatic > Freshwater > Lake | place: USA: Georgia | collected...
AACTGCAGTTAAGGCCGGATGTAGAACTATTGTTTTAACAAACGCATGTGGTGGAATAAATACTGATTATAAAGTAGGTCAGCCAGTACTAATTAGAGACCACATATCTCTTACAGCTGCATCGCCTCTAATTGGTGCAGATTTTGTTGACCTAACAGATTTGTATAGTAAAAAACTTCGTGAAATCGTAAAGGCTGAGGATCCATCGTTAGCTGAAGGTGTTTATGTTCATTGGCGTGGGCCCTCATATGAAACTCCTGCCGAAATTAAGATGATGCGCACAATGGGAGCAGATCTAGTTGGTATGTCAACGGTGCCAGAAGCAATTGCTGCTCACGCACTTGGTGCACAGATTCTTGCAATTTCTTTAGTGACTAATGCTGCTGCAGGTGTAACTGGTGAGAAGTTAAACCATGCAGAGGTAATTGCAGCTGGAAAGGCTGCTGCAGACAGGATGGGTAATCTTTTAGCAAAGGTATTACCTAAGTTGTGATCTCTGATCAACTAAGAAGTGAAGTGCAAGATTGGATCAAAAACGATCCAGATACGGTCACGGCAGAACAGTTAAGTAAATGGTTATCTGAAGGCAATGAACTTGAATTAAATCGTTGCTTTAACGGCTTTCTACAATTTGGTACCGCAGGCTTACGAGGTTCAATATCTCCTGGACCATCTGGTATGAATAGAGCAGTTGTTAGTAGAACCGCAGCAGCAATAGCTACATTTATGAAAAATAATAACTTAACAACTGCGGTAGTTGGCAGAGATGCCCGTCATAGATCAGATGATTTTGCTAAAGATAGTGCAGAGATTTTCGCTGGCGCTGGTATAAAGACTTACCTATTTTCACAAGAAATACCTACTCCAGTATTAGCTTTCGCCGTTAATGAATTAAGTGCAGATGTTGGAATTATGGTTACAGCAAGTCATAACCCAGCCACGGATAATGGATATAAAGTTTATTTAGGTGCGAGTATTGGTGGGGTTCAATATCGTGGATCACAAATCACTTCTCCTATAGATAGGGAAATATCTAATCTAATTGCGAAGGTATATTTATCGCCGAAAAGGTCATCAAAATATGAAGTAGTTAATGATGTAATTATTTCTAATTACATTTTAGCGACAGCAAAACTAGCAACGACCGCCAATAATCTTAAAATTGTTTACACACCACTCCATGGAGTTGGTATGAAAACTCTAGTTAATGTATTTGAAAAAGCTAAGTTTTCTAAACTAATACTTGTTTCTGAGCAGGCTCTACCGGACCCAAATTTCCCAACTACTCCTTTCCCAAATCCAGAAGAGAATGGAGTAATGGATTTAGCAATTGAATATGCCAAAAAACATAATGCAGACCTAGTGATTGCCAATGACCCAGATGCCGATAGATGTGCAGTTGCTATTAGTGATGCATCTAAGAACTGGAGAATGTTACGTGGTGATGAGGTTGGCGTAATTCTTGGTAAGTACCTAATTGAAAGTGGAAAACTAACTGGAAAATCGGTTGCTAACTCACTTGTTTCTTCTACGCTGCTCTCAAAAATTGCAAAGAAACACGGAATTAGATTTGAAGAAACTCTGACAGGATTTAAGTGGATATCAAAAGTTCCAGACCTTGCTTATGGTTATGAAGAAGCAATAGGTTATTGTGTTGATCCTCAGGTTGTAAATGATAAAGACGGCATAAGCGCTGCGTTATTAATCGCTCAATTAGCTGGTGAATTAAAAATGAAATCAAGTTCACTTAATGAATATATGCACAGTATTGGTGAAGAATTTGGCTTTCATGAAACTGATCAAATCTCAATTAGATTTAGTGATATAAACGAAATACATGTTTTACTTTCTAAGATCAAAGATAATCCACCAGATCAACTCGCAGGTCTTGCGCTAGAAACAATAGAGGACTTAAGTAAAGCAGAAAAAATGCAAACTACTGGAATTCGTATGAAGTATCGAAATAATGTAAGAGTAATTATTAGGCCAAGTGGAACCGAGCCCAAGTTAAAATGCTACATAGAGGTTATTTGTGATACTAAAAAAGAAGCCATATCGCTGATCTCGCAAATTAAGCAGGCTTTGACTAAAGTACTCTCATGATTATCGATGGTAGTGAGAGCTCACTTAAGAAATTTTTATCTGACCTACCTCCCGTTGATCAAGTAGGCGCAGATTCAAGAGCAGCCATGCTTTCGACAAGAAGTATTAAAACTACAAGTAAAGCTTGGGCAATTGATATGGCAATAAGTATGGTTGATTTAACAACACTTGAAGGTGCTGATTCTGCTGGAAAAGTTAAAGCACTTTGCGCAAAAGCAGTTAGGCCAGATCCTACAGATTTATCTGTGCCATCAGTTGGGGCAATTTGTGTATACAACGACATGGTTAAAATTGCGCGCACGGAATTAAATTCGATTGGTGGTAAAGATATAGCAGTTGCTGCTGTTGCCACCGCTTTCCCATCGGGGCGAGCTTCAATAGCTGTTAAAAAACTTGATACTCAAGACGCCATTGATGCGGGGGCTAACGAAATTGATATGGTAATTGACCGTGGTGCATTTCTTTCAGGTCGAATTGGTGAAGTATTTGAGGAGATCAAAGTAATTAAGCAATTATGTGGTGCTCAAGCACATCTTAAAGTAATTTTAGAGACAGGTGAATTAGTTACATATGACAATGTCAGGAAAGCTTCCTATCTTGCGATGTTAGCTGGAGCTGATTTCATTAAAACTAGTACCGGTAAGGTTGCGCCAGCCGCCACCGTACCAGTTGTATTAGTAATGCTTGAAGCGGTACGTGATTACTTTGCCCTTACTGGGAAAAAAATTGGTGTTAAACCAGCAGGTGGAATTAGGACAACAAAAGATGCTATCAAGCAGTTGGTTCTAGTAAATGAGACGGCTGGACCACAGTGGCTTAATCCTGCTCTATTTAGAATTGGCGCAAGTGCCCTATTAAATGACTTATTAATGCAGCGAATGAAATTACGTACTGGGCACTACGCTAGTGCCAATTACGTAACAATGGATTAGGTGGGTTATGAGCGGCTTTGAATACGCAAGTGCACCTGAATCAAAAGCCATTGCAAATATTGCAACATCCTATGGTTTATTCATTGGTGGAAAGTTTGTTGAACCTAAGAATGGTAAAGGTTTTAACACAATTAACCCAGCAACTGAAGAAATCCTTTCAAAAGTTGGATATGCCGATAAATTAGATATTGACTTAGCTGTTAAAAGTGCAAGAACTGCTTTTACTAAGGTTTGGTCCAAGATGCCGGCTAAAGAGCGTGGTAAATACCTTTACCGCATTGCTCGTATTCTGCAAGAGAGAGCACGTGAATTCGCAGTTGTTGAAACCCTAGATAATGGAAAGCCAATTAGGGAATCACGCGATACAGATATTCCACTTGCTGCTGCACACTTTTTTTATCACGCTGGGTGGGCAGATAAATTAGATTACGCCGGTCTTGGTAGTAAACCAAAGCCAGTAGGTGTAGTTGGCCAAATAATTCCTTGGAATTTTCCACTACTTATGCTTGCTTGGAAAATAGCTCCAGCACTTGCTGCCGGTAATACGGTTGTTTTAAAACCAGCAGAAACTACACCTTTAACTGCATTATTATTTGCTCAAGTTTGCCAACAAGCAGGATTACCAGATGGTGTGGTAAATATTGTTACTGGAGATGGCATAACTGGTGCTGCCTTAGTGAATCACTCTGATATCAACAAAATAGCTTTTACTGGTTCTACTGAGGTTGGCAAAGCAATCGCTAGATCAATTTCTAACACAAAGAAAAGCGCGACACTAGAGCTAGGTGGAAAGGCAGCAAATCTTGTCTTTGATGATGCTGCTATTGATGAAGCTATAGAAGGAATAGTTAATGGAATTTTCTTTAATCAGGGGCATGTTTGCTGTGCAGGTTCACGGTTATTAGTTCAAGAGAATGTTGCTGATGAAGTTTTAGAAAAACTTAAAAAAAGAATGAGTTTAATTAGAGTTGGTGATCCGATGGATAAAAACACCGATTTAGGAGCGATTAACTCGGCAGAACAATTAAAAAGAATTCATGATATTTCAAATACGGGAGACGCTGAAGGTGCTAATAGATGGTCACCTGAATGTAAATTACCAAGTAAGGGTTATTGGTATCCCCCAACAATATTTACTGGAGTATCGCAATCACATCGAATTGCTAGGGATGAAATATTTGGACCAGTTTTATCAGTTTTAACATTTAGAACCCCTGCTGAAGGTATTGAGAAGGCAAATAACACGATGTATGGATTATCTGCTGGAGTTTGGAGTGATAAAGGTTCTAAAATTTTGTGGGCTGCTAAGCAATTAAAGGCTGGAGTTATTTGGAGTAATACTTTTAATAAATTTGATCCAGCTAGTCCATTTGGTGGTTATAAAGAGTCTGGTTGGGGACGTGAAGGTGGTCGCCATGGTCTTGCTGGATACCTAACATCGCAAGTGAAGGAAAGTAAATGAGCCGCATAGATGTAAATAAGACATATAAATTATTTATCGGTGGCGCATTTCCAAGAAGTGAATCTGGTCGTGTGTATGAAATTAAAGGTGCAAATAAGAAATTTATTGCCAATCCTGCATTAGCCTCTCGAAAAGATTTACGAGATGCTGTTGTGGCAGCAAAGGCTGCGCAGTCTGTGTGGGCTAATGCAACTGCATTTAATCGCGGGCAAATCTTGTACCGCGTTGCTGAGATTATGCAGGGACGAAGTGATCAATTTATTGATGAGATCTGTGCCTTAGAAGGTGTAACAACTAAAGTAGCAAAAGTACAAGTAGAAGAAGCAATCGATACCTGGGTTTGGTACTCCGGCTGGTGTGACAAGTTATCATCAGTTTCTGGTTCTCTAAATCAAGTGTCAGGTCCGTTTTATAACTTTACAACACCAGAAGCATTAGGTGTAGTTGCAATATTTGCCGAAAATAAACCATCATTACTTGGAGTAGTAAGGACACTTGCTCCAGTAATTGCTAGTGGTAACACTGCAGTTTTGATTGCTAGCGAAAGTTATCCATTACCCGCAATTACTTTAAGTGAAGTACTGGCAACTAGTGATGTACCTGGCGGAGTTGTAAACATACTCACTGGAAAAATTTCTGAGTTAGCGCCATGGGTTGGTTCACATATGGAAATAGATGGAGTAGATGTTGCCGGCCTTAGTAAGAAGCAAGAAGAGGAATTAAAGCTAGTTGGCGCAGATAATTTAAAGCGAATATTTAGATTTAATCCTACTAATCACCCGGAGCGAATTCTTAGTTTTATGGAACAAAAAACTGTTTGGCATCCAATAGGACTTTAATTTATTCAGCAGATATTGCTGCGTATGATGGTTTTACAACTTTTTCAATAATTTCAAGCCGCTCTTCAAACGGAATAAATGAGCTTTTCAGTGAATTTACAGTCACTCGTTGCAGGTCTGCAAACTTCCAATCAAATGATTTAACACACTGAGTCATCTCATTAGTCATAGATGTATTACTCATTAGTCGATTATCTGTATTAAGTGTTACGCGAAAGCGAAGCTTTGCTAATTGCCCAATTGGATGCTGTGCGTATGTTTTAGCTGCTCCAGTTTGTAAATTTGAGGTTGGGCAAAGCTCCAGTGGAATTCTTCGATCCCGAATATAAGAAGCAAGTGGACCTAGTTTTGGCGTGCTACCTGAGAAATCAATATCATCAATAATGCGAACGCCATGTCCAATTCTTTCAGCGCCACAAATTTGTATGGCCTCCCAAATTGATGGTAATCCGTAAGCCTCCCCGGCATGGATAGTGAAGTGAGCATTTTCTTTTCTTAAATATTCAAAAGTATCTAATTGTTTAGTTGGTGGGAAACCATCCTCTGGGCCTGCGATATCAAAACCAACTACGCCCTTATTACGGTATTTAACAACCGATTCTGCTGTCTGCTGTGATTTATTATTTTGCCTAAGCCCACAAAGTAAAGATTCAATCCGTATTTTTTTTCCTTCTTTTGCAGCCTCTGCTACTCCTTGTTTATAACCTTCAGTAGTCGCCTCAATTACCTGATCAAAGGTTAAACCTTGTTCAGTAAATAACTCGGGTGCTCCTCTGACTTCAGCGTATACAACACCATCTCTTGCTAAATCAATTGCACACTCACGTGCTACCTGAATAATTGCTTCTTTTGTTTGCATCACTGCGACCGTATGCGAAAAAGTTTCAAGATAGCGAACGAGTGAATGAGAGTTGCAAGCTTCTTCAAACCAAATTGCTAGTTTTTCTGGGTCTTCAGTAGGTAGTTTTTTATAACCAATTTTTTGTGATAGTTCAATAATAGTTTGTGGGCGCAAACCGCCATCAAGATGATCATGTAATAAAGCTTTTGGAACTCGCTTAATTTGTTCAACCGTTGGCGTGCTAGTTAGTGACACTTAACCCTCAATTCTTTCAATAACTAATGGTAATCGCTTAATTGGATCATCCACGCCACCAATAGAAAAGGCACCCACTAAGGCTTCTTTAGCTCGATCAAATCTTGCTGGTTCATCACTATGCAGAGTTAGAATTTTTTGTCCCGCTTTAACTAAGTCACCAGGTTTAGCATGAATTTCAATTCCAGCGCCAAGTTGGAGAACTTCACCTTGTTTTTGCCTACCTGCTCCTAATCGCCAGGCAGATACACCAACCTTTAGTGCATCAAGAGTTAATAATTTTCCAGAAGAATCAGCCTTAATCTCTATTTTTTCTTTAGCTACAGGAAGAGGAGCATCATTATCGCCACCTTGTGCTTTAATCATTTTACGCCAAACATCCATAGCCATTCCATTTTTTAATGCATCAGCTGGTGATACTTTTGGATTAATCCCAACTGCATCAAGCATTTCATTAGCAAGTAGCAGTGTTAGCTCAACAACATCACTTGGTCCACCTCCTGCTAATACTTCAAGAGTTTCCCTAATTTCTAATGAATTTCCAGCAGTTAATCCAAGTGGTACATCCATTGCAGTTACAAGCGCTCTAGTAGTAACACCTGCCCTTTTTCCTAAATCCACCATAGTTCTAGCAAGTAGTGCAGCATCTTTTGGATCACTCATAAAGGCACCAGAACCAGTTTTTACATCAAGTACTAACGCACTTGTTCCTTCGGCAATTTTTTTACTCATAATTGAAGATGCAATTAGTGGAATTGCTTGTACAGTCCCAGTTACATCACGTAATGCGTAAAGTTTTTTATCAGCTGGTGCAAGCCCAGCACCTGCTGCGCAAATTACTGCCCCACACTCTTGAATTACTTTTAGCATCTCATTATTACTAAGTGATGCCTTCCAACCTTTAATTGATTCTAATTTATCTAACGTACCGCCAGTATGACCAAGTCCTCGTCCTGAAAGTTGAGGCACAGCTGCACCACATGCAGCAACTAATGGCGCTAGTGGTAACGTAATTTTATCTCCAACTCCTCCAGTTGAGTGTTTATCAACGGTTGGACGATCAAGCATTGACCAACTCATTTTCTCTCCACTTGCAATCATGGCATCAGTCCATCGAGATATTTCTCGGCCATTCATTCCATTTAACAAAATTGCCATTAAAAGAGCTGACATTTGTTCATCCGCAATTACTCCGCGCGTATAGGCATCTACTGTCCAGTCAATTTGTTGATCACTTAATTCGTACTTATCTCGTTTTGCTGAAATTATTTCAACTGCTGTAAATCTTTCACTCATTTAAGATCCTCTGGGCCAAAAGCCCAAGGAAGTAATTCTGAAAATGGTTTTGCACCCTCTGGAGTCATAAACAACATCTCATTGCCACCGTGCTCAAAAAGTAATTGGCGACATCTTCCACAAGGTGATAAGTAATCACCTTTACCATCTACACAAACAACAGCAATTAATCGCCCACCACCTGTTGCGGTGAGTGAGGAAACTAATCCACATTCAGCGCATAACCCAACACCATAACTAGCATTTTCACTATTACAACCAACCACAATGCGACCATCTGATACTAGGCCGGCTACTCCTACTTTAAATTTTGAGTAAGGAGCATAAGCATTCTTCATTACTTCTTTTGCGGCATTACGGAGCTGATCCCAATTAATATTCATGGGGTAATTGTCCTACGAAAATGGATTATTTATTACCGCGCACGAAAGGTACTCCATCGGCTGCCGGCGCACGAACCCTACCGACTAGGCCAGATACAGCAATGATTGTGGCTACGTATGGAACCATTAACATGAATTCACTTGGTATTGGAACTCCGATAATTGAAAGAGTTCCTTGCAGGTAATCAGCAAAACCAAAAAATAGCGCGGCAATAATAACTCCTTTAGGAGTCCACTTTCCAAAGATTAAGCATGCAAGTGCAATAAATCCAGCACCGGCAGTCATCTCTTTTGAAAAGGGCCCAACAGCTCCAACGGTAAAGTAAGCCCCACCAAGTCCTGCAACTAAACCGGCAATAATTACATTCTTAAACCTAAGTCGATTAACATCAATCCCAACACTGTCAGCAGCGACTGGATGTTCTCCAATAGATCTAGTTCTTAATCCCCATCTTGTTTTAAACAGTGCAAATTGAACTCCAAAAATGATTATATACATTAAGTAAACGATAATTGTTTGATTAAATAGAGTTGGCCCGATAATAGGTAATTTAGAAAGCCCAGGGATTGCTATCGTAGAAAAACTTGATGAGGCGTTCCAGGTTGATTCATATGGGATTAGTAATTGTGTATAGAAAAAATTAGTCAATCCAAGAACTAAAACATTAATTACGAATCCTAAAATAACCTGATCGACCTGAAACTTAATTGAAAAGTAAGCTAATATTAAAGAGATTAAAGCCCCAGCTATCGGTCCAGAAATTAATCCAATGATTAAATTACTAGATATGCTTGCGACAACTGCTGATACAAATGCTGCTGCCAGTAATTGACCTTCAATTGCTATATTAATAACTCCGGATTTTTCGCAAATTAAACCTGACATCGATCCGAAAATCAGGGGTACAGAAAGCATGATTGCGCCTTGAAGTAATCCGGTAAAGGGAATAAATTTTCCACTCGCTGCCCAAGACATAAATGCCATAATTAACCCAAATCCAAAAAATATGGTTCCGAGTGACATTTTTTTATCTGACCTAAATCTAAAGTAAGAAATACTTATTCCGATTAATGAAAGTAGTAAAAATATTTCAACAGCTCTCTTCGAACCAACTACCCATTCATTAAGTAAAACAATTTCATTACCTATAACAAAACCATAGGTAACTGGCTCTGTTTTATCTGAATTAAAATAGAAAAAATAAGCACTAAGCACAAAAAAGAGTGACATGGTGATGAGCCCATTTAACTGCCGCTTTTGTTGTGCGCTATTTAATTTCACTATCCGTTCCAACCCTTTGCAGTTAAAGTCTTATCCTCAACTGATTGTTTTACTCTAAAAATATATTTGATTAATGCTGGTGCGGCAATGAATAAAACAATTAAAGCTTGAATAACTTGAACAATATCTGATGAAGTCCCAGTATTTGATTGTAATGTGCGACCTCCGGTTTGTAAGGCCCCAAATAAAAATGCACCTAGTACTGTGCCTTGCGGCGTTGCTCTACCTAAAAGCGCAACTGTAATAGCATCAAATCCAAAAGTTCCAGCAACATTAGCAGTTAATGCGTATTCAGTTCCCAGAGTATGCAAGGAACCACCTAGACCAGCGAGACCGCCACAGATAAACATAGTTGCAGTAGTAACAAATGGAATTGAGATACCAGCAGATTTAGCAGCATTTGAATTTGCACCAACAGCTCTAAATTTGAATCCTAAAGTGCTTTTACTAATCAACCACCATACAAGTACTGCAACTAATAATGCAATTACTATTCCAAGGTGAATCCGCTGGCTTTCACCAAATAATTTTGGAAGCCGGGCTGATATGGCGACTTCTGGTGCAATTGGGTCTATCTGTTTTGGACGTAAAAAGGCTTCTGTTTTAAGAATCCATAAAATAAATAAACTAGCAACATAGTTAAGCATGATTGTAACAATGACTTCATGTGCGCCAGTTTTTGCTTTCAATACCCCAACTAAACCACCGTACATTCCTGCTAAAACTATTCCGGCTAGTAAAGCGAGTACTACATGTAATATTGGTGAAAAATTAAAATGAAATCCAACATATGATGCACCAATTGCACCGAATATAAATTGACCCTGTGCTCCAATATTAAATAACCCAGATCTAAAGGCTAGCGCAACCGCTAGTCCGGTTAATATTAAGGGTGTTGAGGTAACAATTGTTTCTGAAAGTGGATAAAAACCACCAAGTACTCCATTTTTTCTCGATAAATTTATATCATAAATAGATCCCTGAAATACTGCAAGATAAGAATTACCAATTTTAGATCCAGCTGCGGTGAGAAAATTTAGTGGTGATCTAATTAATTTCATTATTTCTGGGTCAGTAAAAACAATTACTAGCCCACCAATAAAAAATGCAAATATAAATGCTAGGAAAGGTAGTAGAAATACACTAAATGATTTACTAAATGATTTAGCCATATCAGCTTGCCCGTTCCTTTATACCAGCCATCATTAAACCCAGTTTCTCGCGTGATGTATCCGGAGAAACTATCCCTAAAATTTCACCCCTATACATAACTGCAATACGGTCAGCAAGTGCTGTCACCTCATCAAGCTCAGTACTTACTAAAAGTATTGCTCTACCAGATTTTCTCTCTGCTAATAACCTCTCATGCACAAATTCAATTGAACCGACATCCAGTCCCCTAGTCGGCTGAGACGCAATTACTAATTTAACATCTCTTGATAGTTCCCTAGCTAGAACAACTTTTTGTTTATTGCCACCAGAAAGTGACGCCGCTGTGTCAAAAAATCCCTGCGATCTGATATCAAATTCTTTAGTTAACTTTTCAGCATTCTCAATCACTTTACTATTTGATAATTGGCCATATTTAGAAAATGGTTGATTTTCATGTGTGTCTAAAATTAGATTCTCCGCAATAGTAAAACTTGCAATCAAACCGTCTAATTCTCGAGATTCAGGCACATAAGCAACTCCTTGATGAAGTGTTTTACTCACCGAATTACCTAGGATCTCTTTCCCGTTTAATTTAACTGAACCAGAAGTATGCGGTTCAAGATTAACGATGGCTCTTACTAGTTCTGACTGGCCATTACCTTGCACACCAGCTATTGCAACAACTTCCCCAGCTTTGATATCAAGGGATAAATTATTAACTAGTACTCTTCCGCTAGCATCATATATATTTAAATTACTAATACTCAGAACAGTATCTCCAGCTTTATTGCTCTCTCTATTCGCCGTTAAATCAACAGTTCTGCCAACCATTAAATTAGCTAACTCTTCCTGGGTTGCAGTTGGTAATGTGGTCCCAACAACTTTTCCTCTGCGGATTACAGTTATTTTATCTGCTACCTCTTGGACTTCGCGAAGCTTATGAGTTATAAATATTATTGCCGCGCCTTTAGATTTTAACGACTTCATAATACTTAATAGCTCATCAGTTTCTTGTGGAGTTAATACTGCTGTTGGTTCATCGAGGATCAAAACTTTTGCGTCATAAATAAGCGCCCTAAGAATCTCTACTTTTTGCTGAACACCAACTGGTAAATTTTCTATTAATTCATCAGGATTAATATCGAATTTAAACTCTTTTGAAATTCTTTCAATACTTGCTTTTGCTTCTTCAACTGTGAGCACACCACGTTTTAACTTTTCATGTCCTAAAATAATGTTTTCTACTACCGTAAAGACTGGAACCAGCATAAAATGTTGATGGACCATTCCAATACCAGCAGCTAAAGCTTGTGATGGATCACTAATTTCTACAATTTTTCCGTCAACTGAAATGCTACCGGAATCAGCTTTTATTAAGCCATAAACAATATTCATTAGAGTTGATTTGCCGGCGCCGTTTTCACCCAGAATTGCATGAATTTCACCATTAGATACTTTTAAATCTATCAATTCATTAGCAACTAAGGACCCAAACCTTTTGGTAATTCCCTTTAGTTCTAATGACATCTTTCCTCTATTTCTACTGCTCTAAATTAAAAACTGGGTGGATTAATAATCTAACCCACCCAGCAATAAGTTACTTCTTAGTTTTCATAAAGTGCAAGGATATTGCCAGCGGCAATGTCCTTCTGTAATTGCATAGCTTCCTTTTGCAAAGCAGCCGGAATCTTGGTTGTCCAAGGCTTATAAATTGGAGCTAGTCCAACTCCCTTGTTTGCCATGGTTCCAACATATGCAGTGTTAGAGAATTTGCCATCATATGAATCCTTAATCACAGACTGAACAGATTCTGATAATCCCTTTAGTACTGAGATTGGAACTACGCTGTTGTATTGAGGTGCTGTTTTTTGTGCATCAGCATCAACCCAAATAGTAATTGACTTTCCAGTCTTCTTACTGTTTTCAGCTGTTGTTCCACCTAGTCCACCAGCAACAGGGAAAATTACATCTGCGCCCTGTAATTCAAATGCTTGCGACATTGAAAGAGCTTTAGTTGTATTTGCGAAGTCGCCAACCATTGAACCAGATCCTGGATTATTTGGATCCCAGCCCAACACCTTAACTGACTTGTCCTTAATTTCGTTATAGAACTGAACTCCCTTTGCATATCCATCCATAAAGATAGTTACTGTTGGGAATGGCATTCCACCATAAGTTGCTACTTTTCCAGTTTTGCTTAAACCCGCTGCTATGTATCCAGCAACAAAAGAGTTCTCATTTGTTTTAAATGTTAAACCCTTTACGTTTGGAACCTTACAGCAGAAGTTCTTTAGACCATCATGGTCAACAATTGCATATTTTACGTTTGAATTTTTCTCTGCAGATGCAATAATCGCATCAGCAACAGCAAATCCAATACCAAGAATTAAAGTACAACCCTTATCTACAAACTTTTGAATATTTGGGCCGTAATCAGCTGGAGACTTTGCTGGTAAGTATTCAATTGTTGATGCCCAGCCTTTTGACTTCGCAATTTTTGCACCATCGTATGAGGTTTGATTAAACGACTTATCGTTGATTCCGCCAGTATCTAGCGCAACGCAGACTTTTTGCTTAGTCGCACCATGTGCGGCTGGGGTAACTGCAACAGATGTAACTAATGAAGTAGCTGCAATAGCTACTATGAGTTTGATTGATTTTTTCAAAATCCCTCCCAAGGACTAGTACCCAAAATATCTGGGATTGTTGTAGTCGCACCCTATCGGTAAGGCAGATTTAAGAACTAGCAACGCCCGAAATTGCAGATTACGATTTGTTTAGAATTAGTTCAACTCTTAATTAAGAGTTAAGAGTTATAGCCGATTTGACTCAGGATTGAGGTTAGGACAGGCCAATAGCTGAGTAGGCAGCCTTAAGGGTAGTGCTGGCAACCTCATTCGCCTTTTGCGCCCCATTATTTAAAACTCTTGATAACTCTGCTGGATCATCCATTAATTCTTTAGTGCGTTTTCCAATTGGCTCAAGTTTGGCAATTACTACCTCAGCAACAGATGCTTTAAAGTCACCATACCCCTTACCAGAAAACTCATTCTCTAAATCACTAACAGATTGACCAGAGAGCGCCGAATGAATGGTTAGTAGATTTGAGATTCCAGGTTTTAATTTCTCATCAAATTTAACCTCTTTGCCGTCATCAGTTACTGATGATTTAAACTTCTTTAAAGTCACGTCAGGTGTATCTAGAAGTTCAATAACTCCAGCCATTGATGATGCAGATTTACTCATTTTAGTATTTGGGTCCTGTAGATCATTTATCTTTGCTAATGACTTAATTATCTCTGGCTTAGGAATGTTAAATATCTCCTTATATTTACTATTAAATCTTTGAGCAATATCTCTTGTTAATTCAACATGTTGGCGTTGATCCTCACCGACTGGTACAAAATCTGGTTGATACAGCAAGATATCTGCAGCTTGTAATATTGGATAAGTAAAAAGACCAACATTAATTCGGTCTGCGCCACTTTTTTGTGACTTATCTTTAAATTGAGTCATTCGAGAAGCCTCACCAAAGCCAGTAATACATTCAAATACCCAAGCTAATTGATTATGAGCTGGAACATGTGACTGAACAAAAAGTGTGCACTTATTTGGATCAAGACCAATTGCAATTAATTGTGCAGCAGATAATAAGGTACGTTTCTTCAATAATTTTGGATCAGTTTCTACCGTCAGCGCATGAAGATCTACTACGCAATAAAACGCATCATGATCTTCTTGCATCTCTACCCATTGCTTTAGGGCGCCTAAATAATTCCCCAAATGAAAAGAGTCATGGGTAGGTTGAATGCCAGATAGAACTCGCTTTTTACTCATTACTTCACATCATCTCTAGCAAGTAGTAACTGACCAACTCGTTTGCCACTCATACTGATAATTGTAAAGCGTGCACCATTAATTCGAACCACATCATTAACCTGCGCAATTCGCCCTAAGTAATGCATTACAAAACCACTCACTGTTTCATAAGGACCCTCCGGTAACGAGATACCGGTTGATTCCTGTAAATCTTCCAAAGATATCAAACCATCAACTTCGATATCACCGGTTCGTGGTTGAACTACGGGAGCTGACTCATGTCCGTCATACTCATCATGGATATCACCAATAAGGCATTCGACTAAATTTTCTAAAGTAATTATTCCGTCAGTACCACCATACTCATCTAGAACAATTGCAATATGTTGCCTCTTATTTCGCATCTCTGTTAAGGCAGGTAATACTCCTTTAGTACCAGGTAAAAATATTACATTTCGAACTATCTCAATGATAGTCATTTGGGTGTCATCTAATTTTGGATTAAGTAAATCTCTTACATGTAAAAATCCAATTACTTCATCACTGCTGCCACGGACAACCGGATAACGAGAATGAGCAAGCTCAACTGCTACTTTTCGTGCTTGTGAAATAGTTAAGGATGCATCTAAGAAATCGACCTCAGTTCTAGGCACCATAACTTCATGGATAAGTCGGTCACTTGAATTAAATACCTCTTCAACAATATCTCGCTCTTCTTTTGTTAAATCGGCATGACCACTGACTAAATCCATTAACTCAGCTTCTGAGATCTGCGTTCTAACTGACTTTGAATTAACTCCAAATAATCTAACAACTAAATCAGTTGAGTGAGATAAAAGCCAGATAATTGGCCTAAACAAATTTGCAATTCGATCAATTGTGGCAGCGAGCGCGAGTGCAATCGCCTCTGTCTTATATAGCGCTAATCGCTTTGGAACTAACTCACCAAATACTAAAGATATATAGGCAATTACTAAGGTAATGACAACTATTGAAACTACCTCACTAGCACCTGTTGATAAACCAATTTCTTGCAATCTAGGTATTACATACACACCGAGTTGTTCCGCACCTAATGCAGCGGATAAAAACCCACATAATGTAATGCTGATCTGAGCAGCTGCTAGAAATCGATTAGGATTTTTTGCTAGGTGTGCAACTCGTGCACCACGTTTTCCTTTAGTTGATATTTGTTTAACTTGTGAATCTCGTAGGGAAATAAGTGCAATTTCAGCAGCAACAAATACTGCGCCCAGCGCAATTAGGCCTAAAACGATTGCAATACTTTGCAGAGCACCTGAAGCCATATCTCCAATGATATCTACCTGCCCACTTCGAGGCTGAAGTGAGCGTGTAAACAGTGGCTACTTCCCATAAGGCCCATTGCTGTTCTAGCCTTTGCTAACTCTCACAACAGTGAGACCTTCATCCAACGGATCGTCGGGTACGTA
>Ga0214921_10006593_pt1 | contig 15815 bp, 15 predicted proteins | sample LL1505_MetaG_FD_177992 | JGI IMG/M metagenome (GOLD analysis project Ga0214921, IMG submission 177992) | Freshwater microbial communities from Lake Lanier, Atlanta, Georgia, United States - LL-1505 | ecosystem: Environmental > Aquatic > Freshwater > Lake | place: USA: Georgia | collected...
GCTTTGTCGACACTGGTTACTCGCTTGTCGCGCTTTTGTGCCGCCTGAAATGCGACGTGCGCAATGCGCTCAATTTCTGGGCGCGAGTAGCGCATGGTGTCAAACGCTTCTTCGCTGCCCGGAAAATGCCCATCGGTGGCAACCCGCCGGCCACGGGGTTGGCCGAAGTAGATGTCGCCGGTCAGTTCACGGATGATCAAGATATCCAAGCCCGCCACCAACTCCGGCTTGAGGCTCGATGCATCTGTAAGCTGCTTGTAGCAAATGGCGGGGCGAAAGTTGGCAAAAAGGCCCATGTTTTTGCGTAAACCCAAAATCGCCTGCTCGGGACGCAGGGGACGGTCAAGCGTGTCATATTTCCAGTCGCCCACCGCACCAAACAGGACAGCGTCGGCGTCCATCGCCAGCTTCAAGGTGGACTCCGGCAGCGGATGGCCATGGGCTTCAAACGCGGCACCTCCGACCAAAGCGGTTTCTAGCGTCATGTCCAGATCCAAAACCTTCAAGACCTTGATGGCCTCGGCTACGATTTCAGTACCAATGCCGTCACCCGGCAAAACTGCGATTTTCATGGGGTCCTTGGGAAACTAAAAAAGGTGAAACAAATTAACTCACCATCGAGCGGGCGAGCCACGGCTTTTGCGCCAGCCGCTCGGCCTCAAAGGCCCGTATCTTGTCGGCTTCGCGCAGCGTAAGTCCAATATCGTCAAACCCATTTTGAAGGCAATACTTGCGAAACGCCTCCACTTCAAATGGGATTTCTTCACCCTGGGGGCGCACGATGACCTGGCGCTCCAGGTCTACCGTCAGCGTGAAACCAGGGAAGGCCAAGGCCTCGTTGAACAGTTGGTCCACAGTCGCTTCAGGCAAAACGATCGGTAGCAGGCCGTTTTTGAAGCTGTTGTTAAAGAAGATGTCGGCAAAGCTGGGCGCAATGATGGCGCGAAAGCCAAATTGGTCCAGCGCCCACGGTGCGTGCTCCCGCGAAGAGCCACAGCCAAAGTTCTTGCGTGCCAGCAAGATCGACGCGCCTTGGTAGCGCGACTGGTTCAAGACAAAGTCAGGATTGGGACGCCGGCTTGCAGGGTCTTGACCGGGCTCGCCATGGTCCAGATAGCGCCATTCATCAAACAAATTGGGACCGAAGCCTGTTTTGCGGATGGATTTCAGAAACTGCTTGGGGATGATGGCGTCGGTATCTACGTTTTCCCGGTCCATGGGCGCAACCAGCCCGGTGTGTAGGTTGAATTTTTGCATTGCCAAAGGCCTTTAGACAAATTTGCGCACGTCGACGAAGTGGCCGTGGATGGCAGCCGCAGCGGCCATGGCCGGGCTGACCAAATGGGTGCGGCCACCCGCGCCTTGACGGCCTTCAAAGTTGCGGTTGCTGGTGGAAGCGCAGCGTTCGCCAGGCTCCAGGCGGTCGGCGTTCATGGCCAGACACATGGAGCATCCGGGCTCGCGCCACTCAAAGCCTGCAGCCACAAAAATCTTGTCGAGGCCTTCGCGTTCGGCCTGCTCTTTGACCAAGCCAGAGCCTGGCACCACCAGCGCCAGCCGCACGTTTTTGGCGACCTTTTGCCCAAGCTGCTGCACCACATTCGCCGCTTCGCGCATGTCCTCGATCCGGCTATTGGTGCAAGAGCCGATAAAGACCTTGTCGATAAATATGTCGTTCAAGGGCTTGCCGGGTGCCAGACCCATGTAGGTCAAGGCACGCTCGATGGCGCCGCGCTTGTTGCTGTCCTTTTCTTTGTCCGGATCGGGCACACGGTCTTCGATAGACAGGACCATTTCAGGCGAGGTGCCCCAGGTCACGTGCGGTGCAATTTGAGAGGCGTCCAGGTCTACTACGGCATCGAAGTGCGCGTCAGCATCCGAGTGCAGGGTCTTCCAATAGCTTACGGCCTGATCCCATTCCACGCCCGTGGGCGAGAGCGGACGGCCTTTGACGTAGGCGATGGTCTTCTCGTCGACCGCGACAAGGCCCGCACGTGCGCCCCCTTCGATGGCCATATTGCAGACGGTCATCCGGCCTTCCATGCTCAGCGCACGGATGGCGGTCCCGGCAAACTCAATGGTGTATCCGGTGCCGCCAGCGGTGCCGATCTTTCCGATGATGGCCAGCACCAGATCCTTGGCGGTGCACCCTTTGGGCAGCAAGCCATTGGCTCGGATCAGCATGTTTTTCGCTTTTTTGGCCAGCAAGGTCTGCGTGGCCATCACATGCTCAACCTCCGAAGTCCCGATACCGTGCGCCAGTGCCCCAAAGGCACCGTGCGTCGAGGTGTGGCTGTCTCCGCACACCACGGTCATGCCGGGCAGGGTGGCGCCACTTTCGGGACCAATAACGTGCACGATCCCCTGACGTTTTGACATAAAGGGAAAGAACGCGGCGGACCCAAACTCTGCAATATTGGTGTTGAGCGTGGTGATTTGCTCTTTGCTGACGGGGTCAGTGATGCCGTCGTAGCCCAGTTCCCAGCCGGTGGTGGGCGTATTGTGGTCGGCGGTCGCAACAATCGAACTGACGCGCCAGACTTTGCGTCCGGCCTCACGCAGTCCTTCGAAGGCTTGGGGGCTGGTGACTTCATGCACCAAATGGCGGTCGATATAGAGGATGGCGGTGCCGTCTTCTTCGGAGTGGACGACATGTTCGTCCCAAATTTTGTCGTACAGGGTGCGGCCCATGAAACTTCCTTGTGTGCGGGCGGCCATTTTATGCCCAGCTAAATCCAATGAAAAATGCCCCGCGGCGCGGGGCATTTGTGTGTTGTGGCAGAGCCATTAGCGCTTGGCGATCACTTCCACGTTGCGACGCTCTGAACCGGTAAACAACTGGCGTGGACGTCCGATTTTGTACTCGGGGTCGCCAATCATTTCGTTCAGTTGGGCAATCCAGCCCACGGTGCGGGCCAAGGCAAAAATGCCCGTGAACAATTTGACCGGAATACCGATGGCGCGCTGCACGATGCCGGAATAGAAATCCACGTTCGGGTAGAGCTTGCGAGAGACGAAGTAGTCGTCTTCCAAAGCGATTTTTTCCAGTGCCTTGGCCAACTTGAACAGTGGATCGTTTTCGAGGCCCAGGGCTTCCAGCACTTCGTTGCAGGTTTCTTGCATCAGTTTGGCGCGCGGGTCGTAATTTTTGTAAACACGGTGGCCGAACCCCATCAGCTTCACGTTGGAGTTTTTGTCTTTGACCTGGTTCATGAATTCACCGACCTTGGACAATCCGCCCATCGCCTGGATATCTTCCAGCATGGTCAGGCAAGCTTCGTTTGCGCCGCCGTGCGCGGGGCCCCACAGGCAGGCGACGCCCGCGGCAATTGCCGCAAACGGGTTGGTGCCGGAAGAGCCGCACAGGCGCACCGTGGACGTTGATGCGTTTTGTTCATGGTCGGCGTGCAAGACAAAGATGCGGTCCAGCGCGCGTTCGATCACCGGGTTGACCACATAGGGCTCGCAGGGCGTGGCGAACATCATGTGCAAAAAGTTGCCGGCGTAGCTGAGCTCGTTTTTGGGATACATAAAGGGCTGGCCGACGCTGTATTTGTAGGCCATCGCCACCAGCGTGGGCATTTTTGCGATCAGGCGGATGGCCGCAATCTCGCGGTGCTCGGCGTTGTTGATGTCGGTGCTGTCATGGTAGAAGGCCGACAAAGCCCCGACCAAGCCGGTCATGATGGCCATGGGGTGGGCATCGCGGCGGAAACCGCGCAAGAAGAATTGCATCTGCTCGTTGACCATGGTGTGATGGGTCACGTTCTTGGTGAACGCAGCCTTGCCAGCGGCGTCGGGCAGGTTTCCGTACAGCAACAAGTGGCAGGTTTCCATGAAATCACAATTGGTCGCCAACTGCTCAATCGGGTACCCGCGGTACAGCAACTCGCCTTTGTCCCCATCGATGTAGGTGATGGCCGACTGGCAGGCCGCCGTCGACAAGAAGCCGGGGTCGTAGGTGAACATGCCAGTCTGGGCATAGAGCTTGCGAATGTCGATCACGTCAGGGCCGATGCTGCCGCTGTAGACCGGCAGTTCCACACTGGCGCTGCCATTGCTAAAGGACATCGTGGCTTTGTTGTCAGCTAATTTCATCTCGGAACCTTTCAACGAGTTTCTCTTACCATTTTCAAAATTTCATGGAAGTCCGCGCTATCGAGCGTGGCTTCTACTTGCAACAGCGATTTACGAGCCAAAAACAGGTCTAGCAAATCGTTGTCGCTCAAGTCCATCAAAACACCCAGCGCGTTGGCCTGGCGCACATTCAGCGTGTTGTCAAAGCGGTCGAAAAATCGCGCAATGAACAAGTCGTTCTCCAGCAATCCGCGTCGGCAACGCCAGCGCAGTTTGCTCAACGCGCGCGGGTCGAGCAGTTGCTCGCCAGTAGCTTCGCTGTGACTCACTGCTTAGACCGCACGCAAGACCATCATTTCCTTAATTTTTCCAATTGCCTTGGTCGGGTTCAGTCCCTTGGGGCAGACGTCAACACAGTTCATGATGGTGTGGCACCGGAACAGGCGATACGGGTCCTCTAAATTGTCCAAACGCTCGGCGGTGGCCTCGTCGCGGCTGTCGGCGATAAAGCGGTAGGCCTGCAGCAGCCCGGCGGGTCCGACGAATTTGTCCGGGTTCCACCAAAAGCTGGGGCAACTGGTGGAGCAACTGGCGCACAGGATGCATTCGTACAAGCCATTGAGCTCTTCGCGCTCTTCCGGGCTTTGCAGACGCTCTTTCTCAGGCGGTACGTTATCGTTGATCAGATAGGGCTTGATCGAGTTGTACTGTTTGAAGAACTGCGTCATGTCCACGATCATGTCGCGGATCACCGGCAGGCCCGGCAGCGGCTTGAGCACGATGGTGCCGGGCAGGGTGCGCATATTGGTCAGGCAAGCCAGACCGTTCTTGCCGTTGATGTTCATGGCGTCCGAGCCGCATACCCCTTCACGGCAGGAGCGGCGAAACGAAATGGTCGGGTCGACCGCCTTGAGCTTCATCAAGGCATCCAACAGCATGCGCTCAGAGCCGTCCAGCTCGACCTCAATGGTCTGCATATACGGTTTCGCGTCTTTATCAGGGTCGTACCGGTAGATGGAGAAGGTGCGTTTTGACATGGAATGTGCTCGCTGGTTTCGATTTAGAAGGTACGGGTCTTGAGCTCAACGCTCGCCACAGTCAGGGGCTTCATCTGCACCGGTTTGTAGCTCAGGCTGTTGGTCGCGCTGTGCCACAGAGTGTGCTTGTGCCATTCGGTGTCGTTGCGACCGTTCGGGTGCTCGGGGGTATCCCCGTAGTCGTTGACCGTGTGGGCGCCGCGGCTTTCGTGGCGCGCTGCGGCCGAGACGATGGTGGCTTGGGCCGCCTCGATCAAATTTTCAACTTCTAGCGCTTCAATGCGGGCCGTATTGAAAACCTTGGACTTGTCCTTCAGACCGATTTTGTTGACGCGTTCGCGCAGTTCGGCAATTTTGACCACGCCTTCGTCCATCATGGCCTGCGTGCGGAACACGCCGGCGTGCTGCTGCATGGCGGCGCGGATGTCGTTCGCCACGTCTTGCGCGTACTCGCCTTCGGTCGCGCTGTCCAGCCGGGCCAAGCGGGCGATGGTCAAGTCTGAAGCGTTTGCGGGCAGCGGCTTGTGCGCCTTGCTGTTCTTGGCGAACTCCACAATATGGTTGCCCGCCGCGCGACCGAACACCAAGAGGTCGAGCAAGGAATTGGTGCCCAGGCGGTTTGCCCCGTGCACGCTCACGCAGGAGCACTCGCCGACCGCGTAGAGCCCGTTGACCACCTGGCTATGGTTGGTGGCGTCTTGCACCACAACTTGGCCATGGATGTTGGTGGGGATGCCGCCCATCTGGTAGTGGATGGTCGGCACCACGGGAATCGGCTCTTTGGTGATATCCACATTGGCAAAGTTGTGGCCAATCTCCAGTACCGATGGCAGGCGCTTCATGATCGTCTCGGCACCCAGGTGGGTCATGTCGAGATTGATGTAATCCTTGTTGGGGCCACATCCGCGACCTTCCTTGATTTCCTGGTCCATGCAGCGCGAAACATAGTCGCGCGGTGCCAGGTCCTTGTAGGCGGGAGCATATCGCTCCATAAAACGTTCGCCATTGGCATTTCGCAAGATTGCGCCTTCACCGCGACAGCCTTCGGTCAGCAAAACGCCAGCACCGTGCACGCCCGTGGGGTGAAATTGCCAGAATTCCATGTCTTCAAGAGGAATACCTGCGCGCGCCGCCATTCCCAGACCGTCGCCTGTGTTGATGAATGCATTGGTGGAGGCCGCAAAAATTCGACCTGCACCCCCGGTGGCCAACAGCGTCGTCTTGGCCTCCAGGATGTGGACATCGCCGGTTTCCATCTCAATCGCCGTAACGCCTACTACATCGCCATCAGCGTCGCGGATCAGGTCCATGGCCAACCACTCTACAAAGAAGCTGGTTTTGGCCGCCACATTTTGCTGGTACAACGTGTGCAACATGGCATGGCCGGTACGGTCGGCCGCGGCACAGGCGCGTTCAACGGCTTTTTCTCCGTAGTTGGCGGTGTGCCCGCCGAACGGGCGTTGGTAGATCGTGCCGTCGGGGTTGCGGTCAAATGGCATGCCCATGTGCTCTAGGTCGTAAACCACCTTGGGCGCTTCACGGCACATGAACTCGATGGCGTCTTGGTCACCCAGCCAGTCAGAGCCCTTTACGGTGTCGTAGAAATGGTAATGCCAGTTGTCTTCGTTCATGTTGCCCAGCGAGGCGCCAATGCCCCCTTGGGCCGCTACAGTGTGCGAGCGGGTGGGGAACACCTTGGACAGCACGGCGACATTCAGGCCGGCACGGGCCAGTTGGAGGGAGGCTCGCATGCCGGAACCGCCGGCCCCTACGATGACGACGTCGAATTTACGCTTGGATACAGGATAGGACATGGGGTAAATATCTCAATAGGAGACGCTTAGACGCGCCACAAAACCTGAATGGCCCAACCGGCACAGGCGACCAGCCAGACGATGGAAAAAACCTGAAGCGACAGTCGAATGCCGACCGGTTTGATGTAGTCCATCCAGATGTCACGCATTCCAATCCAGACGTGGTACAGCAGCGCCACGATGATCGCAAAAGTGAGGGCCTTCATCCACTGACTTGAAAAAATTCCGGCCCACTTGTCGTAGCCAATCGGGCCTTTAGAAAAGATGACCTGCGCGAGCACGATCAACGTGAACAGGGCCATCAATACTGCCGTCACTCGCTGTGCGAGCCAGTCGCGCAGCCCGTAGTGGGCGCCCACGACGATGCGTTTGGATCCGTAATTAACTGCCATGGTGTGTACTTTCGGTGAGTGGGGTGCGATCTGACTAGGCGAGGTTGGTCGCGTTGATTAGTAAAGACCAAATAATTTTGCGCCCAACACTGCGGTCAGGCCGAGGCTGAGGGCGAGGGTAAAAACTGCCGAAGACTTGCCAAATTCTTTGCTCACCGCATGACGCACATCCATCCAAATATGGCGCAGGCCCGCGATGAAATGGTGCAAAAAGGCCCAGATGATGGCGAGCGCCGCCAACTTCACGAACCACCCCGGCACAAAACCCAGTCCGAGGTTGAATGCGCTGGTAAAGCGTGCAAACGACAGTTCAGAGGAAATAGAGGTGTCAAACATCCAAATGATGAAGGGCATGAGCACGAACATCAGTGCTCCGCTGACGCGGTGCAAGATGGATACGATTCCCGCAGCCGGCAGGCGGTAGCTTGGCAAATCGGTCAACGCATTGATGTTGCGGAATTCGGGCCGCTTGGGACGAATGCTTGGAAGGGGCGCAGACATGGGCGGGTACTTTCTAAAAGGTGACCGTGGGGGTAACTCAGGCTTGGATCAACGCAAATTCTATTGCACTGCACCAATCTGACAGCCGCCTTGCAGTCGCGGTCGGGTGGGGCAATCTGGCCCTAATTTCAGTACAGCTCATTGCGGTAATAGTGGGTGCTCGTCAGGTAAAGGCACTGGCGCATCTCCATCGGCGAGTCGTTGTAGGTGTAGGCGATGCGTTCGACGCTTAGCAGGGGTGTGCTGGATGTGACACCCAGCAATTCCATTTGGGTCGAGTCCGGCAGTACCGCCCGGATTTTTTCTTCAGCACGGACCATGCGCACGCCAAACTCGCTTTCAAACAGGGCATACATCGGGCCGTTGTCGTTGCGAAGGCGTTCGGCGGTCAGACCTTTGAACGGTGTGCCGGGCAACCAGATGTCCTCCAAAATAGTCGGTGAGCCACCAAAGGACAGAACGCGTCGCACCTGCAGCACCGCGTCCCCTGGTCGCAAACCCAAACCGCGAGCCACCTCGGCCGAGGCCCGTGCGCGTTTGCAGTCGATGATTTGCCGCTGCGCCGGACCTTCGCTGTTGACGTCGCCGTCATCCGGCACCAGTTTTAAGAAGCGGTACTGCACATGGCGCTCGGCATGCGTGGCAACAAAGGTGCCTTTGCCTTGGCGTCTTACCAGCAAATTGTCGATCGACAACTCATCAATGGCTTTTCGAACCGTACCTTGACTCACCTTAAAGCGCGCGGCCAATTCTTGTTCGCTCGGAATTGCCGCGCCGGATTTCCACTCGCCGGCTTCTAGGCTCTGCAGAAGCAAGGCCTTGATCTGTTGGTACAGCGGACTGAATGCGGGCGTTGCGGAACCGGATGCCTGGCTGGCGCTCGGTGGTGGGTGGCTGGCGCCGTCCGGCGCCACTGAAGGGGTGACAGAGTCGCTTGCGAGAGTGGGCGGAGCAACCATAAAAGAGTGATTTTTGTCAGCAGGAAGTCAGTATGAACCGTGGCGTAATCATATCTTATATAAGACATAAGACATTTTGATTTTTTGGGGTAAACAAGGGTAAACTCTTATTCAGTCTGCACAGTCCTTGGCATCGAGCCGGTTCGGGCAGCCCACGCTTTTACAACACTTCCTGGAGTTTTTTTTATGAGCAAGAAGCCCGTTCGCGTTGCCGTTACAGGTGCAGCAGGTCAAATCGGTTACGCAATTTTGTTTCGCATCGCCTCGGGCGAAATGCTGGGCAAAGACCAGCCGGTTGTGCTGAGTTTGCTGGAAGTCCCTTTTGAGAAGCCGCAGCAGGCGCTCCAGGGCGTGATGATGGAGTTGCAAGACTGTGCATTCCCATTGCTGGTGGGTATGGAGGCGCACAGCGACCCCATGACTGCCTTTAAAGATGTGGATTACGCCTTGTTGATCGGTTCCCGTCCCCGCGGTCCCGGCATGGAACGCGCCGAGTTGCTCGCGGTCAACGCCGAAATCTTTACTGCGCAGGGCAAGGCCCTGAATGCTGTTGCCAGTCGCGACGTCCGAGTGTTGGTGGTGGGTAACCCTGCAAACACCAATGCTTACATCGCTATGAAGAGTGCCCCCGACCTGCCGCGCAAAAACTTCACCGCCATGCTGCGCTTGGATCACAACCGCGCCCTCAGCCAGCTCGCTGCCAAAACCGGCAAGGCTGTGGCCGACATCGAACAACTGGCAGTGTGGGGCAACCATTCGCCCACCATGTACGCCGACTACCGTTTTGCGACGGTAAACGGTCAAAGTATCAAAGACATGATCAATGACCATGACTGGAACGCCAATACTTTCCTGCCCACCGTCGGCAAACGTGGCGCCGCCATCATTGCCGCCCGCGGTGTGTCGTCTGCGGCGTCTGCGGCCAACGCCGCCATCGACCACATGCGCGACTGGGCACTGGGGACCCATGGCAAGTGGGTGACCATGGGCGTTCCGTCGGACGGCCAGTATGGCATCCCCAAAGACACGATGTTTGGCTTTGCTGTGACGTGCGAAGGCGGTGAATACAAGGTGGTAGAGGGCTTGCCCATTGACGCGTTCAGCCAGGAATGCATCAATAAGACCCTAAAAGAGTTGCAAGACGAACAAGCGGGCGTCGCCCACCTGCTCTGATCCTATTGTCGTCAGCGCAGCGCTTAGGTTCGCGGGCGGACGTCACCGATCCATGCAACACCCTCGTGACATTCTTTTAGGCGCCCAGGCGCGCACTGGGGTGTTGCCGGTGTGTGACCACTACAGTGGCGTTCCGGCGCGCATGGCGAAAAGTTTGGCCTTGCAAGCGGAGTTGTTGCAAGAGCTTGGGGCCTGCGTTGTGGACGTCACACTGGACTGTGAGGACGGCGCTCCCTCAGGCGGGGAGGTCGAGCAGGCCCACGCCGTCTGTGAATTGCTTCAGCGCTACACACGCTCGCACGGAGCGCCCAGCGCGGCGGTTCGCCCCCGCATTGGCGCGCGGCTACATGCGGTCGACCACGCTCATTTTGAATCCGATGTGGCGATTATTGTGGGCGGTGCAGCGTCTGCCTTGAGTTACCTGATGGTGCCCAAGGTCGAGTCGGTGGACGACGTGAACATGGCATTGCGGACCATCGACGCGGCGGCTGGCGTTGCAACACTGCCATTGCATGTGTTGATTGAGTCTCCCGCAGCCGTGCAACAGGCATTTGCCATCGCCGCCCATCCCCGGGTCCAATCGTTGAGCTTTGGTTTGATGGATTTTGTGTCCGCGCATGGTGGCGCGATTCCTTCTTCGGCTATGGGTCTGCGATCCCGCGACGATGTGGACACGCTCGACCAGTTTCATCACCCCTTGGTCATGCGCGCCAAGCTAGAAATTGCCAGTGCCTGCCACGCCTACGGCAAAGTACCTTCGCACTGTGTCGTCACCGAACTACGTGACGCGGCGGCATTAGAAAGCGCTGCTCGATACGCTGCCACGGCCCTGGGTTACACCCGGATGTGGAGCATCCATCCGGACCAGATTCGTCCGATTTTGCACGGCTTTTCACCTTTGGCCAGTGAAGTGGACCTGGCGGCACGCATCGTGGAGTCCGCCTCGCGTGCTGATTGGGCCCCGATTGCGGTCGATGGCAAGTTGCACGACCGTGCGAGTTATCGGTATTTTTGGCAGGTCTTGGAGCGCGCGCACCAGACCGGTCAAGCCCTTCCTGCAGAGTTGCAGCATTATTTTGTTTGATTGAATTAGGAGAAAAAACCATGTTGAACGCTTACCGAGCCCATGTTGCCGAGCGCGCCGCGCTGGGTATCCCACCCCTGCCTTTGGACGCCAAACAGACGGCTGAGCTGATCGAGCTGATCAAGGCCCCGTCGGCCGGCGACGAGGCGTTCCTGCTCGACATGCTGACCCACCGCGTGCCACCGGGGGTAGACGACGCGGCCAAGGTCAAGGCCTCGTTCTTGGCGGCTGTTGCGCACGGCGACTTTGCGGTGGGCGTGATTTCTAAGTCGAAGGCGACCGAGCTGTTGGGCACCATGGTGGGCGGCTACAACGTCAAGCCGCTGATTGATTTGCTCGACGAAGCCGACGTCGCGGCTGTGGCGGCCGAAGCCCTGAAAAAGACGTTGTTGATGTTTGACTTTTTCCATGATGTCGAGGTCAAGGCCAAGGCCGGCAACGCCCACGCCAAGCAAGTGATCCAAAGCTGGGCCGACGCCGAATGGTTTACCAGCCGCCCTGAAGTGCCGCACACCATCACCGTGACCGTGTTCAAAGTACCGGGCGAAACCAACACCGACGACCTCTCGCCGGCGCCCGACGCCTGGAGTCGCCCGGACATTCCCTTGCACTACCTGGCAATGCTCAAAAACACCCGCGAAGGCGCGGCCTTCAAGCCTGAAGAAGACGGCAAGCGCGGCCCCATGCAATTTATCGACGACCTCAAGAAAAAGGGCCACCTGGTGGCCTATGTGGGCGACGTCGTGGGCACCGGATCCAGCCGTAAATCGGCCACCAACAGTGTGATCTGGGCCACCGGCCAAGACATTCCCTTTGTCCCGAACAAGCGCTTTGGCGGTGTTACGCTGGGTGGCAAGATCGCCCCCATCTTCTTCAACACCCAAGAAGACTCGGGCGCACTGCCCATTGAAGTCGATGTAACCAAGCTGGAAATGGGCGATGTCATTGACGTCTTGCCCTACGACGGGAAGTTGCTGCGTAACGGCGAACTGGTTGCGAGCTTTGCCCTCAAGAGTGATGTGCTGCTTGACGAAGTGCGTGCCGGTGGCCGCATCAACCTGATCATTGGCCGCTCTTTGACCGCCAAGGCCCGTGAGTCGTTGGGCTTGCCTGCATCGACCACCTTCCGGTTGCCTACGGCGCCCATCAGCACCAAGGCGGGCTTTACGCTGGCGCAAAAGATGGTCGGTCGCGCCGTGGGATTGCCCGAAGGGCAGGGCGTGCGCCCTGGCACCTATTGCGAACCCAAGATGACCACCGTGGGCTCGCAGGACACCACCGGCCCCATGACCCGTGACGAGCTCAAAGACCTGGCGTGCCTGGGTTTCAGCGCTGACTTGGTGATGCAGTCCTTCTGCCACACCGCGGCGTACCCCAAGCCGGTCGACGTGAAAACCCACCGCGAACTGCCCGCTTTTATCAGCAACCGCGGCGGCGTGGCACTTCGCCCAGGCGACGGCGTGATCCATTCCTGGCTCAACCGCCTTCTCTTGCCCGACACCGTAGGGACTGGGGGCGACAGCCATACGCGTTTCCCCATTGGTATTTCCTTTCCGGCAGGATCGGGTTTGGTGGCGTTTGGTGCGGCCACCGGCGTGATGCCGCTGGACATGCCGGAGTCGGTGCTGGTGCGCTTCAAAGGGCAGATGCAGCCCGGCATCACGCTGCGCGATCTGGTACATGCGATTCCGCTGTACGCCATCAAGGCGGGCTTGCTGACTGTGGCCAAGGCCGGCAAGATCAACGCCTTCTCGGGGCGTATTTTGGAGATTGAAGGTCTGCCAGAACTCAAGGTCGAGCAGGCGTTTGAGTTGTCCGATGCTTCGGCAGAGCGTTCTGCGGCGGGCTGCACCGTCAAACTCAATCCCGCGCCCATCAAGGAATACCTCACCAGCAACGTTGTGCTGATGAAGAACATGATCGCTGACGGCTACGCCGACAAGCGTACCCTGGAGCGCCGTATCCAAAAGGTGGAAGCCTGGCTCGCCAATCCCAGCCTGTTAGAGGCCGACAAGGACGCCGAGTACGCGGCAGTAATCGAGATTGACCTGAACGATCTCAAGGAGCCCGTGCTGTGCTGCCCCAACGACCCTGACGACGCCAAGGTCCTGTCTGACGTGGCCGGTGCCAAGATTGATGAAGTGTTTATCGGTTCGTGCATGACCAACATTGGGCATTTCCGTGCCGCGTCCAAGCTGCTCGAAGGCAAACGCGACATTCCGGTCAAGCTGTGGATTGCGCCGCCGACCAAGATGGACGCGGCTGAACTCACCCGTGAGGGCCACTACGGCGTATTTGGTGCGGCTGGTGCGCGTACCGAAATGCCAGGCTGCTCACTGTGCATGGGCAATCAGGCCCAGGTGCGTGAGGGTGCCACCGTGGTGTCCACCTCGACCCGCAACTTCCCCAACCGTCTTGGCAAGAACACCAACGTCTACTTGGCGTCGGCCGAACTGGCGGCGATTGCGTCCAAACTGGGTCGCATTCCTACCGTGGCCGAATACCAGGCTGACATGGGCGTGATCAACAAAGATGGCAGCAAGATCTACCAATACCTCAACTTTGACCAGATTGAAGAGTATGCCGACGTCGCAAAAGGCGTCACGGCCTAAGCCCTGAACGGTCCAACCCTTCGGGGCTGGCGCCCACAAAAAAGCCCGCAGAAGCGGGCTTTTTTGTGGGAAACGGGCTGAATTACTTCAGCTTCATTTCCTTGTAGTCCACGTGCTTGCGAGCTTTGGGATCAAATTTCTTGATCAACATCTTCTCGGGCATGGTTTTTTTGTTTTTGCTGGTCGTGTAAAAGTGACCGGTGCCGGCTGTCGATTCCAGCTTGATTTTTTCGCGTCCGCCTTTGGTTGCCATGGTGTGCTCCTAAAATATTAAGCTTGACCACGTGCGCGCAAATCGGCGAGCACGACATCAATACCTTTTTTGTCGATCAAACGCAGACCGGCGTTGGAAATGCGAAGGCGAACCCAGCAATTTTCTGATTCGACCCAGAAACGGCGATATTGCAGGTTGGGGAGAAAACGACGCTTCGTTTTGTTGTTGGCATGAGAAACATTGTTCCCAACCATCGGGCCTTTGCCCGTGACTTGACATACGCGTGCCATAAGGACACTCCGATACAAAAAACGGCCACAGTTCCTGCTTTGCCGCAGGCAACCGAGCCTCACCTCGCCAATCGTTGGGTGGCGGTAACCCATCTGCTCGCAACAAACCAAGGTTGGTCTGCTGTAGCAAAGCTAATGATTATAGCGAATGCTTGGCCAGGTTTTCTGCCCAGGCGAGCTGCTGGGGAAGACACACGGCGTTTAGATCGTAATTTTTGGTTGCAAAGGCGCGCGCCGCTTCGCCCAGGCGCTTGCGGTCGTTCGGTGACTCAATCAGATGCACGATCGCGCGAACAAATCCCTCGACCTCAAAAAATGGCACCAGTCGGCCGGTCTGGTCGTGGCGGATGGCCTCTCGCACTGGCGCGGTGTCGCTCGCCACGATCGCGCAGCCGACGCTCATGGCCTCCAGCAGGCTCCACGACAGCACAAACGGGTAGGTCAGGTAGACATGCACCATGGAAATCTGCAGCAGAGTGACAAAATCTTGGTAGCCCAGCGTTCCCACAAAGTGAACCCGCGCCATGTCCAGTTCAGGCCGCGCCGCATCCAAAAAAATTTGTTTCCAGCTCTTGGCGCCGGGAGGGGCAGCGCCGTAGCTAACGCCATCGGCTCCCACGATTACGACCCGCGCTTTGGGTCTGGCCTGAAGCAGCGCAGGCAGCGCCCGCATAAAGATGTGGTAGCCCCGGTAGGGCTCCAGATTGCGATTGACGAACGTAATGACCTCGTCGCCTGCTTGGATTTTGAGCGATTTGTTGATCAGCGCAAACGCGTTTGGATTGGGTGCCAGCAGTGCGGTGTCAATGCCGTCGTGCGCGACGGTGATGCGCTGCCGAAAGGTCTCCGGAAAAGTGCTGGCCTGCCAGTGGGTCGGCGACAGCGCCGCATCCGCCTGCTCGAAGTGCATCAAGTTATTGATGTTTTTGCCCTGAATTCGGCACGCATCGTCCTGGTGAGTCGGGTAGATTTCGGGGTCAAAACCGACGTCTACGCCCTCCAGTCCGTAGAAAAATTCTGCGTACAGCCCCAATTTGGCATTCGGCCAGACGTTCTTGACAAACAGGCTTTCGCCCCAGCCGGGGTGGGCGATGATGGCGTCGGGCTCAAAGCCCTCGGACTTCAACTGCAATGCGGCAGCAAATACTGCTTCGCCCCGTACCATCTTGGCTTCCATGTCGCGCAGCCAGGGGTGGGTGTTTTTGGAAGGAGAGCGGTTGATCGCGTACCGGATATGGGCTACGCCCGGCAGATTCACCTGCTCCTTGACCGACAGCGCGCGCACTGTGTGACCGCGACGCGCCAGCGCCGGTGCCAAATGTTTGAACTGCCCAGGGAAGTTCTGGTGGATGAACAGTATGTGCATGGTCGAGATTACAGCCAAGGTCGCGCCTTTGTGAGCGATCACACGACTGTAGTCTCCAATCCTCGCATTGCGTTAACCCAGCACCTGCAAAGCGACGAAATACAGCTTGCTATCGTCAAAGCCGTTTAAGTTGCCCGAGCTCAGGTTGACTGTGGCATGTCCCACGCCTGCCACATCGGTGGCCGCCCAATAATTGTTCGCCTGCCAATTGACAGGCGTTCCGGACAGGTTGGTGCCCGTCGCGGTCCCGTTGTACGCATCCCAAACAGCTAACAGGTCGTTGTACTTTGGGATGC
>Ga0214921_10006594_pt1 | contig 15813 bp, 11 predicted proteins | sample LL1505_MetaG_FD_177992 | JGI IMG/M metagenome (GOLD analysis project Ga0214921, IMG submission 177992) | Freshwater microbial communities from Lake Lanier, Atlanta, Georgia, United States - LL-1505 | ecosystem: Environmental > Aquatic > Freshwater > Lake | place: USA: Georgia | collected...
TTAAATTATTGGCTATTTCAAATATCATTGCCAGGGGTAATTATTACATTAATAGTTTGATTTTTAATTTTTTCGGATTTTTGGGATATATAGCCTTGTTTAAAGTTTTTATTCACTGCTATCCGCTAAAGAAAAAGGCTGTTATTTTTGGATGTTTTCTATTGCCATCTACCTTATTTTTTACTTCAGGGTTAAATAAAGATTTAATTATTTTCACTTTATTGGCTTTCTATTCTTATGCATTATTTTTTATTTTAAATGACCGATTTACTATTATAAGACTACTATTATTATTATTGTCGGCTGTATTCATTTTACTAATACGAAATTTTTTATTTGTTGCTATAATTCCTTCTACTATTGGCTTGATATTATCTTCAAATAGAAAATTTCATCCAGCGATTGCTTTTTTTGGGATTTATTTTTTAGCCTGTATGACGCTACTTTTTATTGATATAAATTGTACTGATTTTCAGCCATTGGGAATTATCAGTCAGCGTCAAAATGATTTTCTTCAACTCCCAGCAGCAGGATCACAGTTGTCGATGGGCCTATTGCAACCAACTTTAAAAAGCTTTATTCTAAATCTGCCCGATGCGATAAATCATGGTTTTTTAAGGCCTTTTATTTGGGACGAAGGGAACATTTTTATGCTCTTATTATCTATTGAATTGTTTTTTTATCAAGGATTATTATTATTTATGTTTTTTTGTAAAGAAACATACCATAAAAAAACAAATCCTATTATTTGGTTTGGATTATCGATTGCTATTTTTATGTGGTTAATTATAGGCTTTGTTATTCCAAATATTGGAGCAATAGTACGTTACAAAAGCTTGTTTTTGCCATTTTTAATTATACCTATTTTATGTAATATTAGCACAGAGAAGTTTGATAGAATTAAACGAATTATATAATAAAATATGTGAAATATTTTGTTGAAAACAGCAAATAATTAGATTGGTTGGAGTAAATATCATTTTATTTTTGTTATTTTGTTATTAATTTAGCATAAAAACATAAAATAATGAGTAATTTAAGAACAACTGCAGTAAAAAACATTTCTAGAAATTCTATTTCCTATGAGGTAAATGCATCAGAAAAAGTATCCACGATTTTTAATGAAAATGTCTTTACTTTAAAAACCGCACGACATTACTTAAGTGATGAATCTTATAAAAGTCTTCAAGCATCTACTTTTGGAGGAAAAAAGATTGATCGTTCTATGGGCAGCAATATCGCTAATGGAATGAAAGCTTGGGCAGAAGAAAAGGGCGTTACTCACTTTACTCATTGGTTTCAACCACTCACTGGGTTATCAGCAGAAAAACATGATTCTTTTTTTACATTAAAAGGTGATGGAACGCCTATTCAAGAATTTGAAGGAGCTGCATTAATTCAACAAGAACCTGATGCCTCTTCTTTTCCAAGTGGTGGCTTAAGGGCTACTTTTGAAGCACGTGGATATACCGCATGGGATCCATCTTCACCAGCTTTTATCATGGAAATTGGTCATGGAAAAACATTATGCATTCCAACTATCTTTGTTTCTTATACGGGCGAATCTTTAGATACGAAAACACCACTATTAAAAGCCATAGTGGCTTTGGATAAAGCTGCAGTAGATGTTTGTCAGTATTTTGATAAAAATATTTCTAAAGTTAATGCTACTTTAGGATGGGAGCAGGAATATTTTGTAGTAGATGCAGGCTTAGCCACTGCCAGGCCTGATTTACTTTTAACCGGCAGAACTGTATTCGGTCACGCTCCTGCTAAGGGTCAGCAATTGGAAGATCATTATTTTGGTGCCATACCTGAACGGGTATACGCTTTTATGAGAGATTTTGAACAAGAATCATATCGACTCGGTATTCCTCTTCGCACAAGACATAATGAAGTAGCTCCCGCTCAATTTGAGTGCGCACCCATTTATGAGGAATTAAATTTAGCGGTTGATCATAATACGCTTTTAATGGATATTATGACTAGGGTTGCTAAACGTCATAACTTACTAGTACTATTACACGAAAAGCCATTTGCAGGAATAAATGGTAGCGGTAAACATAATAACTGGAGTATGAGTACGGATACGGGTGTTAATTTATTAGCACCAGGAAAAACTCCGAAAACGAATTTAATGTTTCTTGCTTTTTTTGTAAATACGATTAAAGCAGTTCATGATTATGCCGAATTAATTAGAGCATCCATCGCAAGTGCCGGAAATGATCATCGTTTGGGTGCCAATGAAGCCCCACCCGCTATCATATCAATTTTTATTGGTAAATATTTGACAGATGTTTTAAATCAAGTAGAAAAAAGAGTTGGGGGCAATTTTGATGAAACAGATGAAGCCATGTTGAAATTAGACATTCATAAAAGTATACCTGAGTTGATGTTGGATAATACTGATCGAAATAGAACATCTCCATTTGCATTTACTGGAAATAAATTTGAATTCAGAGCCGTGGGTTCTTCCGCAAACTGCGCAGGACCTATGACAGTGTTAAATACAATTATGGCGGAAACTTTGAAGTCATTTAAAAAGGAAGTGGACACTATTATAGAAAATGGAGAAAAGAAAGAAGTGGCCATTATGCAAGTCATTCAAAAATATATTGTAGACAGTAAAAAAATATTATTTGAAGGAGATGGATATAGTGATGAATGGGAAAAAGAAGCTGCAAAAAGAGGATTGCCCAACATTAAGACCACGCCAGTTTCTCTTGATGCTTATACTTCTGAAAAAGCCAAAAATCTTTTTAAAAACAATAATATCTACAATGCATTAGAACTTGATGCAAGGCATGAAATAATGCTGGAAGCCTATATAAAAAAAGTGCAAATCGAAGCAAGGGTAATGGGAGATTTAACTACTACACTAATTATTCCCGCTGCATTAAAATATCAAAATATTTTAATTGAAAATATTAAAGGATTGAAAGATGCCGGATTATCAACTGAATCTTATGAAATACAATTGGCTATTTTAAGTAAAATTAGTGAGCATATCAAAGCCATCAGCACAGGAGTTACTTTTATGATTGAAGCCAGAAAAAAAGCTAATGAAATCAATAGTCATAGAGAAAAAGCTATCGCATATTGTGAAGATGTTAAGGGTAAGTATTTTGATGAGATTAGGCGACATGCCGACAAATTAGAATTAATGATTGATGATAGTATTTGGCCCTTACCAAAATATAGGGAATTATTGTTTTTAAGATAATTTAACTTTCTGATTAGTAGTTTATCCTTAATTTACATTTCATCTTAAATAAAATAAACATGAAAAAAAGTATCTTTATTATGGCTATTATGATTTCATCTTCTGTAGCCTTCTCGCAGAATTCAAGTACTGATTCAAAAGTTAGTTCTACAGAAAATGTTAAGAAAGAAGGTGATATTAAATATCAGGAAATGTTGAAATCATTAAATCTAACTGATGATCAGAAATCAACATTAAAACAAATTAATAAAAGTAATAAAGATGCTAAAATGAAAGTGACAAATGATACTACACTTTCAGAAATAGATAGAAAACAGCAACTTAAAGAAATTAAAAATAACAAATCAAAAAGTTTCATGGATTTACTTACTCCAGATCAGTTAGAAAAATACAAAGAATTTAAAAAAGAAAATAGTAATAAAGATTAATATTTAGTTTCTTAATTAGTTCAAATTTTAAAACCGAAAAATATACATTTTTCGGTTTTTTTTAATGACTATTTTACTAAAGACTTATTCAAACAATTGTCCTTGGTTATTATTCTTTTCTTTATCCTTAGACTCCCACTCCATTTCCACAGATTTTGCATAATCGGTCAATTTTGCTCCAACTGCTTTCCATCCCATTATTTCAACCAAATCTGCAACCTTATATTTCTTAATAGTTAATTGCTGCCCCCTTCCTGTATGAACTTTTAAAATAGGTTGATTATAGGTAGTTACTGCTTCAAGCATGTTGCCATTTCCTTCTTTAATGAAAAAGAATTTTGAGTTTAAAGTGGAGGTTTCAATTTTGAATCGTTTGATATTAAATTGTAATTTTTCTTTATCAAGGTACACCGCTGTGATTATTTTTTCCGAATCATATTTCTCAATTAGTAGTACTTTTTCAGGATCAAATCTTTGCGTTAGTTCTTGATCAGTAATTTCGTAATTACCATCATTATAGATAACTAGAAGCCTATCTTCTGCATTAAACATGCCTAAATACATTCCTTTTTCCTCTATGTTTATTCGCCCAAATTTATCATCAAACCAAAGCTTTTTAGCACTCAATGTTGATTTCCCAGCTTCTTTAAATTTTACTGATTTTATTGGATATTTTGTCACTTGATTTCCAATACTATTTCTTCCTTTTATTTCTAATTCTTCAAAATAAAAATCGAGTTCTTTGTTCCTAGCACTACAATTTGGACTTAATATTATTTTTAATTGTTCAGCTTCTCCGTTAGCATTTGCAGAGAAATAATGCATTTTACTTTTTTCAGAACCTTTTGTAAGGTCATACTCTTTGTCTCTTGTAATACCTGTAACATTAAATCTTTTTCCAAAACATACTCCTGATTTACCATCCACATAAATCATGTTATATGTAGTACGTTCGTCATTTTTTTGAAAAATAGCCACATGCAGAATATCCTTACCAATGAATACTTTGTCAGATACCCTAACTACTTTCATTATTCCACCTTTGGTGAAAGCAATTATATCATCGAGGTCACTACATTCTAAAATAAATTCATCTTTTTTCAAAGAAGTACCAATAAAACCGTCAGCAAAATTTGCATATAATTTCGTATTTGCTATGGCTACATTTTTAGCCTGGATTGTATCAAATAGTTTTATTTCAGTTTTCCTTTCTCTACCCTTGCCATATTTTTTTAATAAGTTTTCATAATATGAAACTGTATAGTCAACTAAATTAGCTAAATCGCTCTTTACTTGCTTAATCTCCAATTCTAAATCTTTTATCTGACTTATCAAATCATCTATATCTAGTTTGTAAATTCTTCGTACAGGCTTTTCGGTAAGTTTAAGGATATCTTCTTTTGTGATTTCTCTTTTTAGTTTCTTTTTAAATGGATTAAATCCTTGATCAATAGCATTTAATACTTTTTCCCATGTCTCATGTTTTTTCTCAAGTTCTTTATATATTTTCTCTTCAAAAAATATTTTTTCTAAAGAGGTATAATGCCATTTTTCTTGTAATTCAGCCAGTTTTATTTCAAGTTCTTTGTTTAATAAATCTTTCGTGTTTTCTGCAGATATTTTAAGTAATTCACTAACAGAAAGAAATTGTGGTTTGTGATTAACGATAACACAAGCATTTGGTGAAATACTAACTTCACAATCTGAAAATGCATATAAAGCATCAATTGTTATATCTGGTGAAATTCCAGGAGCTAATTCAATAATAATTTCCACAGCAGCAGCAGTATGATCCGTTACTTTTTTTATTTTTATTTTACCTTGATCATTAGCTTTTACAATGCTATCCATTAATTGAGAAGTAGTAACTCCAAAGGGTACATTTTTAATAACCAATGTTTTTTTATCTTGTTCTTCTATAGTTGCACGCACTCTAATTTTACCACCTCGTTTTCCTTCTAAATAATTACTAGCATCCATCGATCCTCCCGTTTGAAAATCTGGAAATATTTCAAACTTTTTTCCGCGTAAAATTTTAATAGACGCTTCAATTAATTCGCAGAAATTATGGGGTAGTATTTTGGTTGCTAATCCAACCGCAATTCCCTCTGCACCTTGAGCCAATAATAAAGGGAATTTCATTGGTAAGGTTACTGGTTCATTCTTTCTTCCATCATAACTCAATTGCCAATTAGTTGTTTTGGTATTAAAAGCCACTTCTAATGCAAATTTGCTTAACCTAGCTTCAATATATCTAGGAGCAGCAGCATCGTCTCCAGTTCTTGCATCTCCCCAGTTTCCTTGTGTATCTATTAATAAGTCCTTTTGACCTAAATTAACAATTGCATCGCCAATACTTGCGTCTCCATGTGGATGATACTGCATACTTTGACCTATAATATTAGCAACTTTATTATATCGTCCATCATCCATTTCCTTCATGGCATGCAAAATTCTTCTTTGAACGGGCTTTAATCCATCTTCAACTGATGGGACGGCCCTTTCCAAGATTACATAACTTGCATAATCCAAGAACCAATTTTTATATTGGCCACTTAATCCTTTTTCACTGTGCGTGTATTCTTCTTTAATTTTTTTTGTCGCCATTGTAGTTTGATGATACTTATTATTTATGCTTATTTTGAATGGTATTTTATTTCAAAGTCTTTCATATTGCCAATTTTCCCTTGAACATCATAAAGATCTTTACCAATGAGCTCTTTTAATCTCCAAAGTAAATAGGCTTCACTTGTAGTTTGTTTTGCTTTTGATAAAAAGTTATGTATTATTTTATTTCCCTTTTGCCAATCTGGCATGATGTACTTTTTTAATTCACTATCAAAATAATCATAATCGTATTGAGTTATTTTTTTCCCACCTTCTAGAATTCTAATTCCTTTATTTTCAGTACAAAGTTTTGTCCATTCATCTGGATCTACTTCAAATTCACTTAAAGTTATATCTCTGGATAATTTTTTGGCTTTTAAAAATTCTTTAGATGGTATTTCATTTAAAGTTAAAGGATAAAAAATATTGCCTTTTTCATTTATGAAAGGCAAATTATTTAAGTATAATATCTGCACCCTTCCTTGAAATTCTTTTAAGTAAGGCAATATCCAATAATATCCACTGACATCATGCGAATTTTGAGCCGCCCATATCCACAATGTTTGATTTTCATCCTCATTCATTAATTGAACTAAATCATGAACGATGGTGTTATCATTTTGTTGATGGGCTGTTAATTTATTTTCAAAATCACCACCAGATAAAATAGTTTGCCACCATTTGTTTCGAATGTCAATCCCCTCTTCAGTATAAATATTTTCAATTGGACCAACTGAATAATCATCATTAAAATGAATTATTTTTCCCTGTAAAGATTCATCCAATTCTATTGCCTGTGACAATACTTTTGCATCTGCTTCATTAAAGACAATGTGTATCATAAATATTTTAATTAAATTTATTTTGGAGTTATTAAATAATAAACACAAGTAGTTAGGTAGTTTCTAAAATACTTGATGTTTTGAATTAATTTAAATTGTTTCCTTGCTTTCCATCCAAATTTATATTCATAAATCGGGTTGATTAAATAATGTTCTTTTTGAACTATTTTATACCCTTCATTACTAACAATTTTTTCAAAACGTTCAATTGATATTTTGGTTTCTTTTATTTCTGCAAAATCTTTTACATTTTCTTTAAATATCTTTAAAATCCATTCATATAATCCAAAAGGCAACAAATGAAAATAGGGTAATTTGCTGAGTATGCTATTTCTCATTACTTGCTGGTGCCCACCAAATGGCATTTGCCAAGGAGGGAAGCCGAAGAATATTACACCTCCTGGATTTAAAAAGCTTTTCATCCATGCAATTAATTTTGGTTGATCATGTATATGTTCTATTACATCTTTTAGGATGATAATGTCAAATCGGTTTTTAAATTCTTCATTTACATCAACTAAATAAATGTCTTTTGATAAAAAACTAACTTTTCCAGAATTCAATTCTTCACTCATCCATAACCTTGCATTCACCAGTCTTATTTCTTCTAATTCAACACCAACTCCAATGCAGCCATTGTCTGTAAATGCTTTTAATACGCCAGCTTCTCCACAACCAATTTCAAGAATCCTTTTTCCTGGTGGTATGTCCATATAACTTTCAATAAATGGTATTACATACTTTTTTGTATTTGCTACTTGAATATCAAAATAGCGTTTTCTGTCACCATGAAAATCAAACATAATTTTAATTTTATTGGTCAATTAAATCTAATTCCACTCTTAAATTATCAATAATGAAATCTTGTCTTTGAGGTGTATTCTTTCCCATATAATATTCCAGTAAATTTTGTATGTGCTCCCCTTGATCCATTATTACAGGCTGCAATTTGATATCTGCACCAATAAATCGAGCAAATTCATCAGGACTAATTTCACCCAAACCTTTAAACCTGGTTATTTCAGGTTTTGATCCTATTTTTTTCATTGCCGCTTGCTTCTCTTGCTCATCATAACAATATATTGTTTCTTGTTTATTTCTCACCCTGAATAAAGGGGTTTCTAATATGAAAACGTGACCGTTTTTAACAAGATCTGGGAAAAATTGAAGGAAGAAAGTCATTAATAATAATCTAATGTGCATTCCATCAACATCAGCATCTGTTGCAATTATGATATTATTGTATCGTAAACCTTCATATCCATCTTCAATATTCAATGCATGTTGTAATAAATTGAATTCTTCATTTTCGTAAACTACTTTTTTAGTAAGGCTATAGCAGTTGAGGGGTTTACCTCGTAAACTAAAAACTGCTTGAGTATTAACGTTTCTAACTTTTGTTATTGATCCACTCGCACTGTCACCTTCTGTAATAAAAATGGAAGATTCTTTTTGTTTTTCAATAATTACATCTTTTTCCTTACCAGTAGCTTCATCGTTGTAATGATATTTGCAATCACGCAATTTTTTATTATGCAAGTTGGCTTTTTTAGCTCTTTCATTGGCTAGTTTTTTTATACCCGCTAGTTCTTTTCTTTCTCTTTCATTCTGTTCAATTCGTTTTTTTAAAGAATCTGCTGTGGTTGGATTCCTATGTAAATAATTATCAAGCTCTTTTAATAAAAAGTCGCCTATAAAGTTTTTCATACTTGGGCCATTCTCATACACAGTCTGAGATCCTAATTTTGTTTTTGTTTGACTTTCGAAAACTGGCTCCTGAACCCTAACTGATATTGCAGCACAAACACTTCCCCTTATATCTGAAGCGTCGTAGTCTTTCTTGTAAAACTCTCTTATGGTTTTTATAAATCCTTCCCTAAATGCTGCGAGATGTGTACCACCCTGTGTGGTAAATTGTCCATTTACAAAACTATAATATTCTTCACCATAACTATTTCCGTGTGTAAATGCTACTTCAATATCTTCACCTTTTAAATGAATAATTGGATAACGAATTTCGTCTTCATTTGTTTTGCGTTGAAGTAAATCCAATAAGCCATTCTTACTCACATACTTTTTCCCATTCAAGTTCATTACAAGCCCAGCATTCAAGTAACAATAATTCCAGAATTGGCTATCTAGATATTCCTGAACAAAATGGAAGTTTTTGAAGACTGTTTCATCAGGAATAAAAGTGATAAAAGTTCCATTGCTTTCTTTTGTAGCAATTTCTTTGTGCTCTTTTGTTAATACACCTCTTTCAAACTCAGCAGATTTTTCTTTTCCTTCTCTGTAAGCGGTAACTTTAAAATAATTACTTAATGCGTTTACGGCTTTTGTTCCTACACCATTCAATCCTACACTTTTTTGAAAGGCCTTGCTATCATACTTAGCACCCGTATTTATTTTACTTACCACATCAACAACTTTCCCCAATGGAATCCCACGACCATAATCCCTGACTGTAATGGTTTTACCTTCTATAACCACGTCTACTTGTTTGCCATACCCCATGGTATGTTCATCAATGCAATTATCCACCACTTCTTTAATTAACACATAGATTCCATCATCTGCACTACTCCCATCACCTAATTTACCAATATACATTCCGGGCCTAAGACGTATATGTTCCCTCCAATCTAAACTCCGAATACTATCTTCTGTATACTCAAAAATTTCTTTATCTGCCATGTTTTTATTTTAAATAAACGGATATTCCTTTTTTTGTTTGAAAATTAGCATAATATAATGCTTTTAGCTTGCGAATATAATAGAATGAAGGGGTTTTTATGTTGATACTTTTATCCACAAAACAGCTATAATGTGCGTAAATTCATTTTTTTTTAATATTCAATAGATTTCTATTTATTTTCCGTCATAGAAACTTATAAATATCACTAAATCAGTAGTTTTGTCTAAATTTATTTATATTAAATTACTGTAAAGATTAATTTAGAAATCAATAAAGAGAAAATTGCATCATTGGGTGTTTTGCGTCAATTTGAAAATGAAGCTTTTAGGGATTTTATTAATAAAAAAAATCAAGAAATTATTGATCAATATGTTTTTGATTTAAATGAATTAATAGAGAATAAAATTGACTGTACAAAATGTGGAGCTTGCTGCAAAAGCCTGATGATTAATGTAACCCCAAATGAATCTGAAATCGCATCCAATTATCTTAAGATGAGCGAAAAAGATTTTAAAGAAAAGTATATTGAAGAGAGTCAACAAGGTATGATGATTATTAATTCAATACCTTGCCATTTTCTTGAAAATGACAAGTGTTCTATTTACGAAAATAGATTTAAAGAATGCAGGGATTTCCCTCATTTAAATAAACCAAATTTCAGTAAACGTCTTTTTGCTACCTTAATTCATTATAGTATTTGTCCGATAATTTTCAATGTGGTTGAACAATTAAAAATAAAAACAAATTTTTTAAATGAGCATTAGCATTTTATTTTAATAATATCATAACTGATATTTAATTCAGATTTTATTTGTCAATAGAACTTCAGAAAAATAAAGTATAAAAATGGATTTAAATTTAAAAAATAAAACAGCCTTGGTTTGCGGAAGCACACAAGGATTAGGATTGGCTTCTGCCATAGAAATTGCTTCTTTAGGAGCCAATGTAATACTAATGGCCCGTGATAAAGCAAAACTTCAAGCGGCAATCCATAAACTAGATTCTTCGTTAGGCCAACAACATGATTATATCGTTGCTGATTTTTCAACACATGAGAATGTAAACAAAGCAATTCAAGCCTATTTAATAAAAGAAAAAAATATTCAGATTTTAGTTAATAATACTGGTGGACCAGCTGGAGGATTAGCTATTAATGCAAATATCGAAGAATATTTACAGGCATTTAACAATCATCTACTATGTAATCAGGTTTTAGTTAAAGCTTTATTACCAGGAATGAAGTCATCTGGATATGGAAGGATTATAAATATTATTTCTACTTCTGTTAAACAACCCATCGCTGGTTTAGGGGTTAGTAATACCATCAGAGCAGCTGTTGCCAATTGGAGCAAAACGCTGTCTTTTGAATTAGCTACTTTTGGAATTACTGTTAACAATGTACTTCCTGGTTTCACACAAACAACAAGAGCGGATTATATAATTAAAAAGAAAGCAATAGATACAGGTAAATCTGAAAGTGAAATCATGCAAGAATTAATAAAAGAAATTCCATTGGGTAGAATAGGTCAGCCTTCAGAGATTGGCTCTGCTGTTGCATTTCTTGCTTCTCCTTCGGCAGGATATATTAATGGGATTAATTTAACGGTAGATGGAGGAAGAACTGCTTGTTTGTAAAAAAAAGCAATAAATTAAAAAGCCTGTAATTATACAGGTTTTTTATAAATATTTTATTGAACAGGTATTTGTATTATAGCGTATCTACTCTTGATTCAATTATTGTTTGAATCCCTATTGGAACACTTGATAAAATATCATAGCCAGTTTGTGTTTCTATATCATCTACAGTAGTCCTGAATTGTTTCCAGTCAGTACTCGCTGTATTATCATTTGGCATTAATACACTGATTACCCTTGTAGAATTATTTACTCTGTTTAAATCATCTTTTCCAAAAGGAATTACTACAATTACTTTCCATAAATAAGCTGGAATAGTAACCCTACCATTATCAAGGGTTGTAACAAAGCCATTGCTTCCTATACCACCCTCGCCATATACTCCAGAAATGATATAAACCTCGTTATTAGCCTGAACTAACGTTCTGCATTCGTCTTCCAGCCTTGCCCATCTTTGTTGATTATTATTGGGAGCCTGAGGTATAATATTTGTCATTAAAAATGTGGAAGAATTTGCATTAAAACTACTTGTTCTATCTGCAGAAGGACACATATGCCCTTTATCAAAACCGGAAGAAGAATAACCTTGTGGTGTAATAGCATTGCAACCTAAAGGTACATTTGGGTTTTCCCTGAAGTTATCTAATCTTGCTTGAGAGCCATAATCACTTGATACAACATGCCAGCTAACCCAGTTAGGACGACCATATTGACAATTATATGAAACGGAATAATAACCTTCTCTTAAAAGGTAGTTATTATCAGAAGTAGCCGAAGCCTGACTAGGATTACCCATTAACAAAGTGCTATCATTCTCATTTGTTGGAGGGGTAGCCACAGGTGTAAACAAAGCATTAGCTGATCCAATTGGAGCTGTAGTTAATACTGAAGTAGTGTCTTTTTTGCAACTAGCTAAAGTAACAATGAATATAGCTAGGAAATTAATGCTGAATTTTTTCATTTATGTTTTTTTGATAAAATATAATACTCCTTTATAAATACGATTGATTTGTAAATGAAGTTGTCAAAAATAGCACATTGTTTGTTAAAATTCAATAAAACAATTAAATCCCAATTTTCTGATTTACGACATCTAATATCTCTTTTTCTAATAACATCGCCCTTTCTTCTATCAATTGTCCTTTTTTGATGATACTATCTACAAAAGTTTTATCGGAATAACTTGCAGCATTGATTCTAACGTTTAAAAAAGCACCCATTACAGCGGATCGCGCGCACAGAGCACCTACTCCAGCATCTGAAATAGAATTTGGATTTCCGATTTTGGCCATTTTACTGATTATCTCCATGCTTTGTAAAGATAAATCCATCACATGTAATGGAACCTCAATAGCATTTTTTGTTGCCTGTTGAATGGCTATTGTTCTTGCTTCCTTTTCAGTATCATTACCTTTTGGTAATCCAAATGCATTCATTATTTTATTAAATGCTGTCGTGTCTTCATCCACCAATTTTATTAATTTCATTTTTATCTCTTGGCCTTTTTCAGCCCAATCGCTAAACACTTCCCATTGGTCATCCCATCCCTTTTTATGAGATGATAAATTAGCAACCATCGTAGCTAAAGATATTCCTAATGCACCTACATAGGCGGCAATAGAACCACCACCTGGAGCAGGACTTTCACTGGCTGTTTCATCTGCAAAATCATTTAATGTCATATTTATTAAGTGATTTTCATTTTTATTGGCCAGCATATATTCAATGATTCTTTCGGCAGGATTGAATGGAGCTAATTCATCTAGTCCCATTGATTTAATCGCTATTTTTATTAGCTCTTTTTCACTAACACCTACAGAACGTTGTTGTTTTGCTAAAAAATATTTCCCTGCATCAGTCAATGCTTTTAAAGGTATTAATCCAACTAATTCACTTCCTGTTACCCGCATTCCTCTTTCTGATGCTTTTTTACAAGTCTCATCAAATGCAATATGCACAGGCGTTACATTAATATTAGTTAGATTAATGGATATTTGCGCTATTCCGTATTCTTCAATAAACCATCCAATAGCTTTTACGCATGTTAAACTTCCTGGGATATTTATTGGCTTGCCATTTTCATCATTAACAATTTTTCCATTTTCTCTCTTTACTCTTCCAGCTTCCCTGATATCAAATGCTACAGCATTAGCTCTTCTGGTAGAAGTTGTATTTAGATTGATATTATAGGCCACTAAAAAATCTCTAGCACCAATTACAGTAGCACCTCTTTTTATATCAAATTTAGCAGGACCATAATCAGGTTTCCAAGCTGGCAGTAATATTTTTTTTGCAAAACCCTCGTACTCACCAGCACGTATAACCGACAAATTGCTTCTCTCCTTATTTGGTTGAGCCGATTCGTATAAATAAACAGGTAATAGAAGCTCTTCCCCTACTCTTTTTGCTAGGATTTGTGCATATCTTGCTGTTTCTTCCATACTGATATTTGCAATTGGAATAAGTGGACAAACATCGGTTGCTCCCATTCTCGGGTGCTCACCTGAATGTTTACTCATGTCAATCAAATCCCCAGCTTTTTTTATAGCCCTGAATGCCGCTTCAATCACAGCTAATGGCTCGCCTACAATAGTCACAACAGTTCTATTAGTTGCTTTCCCAGGATCCACATTTAATAGTCTAACACCTTCAACCGACTCTATTTGATCTGTAATTTGTTTTATTATTACAAGATCATTTCCTTCGGAAAAATTTGGTACACATTCAATTAATTGTTGCATGTTGTTCTTTTTATTAATTTATAAAATTACCATGAATCATTACTTTGTCAATTAAATTATTACCAAATGAATATGGGATATAATTAATTGAATTAATCTTTTCTGTAAGAATGAAATTGGCTTTCTTGCCAATTTGAATGCTACCTAATTCTTTCTCTACTTCCATAGCAAATGCCCCATTAATCGTAGCTGCATTTATCGCTTCAGAGGGCAGCATTTTCATTTGTATACAACTTAATGCAATGACAAAATTCATATTCCCGCTTGGTGAAGATCCTGGATTGAAATCAGAAGCCAATGCAATTGCACAACCACTTTCAATCAGTTTCCTAGCTGGCTGAAATGGCATTCTTAAAAAGAATGCAGCCGTAGGAAGTAGCGTGCCTATCGTATTTGATTTAGATAAATCTGCGATGTCTAATTCTGTCATTGTTTCTAAATGATCTACCGAAATGGCATTCAACTTTAATGCTGTTTGCAATCCACCAATACTATTTAATTGATTGATATGTAATTTTGGTTTTAAGCCAACCGCTATTCCAGCGTTACAAATTTGTTCCATTTCACTAGGTGAAAAAAAACCTGTTTCGCAAAAAACATCAATATAGTCAGCGAGATTATCTTTAGCAATTAATGGCAATAGTTGATTTGTCAATAAATCTAAATATCCTTCATGATTATCTTTAAATGCTAGCGGGTATGTATGAGCGCCTAAAAATGTCGATTTTATTTTTATAGGAGATTTATCTTTTAATCTTTTAATGACTCTTAATATTTTCAATTCAGATTCTACAGATAATCCATAGCCACTTTTTATTTCAATTGCACCCGTACCCATTCTCGAAATTTCAGTTAATCTTTCCCAGGCTTTTATAAATAGCTCATCTTCTGAAGTTTCTGCTGTTTTAATGGCGGAATTTAATATACCGCCACCCTTTGCCGCAATTTCAGCATAACTTAACCCATTAATTTTATCTACAAACTCATTTTCTCTACTTCCTGCAAAAACAAGATGTGTATGGCTATCACACCATGTTGGCATGAGCATTTGATCCTTAGCATCAATACAATTTTCCGGTAAATTGCCTTTTAAATCAATCATTCTTCCATAATCAGCAATTGTATCATTTTCAATAATCACAAAAGCATCTTCAATACAGGGCAGTATCGCAAGGTCTTTTCCGCGTAATATTTCATTGCTTGTGCGCGTATTTACCAGACATTTTATATTTTTTATTAAAATTGACATTCGGTGGTGTTGAATTTATTTATAAAGATTCCCAGATGTTTTTACTAAAAAACTCAAGACTTGGATCCCTTGCTCCCATTAACAATAATACACAATTGTTGGTTACATGTGATTGTATTGATTGTAATAATTGATTCCTGTCTTCAATAAAATAAGCATTTTTGCCATTTTCTTTTATTTCATTAATTAAGTCATTGGAAGATATATCTTTTATCGCACTACCTCCAGCATAGAATATCTCACTCATCCATATTTCATCTTCCTTCCTTAGGATTTTTGTAAATTCATTAATAAAATCATCTTTAAGAAACCTAGTTGGCCCATATCCATGTGGTTGAAACCATGCAATTACTTTGGGTGCAATGTGCTGACAAGCTTCTATTGATGCAGCAC
>Ga0214921_10006595_pt1 | contig 15812 bp, 10 predicted proteins | sample LL1505_MetaG_FD_177992 | JGI IMG/M metagenome (GOLD analysis project Ga0214921, IMG submission 177992) | Freshwater microbial communities from Lake Lanier, Atlanta, Georgia, United States - LL-1505 | ecosystem: Environmental > Aquatic > Freshwater > Lake | place: USA: Georgia | collected...
AACAAAATTGTACGCGCCTTTGAGTTGCGGATTGTACATCATTTTTGTTTCCGTAACAATGGAATAAGGAATGACCCTGTCACCAGCCGCTTCTTTCTCAAAATCGCCAATCACTGCCTGGGCATAGTTCACAAGCGTATTGGCCACATTGGGATCGCTAGCATCCGCAATCAGTTGTACCTGGCTGCCATCGGTCATCTTGAGTTGGTTGCCGAACTGTTGGGGAATCACCATACCCATCCTTATTTTTCCTTTGCGAAAAGCTGCTTCCACTTCACCAATGGAATGATAGTTTCCTACACATTCAAAATACTGGCTTGCATCCATCCTGCTGATCAATTTTTTGGATTGATCATCTTTGGCAAGATCGATTACAGCAAACCTTGAATTCTTTACCTCATTGGTCAATGCAAATCCAAAAATCAGGATCTGAACCATGGGCATGCCAATCAGGATGAACAGCGTTCTGCTGTCCCGCATGATGTGAATAAATTCTTTCTTTACAAAATTGATGAATTGTTTCATGGGTTTAATTGTCTGATCTTTTTGCCTTGCGGGCCAGCTGAAGAAAAACATCGTTCATGCTGGAGGCTCCATAGGTTTCCTTCATCTTCTTGGGTGTATCCAGGGCCTCAATCCTGCCATCCACCATGATCGATACGCGGTTGCAGTATTCTGCTTCGTCCATATAATGGGTTGTTACAAAGGTTGTAATACCCGCATCACCTGCCTTGTAAATCAGGTTCCAAAATTCCCTGCGGGTGATGGGATCAACACCTCCTGTAGGTTCGTCCAAAAAAACAATGCTAGGGTCGTGAAAGATGGCAACAGAAAATGCCAGCTTCTGCTTCCATCCCAGTGGCAAATTGCTGACCAGGGTATTGCGTTCAGCCACCAGTTCAAGCTCACGCAAAATCACATCGGCCTTGTCTTTGATTTGTTTCTTCCCCATGCCATAAATACCTGCATAAAATTGGATGTTTTCATACACCGTCAAATCATCATAGAGCGAAAAACGCTGGCTCATGTAGCCAATGGTTTTTTTGATTTTTTCATTTTGGCTGAACACGTCAAAACCCGCTACAGTAGCCCTTCCTGCAGTAGGAAGAGACAGTCCGCAGAACATCCGCATGGCCGTGGTCTTTCCTGCCCCATTAGCGCCAAGAAAGCCAAATATTTCACCTTTCGATACTTCAAATGAAATATGGTCTACGGCTGTAAAATCGCCAAATTTCTTGGTAAGTCCATCTGCTGTGATTACCTTATCCGACATGTGATTTCATTAAAGAGATGAAACAATCTTCTATGTCCACTTCAGCATCCTGTACTTCAATTCCCTCTGGTATGTTCAGTTTGACAACATTGTCCTTTAACACTACATGGTGCATTTCCCCAAAAGGATAGGCATCCTCAACCCCTTCCATGTTTTTGAACAATTCAAGGGTCTTCAACATTTGATTGCTCCTGACGGCAAGAATTTTTTTGCCAAAGGAAGCCCGCAAACCCGCTGGGGTATTCACTTGCATGATGTTTCCAGCCTGGATCAATCCCACCCGATCACACAGAGATGCCTCGTCCATATACGGTGTGGAAACCATGATGGTAATCCCTTCATTGCGCAGGAACCGCAGGAGTTCCCAGAATTCTTTTCGGGAAACCGCATCAACACCCGTAGTGGGCTCATCCAGGAAAAGGGCCTTGGGCTTGTGTATCAAAGCACAGCTCAGGGCAAGCTTCTGTTTCATTCCACCCGAGAGCTTTCCCGCACGAACATGTTTGAAGGGTTCGATTTGCTGGTAAACATCTTTGATGAGGTGATAGTTTTCCTTCACCGTTGTATTGAAAATATTGGCAAAAAAATTCAGGTTCTCTTCAACGGTAAGATCAGTATAAAGGGAAAATCGACCGGGCATATAGCCGACTTCCTGCCGGATCTTCAGGAAATCTGTTACCACATCCAAGCCATTGACGGTGGCAGTTCCCTTGTCTGCAAGGATCAGTGTGGTCAGGATGCGGAACAGGGTTGTTTTTCCCGCACCATCCGGCCCAATCAAGCCAAATAATTCTCCTTGTGGCACGTCAAGGCTGATGCCTTTCAGGGCAGGCACCTTGGCCTTCTTGATAGCATAAGTCTTTTCAATATGGTCAACAACAATTGCCTTCATGTTAAAATTTGATCTCGCCGTACATGCCAATTTTGAGCAGGCCGTCATTGGTTGTTTTTACCTTTATGGCATAGACCAGGTTGGCCCTTTCTTCTTTGGTCTGGATGGTCTTTGGCGTGAATTCTGCTTTGGATGAAATCCAGGTGATGACCCCCTTGTATTCATTGTAGGCATCTGCGCCTTTGTCAACAAACAATTTCACAGCTTGTCCAATCTTGATCATTGAAAGCTGATCGCCAGTAACATAGGCGCGGAGCGTCATTTCATTCAGGTTGGCAACCTTGTACAATGGCCTTCCTGCAACAGCCATCTCTCCTGCATCGGCATAAGTGCTGATGACGATTCCCGCAATTGGATTCACCAACGAAGACTTTGAAACCATGTCCTGCAACTGTGCCGCCTTTTTTTGAAGCGGTGCAGTTTCACTGAGGATGGCCCTGTTCTGGCTTGCATTGTTTGCCCTTTGAACAGCAATTTGCTGCGAGGTCACTTCCATTTGCTTTTGAAGGGTTTCCTTCTGGAAACGGATATCATCCAGTTGCTTGGTGGTGGCCGCATCATTTTTCAACAGCTTTTCGATGCGCGCCATCTCCTTTTCGAGGTTTTTCAACTGGATGGTTTGTACGCCAAGTTGTTCATTCAATAATTTCACCTGTGGCCCAACATCCGTTGTTTTCTTTCCCAACGCATCAATGCTGGCCATCACCTGGTCTTTTTGCAGGGAAAGGTTTACATCATCAATCTTGCCCACTATTTGCGCGGCGGAAAGGGAATCTCCTTCGTTGATGTTCAACTCAATGATCCTACCATTAACCTCTGAAGACACCAGCACCTCATCGGCTTCGAAAGTACCCTGGGCATCAAATTCAGTTGCCCCATTGTTGCAGGCCATCAGTGATGTTGCGATTGCAACTGCCATCCATTGTTTCATACTTTTCATGTTGTTTGACTATTTTTTTCCTGTGATAAGTTTCAATTGTATTTCTGCCTGAACCAGCTGTATCTCATGTGCCGTCAGCATTTGACGGGATTGATCTTCTGCATTGACTTCTCTCAAATAATCATTGCCCGTGATGACCCCTGCTTCCAATTGGGCTGCAGCAGCGGTTTTCACCGACTCACGCAAGACAATGATTTCCTTGTCTGTCGTCATCAATTTTTTCAATTTTGATATCTCAATCAACTGCTGGGCAACCTGTGCACTTGAATTTTTCAAAAAGGTTTCTTCCTGTAGCTTGATGGATTTCAATGCAATGGCTGCCATCTGCTTTTCGTTGGAGGACGTATAGAGATTGCCAATCATCCAATTGAAACGGATACCACCAATGCCATACCAATCAAATCTATTCTGCAACATGTTCAAGCCTGGTCTTCCATAGCCGCCTTGCACAAATGCACTTGCTTTAGGCGATGCCTTGGAACGAATCAGGTCATATTGTTTTCCCTCCAATGCAAGTTGTGATTTGAACAATTCCATTTCCGGACGAAGCATGGAGGCTGGATCAACCTCCCCCAATGAAGGGATTTCCAACTTGCTGTTTTCATTCAACACAGTATCCGTCAAAACACCTAGGACCTGCAAGATGCCCATCCTTGAAGCTTCCAATTCAATTTTTCTTTGTTCCGTCTTCAACTCCTCTGCTTTCAAGACATTGAGAGAAGAACGAAAGGCTATCCCGCCTTCCAATTGGGCTGATACTTTTTTTATCCCATTGCTGATGTCTGTCTTCACGATTCCGACCTGTGCAATCATGGCATCCAAATACAAGATTGAGCAATACAATTGATTGACCCTTTCCCGCAACTTGAACATTTCCACTTCAAGACGGTTGTCTTCCACTGTAGATTGTAACTTGGCTACCTCGGTTTGGTTCCTGATCATGCCGCCATCATAGAGCAGCTGATTGATATCAAGATTGATCTTGTACTGGTCTTTTGACAAAGGCTCTACCTTGAATTGGGCATTGGGAATGTTGATCTTTGTAACATCAGACTGATAGGTACCCTGCGCACCAACGGACAGTTGTGGCAAATAACCCTTGGCAAAGTTTGACACCGTCAACATTCCTGTTTTCTCAATCAACCCACGCTGTTTGATCAAGGGATAATTTTCTCTTGCCCTGGATTCAGCAACAGAAAGGCTGAAGACCTGCGCCTCTGCAGCGACAGAGAACAGCAGTGACAAAAACACAATTAGAATTGTTTTCATTTTTCTCATATTCATTTTTTGCGGATGGAGTCAATGATCAATGCTGAAATGGATTGCCTGCGCTCTTCTATGAGCGAGACAAACTCCTTTTCTGTCAGGCCCAAGCCCATCTTCATCATGGGTTTTGCCATGGCTGGAAAAATGCAAAGACTCAAAATATTCATGATGATTTGTTCTGGCTTCACTTGCTTGATATTCCCCTTTTTAATTTCGCCCAGCACTAACTGCCTGAATTGGGTATATTCCGGCTTTGTGGTTTTTGATGAAAATATTTTTTTCATAAAGCCTTCTGTATTCCTGTTGGATTCTCCAAGGATGAACAAGGGGAAATGCGGGTTCTCTATTGACATGGTCAGGTAAACGCCACACAATGCCTCAATCATTTCGAACAAGGTTTTGTCGGCATTCAGGATGCCATTCAGTTTTTCAAAAAAGAGCTGGGCAGCCTGGGTGAATACGGTTTCAAACAGCTGGTCTTTGGACCTGAAATAATAATGCAGCATGGCCTTGTTGATGCCTGCGGCGTCTGCAATTTCCTGCATCTTGGCGCCATCCTTGCCGTTTGCCCTGAAAACCTCCCCGGCTGCAGCAAGAATTTTTGCTTCAGTATCCTGTATGATGGCCGCTTTAACCATTTAGTTTAACCATTTGGTTAACAAAGCTATGAAAAAGAATTCACTGCTCAAAATGAAGCATGTAGGCTGTGCAGGTGATTAGCGTCAGAAAAAGGATTGCCTTCTGCTATGGAGTATTTTTTGCCTTGGAAACTGCCTGGCTTAACTGCTGATGTAGGGATTCGTCTGGCCAGGGAATTTGCTGTCCATTCTGTTTGAATGTTGGCATGGAGGCGTTGCGCTTTTTCAAAGTGCTGGTCATCAGGGATACCATCTCACGAAGCTTTGCGGGTTGCACTGCTGCCAAATCATGTTCCTCTCCAATGTCTTTGGACAGGTCATACAATTCCAGTTCCCCAGTCTTGTGAAAATACACCAGCTTCCAGTTTCCTTTGCGCAAGGCTGTTCCCCAGCAGATGCCGTGGTAATTGACATTGGTCCAGTTGTTGGGATAATGCCACAACAAGATTTTATTGTCGTCCTTCCGGTTAGGATTTTTCAAGAATGGGAGGATGGATTTTCCGTCAATGGTTTGAACTGTTGGAGATGGTTTTGATCCTGCCAATTCAAGGATGGTGGGGAACCAATCATCGATGCTCAAGTATTGGTGGTTGGTTGAATTGGCCTGAATGCCAGGACCAGCAACAATCATGGGAACCCGTATGCCTCCTTCATAGAGCGAGCCTTTCCCTTGTTTTAAGGGAAGGTTCTGCGTATGCACTTTTCCGCTTCGGGGCGGCACCAAACTGAGGCTTCCATTGTCTGTCATGAAAATCACGATGGTATTTTTGTCTTGCCCACTCTGCTTGAGATAGTCCATCAACTCTCCCAGGCTTTTGTCCATGCCTTCCACCAGTGCAGCATATTTGGCTTCTGTATCCGTAAGGCCTTTGTCGATATAGTGTTGGTAAAAACGATCATCCTTGCTGAAAGGCAGGTGCACGGCATAGTGCGCCATGTATAGGAAAAAAGGCTTTCCTGTTTTTTCATTTGCCTGCATGGCAGCAATGGCCTCTTCCGTCAATGCATCGGTTAAAAATGTTCCTTTGGCAGCTTGCTTCTCAAGGCCACGAACGCCCCAGAGTGTATCATTGGGGTTGCCCTTGTAATGATCCTTTGCCAGAAAACTGCCCGGATGTCCTGCTGCAGTACCAGCAATGTTGACATCAAATCCAATGGTCAGTGGATTGGAAGCTGGTGTGCCATAAGGTGCAAAATGCGCCTTCCCGCAATGAATGGTATGGTAGCCTGCTTGCTTCAACAGGGATGGCAGTGGCGTGGCCAATGCAGCATTGTTGATGCCCTCCACCGGGCTCATGCCATTGTAGTTCCAATTGGGTGGAACCAATACACTGTCAGGATAATCTGTTGGTGTATTCTTTTTTACATTGGTCCAGTTGGTGACATTGTGCCTGGCAACATTCATGCCCGTCATCAGGCTGACACGTGTGGGCGTACATACCGGATTGGAATAGGCATTGGTGAACTTCATGCCCTGCGCTGCCAAACGCTCCATGTTTGGGGTGCGGAAGATCATGTTCAGCGGCGTTTTCTTGTCCCAAAAAGGCAAGGAGCAATCCTGCCATCCCATGTCATCCACCATGAAGAATATGATGTTGGGACGTTGCTCTTGTGCATCAAGAGACGTAGGAACAAACAGCAACGCAATAAAAATTGAACGCAACAATTTCATGAAACTCATTTTAAAAATTCAAGCTGTTTCCAGGGATATTCACCATCATTTTTTTGAGGCTTTCCTGGTGTACTTCGGCCCTCCTCTATGTATTTTTTCAGCAGCGCGGTCAGCTCTTTAACCTGCTGCGGAAACTGATTGTAGCAGTTGTCTTTTTCAGCAGGATCTTTTTTGAGGTTGTAGAGTTGAATTGGGGGCAACCCCTCCTCTGCTTTGCCCGGTGTTGGGAAACTCCATCCACCAGAACCTGCAGCTAAAATAAGTTTCCAATCTCCTTTTCGAATGGCAAAACTACCATTGATGGAATGGTGTACAGTCACTTCACGAATGGACATGGTCGCAGATGGCTTCAACAAGACAGGAAGAAGATTGTAGCTGTCCTCTGCCTCATTGTCTTTAAATTCATAACCAACGATGGAAGCAAATGTGGCCATGAAATCGTTTAGACAAACCGTTTGTGAAACTGTTCTTGCATGCTTGATTTTTTGGGGCCATTGAACCACCAATGGCACACGGTGTCCCGCCTCAAATATATCCGCCTTGTGTCCGCGGAAGCCGTTGTTGGGATCATGTCCCCTGTCTTTCAGGAATTTAAAATCCGCTTGCGGAGAGCAACCGTTGTCAGAGGTAAAAACAAGGATGGTATTTTGGGTGAGGTTGTTGGCTGCCAATGCCTGTTGAATGGCGCCAACAAAATCATCCACCTGCTTCACAAAATCTGCATATACATTCAAGCCTGAACTTCCAACAAATGATTTGTCTGGCGAAATAGGAGTATGGGGAGCGGTGATGGGCAGGTAAAGAAAAAATGGCTTTCCAGCCTTTGCAGCCTTGCCGATGTAGTTGACCGATCTTTGCTGAATTTCCGGCAAGATCTGCTCCAGGTTCCATCCCTCCACACCTGTTCCGGGCCTGCAATCTGCATAGGGTTGGTTGGGATAAAATACCGTTGGCTTGCCAATGATCCTATCGTTTTCCATGTAAGCATATGGAGGATAATTGGGTGCATCCATGCCAAAGAAATAATCAAACCCAATGGATGATGGTCCTCCGGTAATGCTTGTGCTGTAATCAAGATTGCACTGGTCTTTTTTGTCAACAGGAGGTTTGCCATCTGTTGTAGTCCAGTTCCAGCCCAGGTGCCATTTCCCCATCGCTGCAGTCTCGTAACCCTTTGATTTGAGCATGCTGGCCATGTTGGTTCTTCCCAACTCCAGCAATGGCTTGTCGTATTGCACCAGAACCCCCTGCTTCAACCTTGACCGCCAATTGTACCTGCCTGTCAAAATACCATAGCGCGTTGGTGTACAAACAGCAGAACTTGAATGTGCATCGGTAAACATGATGCCATTATTTCCAATTTGATCGATGTTGGGCGTGTTGATTTTTCCCTGCTGATTAAAACAGGAAACATCACCCATCCCCAAATCATCCGCCAAAATAAAAATGATGTTGGGTCGGTCTTGAGTCCCTTGTGCATGGCTGATCAAGCATGCAAAAAGAAAACAACAAAAAATGATGACCTTGCGGATGTGTTGAGGCATACCACAAGTTAGTTTTTTTATTTTTCTAACAGTGGTTGGCTAAGCAGAAAACCAGTTTAGGCTTTCATCAATCCCTTGCCACTTCACCATGGTAGATGGAATCAAGTCCCTGCTCTTCTTCTTCTGCAGTCACTTTCACCCTGGTGATTTTGTTGATCAATACCAGCATATAATAGGTAAAAAGGTAGGCATAGATGGATGTTGCCACTACAGCGATCAGTTCCTTGAAAAAGAAATCAGTCCCTCCGAAAATCAATCCATCTGCACCATTGGGGTTGATGGCCTTGGATCCCAGAATGCCCAACAAAACTGTTCCCACAACGCCACCAACACCATGAACACCCCAAACATCCAGTGCATCATCCCAGCCCATCCTGTTCTTCAATTTTACCGCCCAATAACACACGATGGATCCGAGCATACCAATCAAAAAGGCTGATTCATAACTGATATAACCAGCTGCGGGTGTAACCGTTGCAAGGCCTGCAACAGAACCTGTGAGCAAGCCAACAAACGTAGGACGCTTGTGAGAGCCGAACCATTCAATGCACATCCAAGTGACGGCACCAACAGATGCAGCCAGATCCGTATTGATGAAGGAAAGTGCTGTGATCCTGTTTACATTCAATTCGCTACCAGCATTGAAGCCATACCAGCCAAACCAAAGCAAGGCTGTTCCAATGGCCACCAGCGGCAGGTTATTGGGCCTGTCATGCTTCACCCTTCTTTCACCCACATAAATAACGGAGGCCAATGCCGCAAAGCCTGCAGTGGCATGCACCACAATTCCACCGGCAAAGTCAAGCACGCCCCATTTGGCCAACAGACCGTTACCCCAGATCATGTGGGCAAATGGATAGTAAACCAGGATTTGCCAGAAGGTGAGAAATATAAAGAAGGCCTTGAAAGTGATTCTGTTGGCAAAGGCACCGGTGATGAGTGCCGGTGTGATGATGGCAAACATCATCTGGTATGCAATGAAGACGATTTCGGGGAAACGCTTTTCTTCAGAAAACAAGGAATCCGGGGTTACCCCATGGTAGAACGCTTTTTGCAAATCTCCAATGATCTGACCCTCACCGCCACTGAAACAAAGGGAATATCCAAATGCATACCAAAGGACGGAAGTCCATCCCATTGATACAAAACTCTGTATCATGACATTGAGGATGTTCTTCTTGCATGCCAATCCTCCATAAAAAAACGCCAGTCCGGGGGTCATCAACATGACAAGACTGGTACAGACGATCATGAAGACCGTCAATCCAACATCGATCATAATTAAGGGTTTATAGTTTGGGGACTGCAATATCCATAATTAAAATGAATAATTATTGATATTTTATCAACCAAATCTTACAAACCCATGGCAGACATCAAATATTTTACATATTTGATAATTTATAATATGTTTTACTGTTTCGCTGTTTTAACAGAAATGGGGAAGTCTTTTTTGGCAAGTTTGTAGGCCATTCCAGCGGGAAGAATGACCTCTACTGATCGCTTGCCATTGACAATAGAAATGGTTTCCTTGACAGGACCCAGTGGTGTGGGCAATACATAGGTTGCTGATTGCAAATCACCTGGCTGGGGATCGATGAGGATTTCTTTGAAACCAGGCTTGGAAGGACGCAGACCCATCAGCCTGAAGGCGATGATATTGGCAGGCGCCGCACCCCAGGCATGGTTCCAATCCAGGTTGGGTTTAAACTTGCCATCCCATGCTTCCATGGTCATCCCTGCTCCTACTTCAATCATGTGGTACCATCCCCTTTCTTTTCTTGAATTCAGCAAGGCAAGTGCCTCCTTTTCCAGTCCATTTTCATACAATGCATCCATTAAAAATTGTGACCCATACACAGAGCAGGCCATTTCTTTTTTGATCACAAAAGGAATGACCTTGGCCTTTTGGCTTTCATCCAGCAAGCCGAAGTCCAAGGCAAAAAAATTGGCATGGAAAGAGGCATGATCGGTTGTGTCTCCATCCCTGACAAGGCCCGTTTTCTTGTCGAAAAACATTGCTGTGAAAGATTGCTTTACCTGGGCAGCCCTTTGCTTGAAAAATGCCTGATCAGCTTTCTTTTGGAGGATGCTGGCAAACTGCTCCATCAACATCAAAGACTTGTAATGATAGGCGTTGACGATGCTGTTGTATTCGCAAAAAACAAATTCATCTGCTTCACCTTTGTAATCAGGACCAGCCAGGTTGTTTCCCCGTTGTGGCCAATCGGTGATATCCCTCAGCACCCCTTTCTGGTCGAACGAAATATAATGCAGGGAATCCAGCAATGCCTTACTTTGGTTGCTGCCTACCGTGGTGATCAAATTTCCTTTTTTCGCCAAAGACATCAGGGTTTTGGTCTTGAGGAGATCATAATATTTCTTGATCAATGTTGTATTTCCCGTATACATATAATCATTCCATATGACCTGGTGCATTTGCAAATGCCATTCGGTGGGCCAGGTGGGATGCATCATCAAATGATCAATCGTATTGCGGGCAACTTCATACACTGAGTCAACCGCATAGTGAGAAAGCTGATTGATCAGGGCATCTGCCTCATAGGGAATACGCTCACGATCTCCATCTATGTAAAGACCAGTCACAGTGGTGGCTTTGATGGAATGTTTGCAGAGTTCCCAAACCTGGTTCAACACCGTATCTGAGCTGATAAATGAAGCAGCAGCATCATTGAAGCGGTAATGGAATATATCGCGGGTGGGGACTACGGTATAAGTTCCTGCATGTTCAATTTCAATATAACGAAACGGAGTTACAAGTCCCATCCATTCTGGCAGCAGGATGGCATTGCCAGAAGTATTTTTCTTGTTGGGAACATTGGGGAAATAAAGGGTGTCTGTATCACCTTGATTTTTGATATAGGTAAACTGAAAAAAACGGATGTTTACACCTGGAGGATCCCTGTCAATTTTTCCGGTAGCATCAAGCTTCTCCCCCATGAAAATCTTGATCATGTCTCCATTCTTCATGTTAGCAGTGGCAATTTTCAGCCTACCGAAATAGGTCTTGCCAAAATCATAGGTAGTTCCGGTTGGAGCGTATTTTCTTTCTGTTATTGGTGTCTCCTGTACTGCAAGCAGTCCCTTTTGATAAACCTTTTCCTGGGCAAAAGAAATAACAGCAGCAGCGAAAAATACTGTTGATATGACGGAACGTACAAAGGCTGTTTTAATCATGGGTTTAAGGTACAAAAAAAGCCGCTTTCTTGCGAAAGCGGCTTTGCTATAATTTACGCAGGACTTATTTAACGTCCCAGAAAAGTTTCTGGTTCAAATTGTCTTTACCGCTTACTGCAGCGTAGTTGGCCTTGTTGTAAATGGTTTCACTTACAGGATAAGACCACCTTACTGGAGGCTTGGTTTGGGCATTGGCAGCATCTGTTTGGAATGACAAGACGGGATCAAGCCTTCTGACTTCAGCCCAGAGTTCTACAGGCTGAACAACATTCATGTGCAACCATTTTTGGGTTGTAATCAAAGTAATTCTTGCAGCATTGGTGGTTGCCTTATCAAAGCTAACACCGTTGGCAGCAAGGTATGCAGTGATTTCAGCAGGAGCTACAGCTGTGACAGCTGGTGATGTTGCATCCTTGCTGAGGGCGCGAATAGCAACATAATAGTTGATCGACTCTGTAATTCCTTTTTCATAGGCAGTCTTTGCAGCAGCCGTATTACCAGCTTTTACATAAGATTCTGCAGCCATGAAAGAAACTTCAGCAGCATTCATGACAACACCAGGGAAAAACTGGTTGCGGCTGAGGGTTGTTCTGTTGTACATCGCCAGTTTGCCATCAGCAATGGCTGGAGTCTGAACATCGGCATTGGCCATCTGATCAAGTCCGTTGTAAACAACACCAGCATTCACACCAGGCTCAAATACATAACGCAACCTTGGGTCAACATTGGTTTTCATGTGGTCGATCATTGCCTTAGGGGCAACATTGCCATTCCAATCTTCCAAACCGGTCCTGAAACCACTTGAGTTGATGGAAGTGTTCAAATCAAGTACGTTGATCTGAACGTTATCTGTATTGGCAGCAATTACAGGGTAGCTTGTTGGATTGCCCAAGATAGCTGCAATTTCTGAAGTAGCCCTTGCACTGAATGCACTTGCATCACTTACCCTTGTCAACAACCTTAAACGAAGGGAGTTGCAATATTTCTTCCACTTTACAACATCACCTTTGTTCACCAGGTCTTGGTTCTTGAAGCCAACAAGGATACCAGGATTCACATTGATGGTGTTCAATTCGTCAGCAGCAGCTTTCAAATCGTCCAGCATTTTGGTGTAAAGCTTATCAGCAGCATCATATTCAGGCAAAGAAGCCAGATAATCACCACCGTTGGCGCTCAACATACCTGCCTTAGTAAAAGGAATATCACCATGAAGGTCAACCACCTTTTGTGTATGATCGTAGAGATAGATCATCGCTGCAATCATGAATACACGGTAGTTTTTCTGATCATCAGCAGAAAGTTTGCTGTTGATTTTTTCCAATTCCCTGTACTGTGCAAGGAAATTGTAGTAGTTGTTCCACCTGTCGGTGATGGCAGCTGCACCGGGTACATACTGGCTGGTGAAATTCACCCAACCCACTGACTGGTTGTAGTACTGAAGGGTAGTTCTGAGTACAACGAAGTAGTTCCAGTATGCTGGAAGTACATACTCACGGTTGGTTGCCATGAAACCGGCAAACTGCTTTTCTACAGTTGATTGTGAGATCTTGGAAGGATCTGTGTAGCTGGCTGCGAAGTCCGCCTTCTTACAGGAAGCAAATCCTGCAACAGCGAAAATGGCCAGTATAAATAGTATTCTTTTCATGTTGTTGTTTTATTCATTCTTGGATGAAAAATTAGAAACCTGCTCTGATCATTACACCGTAAGTCCTTGAAGAAGGATTGGTACCGATGTTGTTGAGTGTTTGGAACCACCTTGAACCAGCAGTTGTTTGTTCAGCATCCATATTCTTGATTGTCCTGTAGAGGTAGAATAGGTTACGACCAAATACTGAAAGTGAGATGTTCTTTGCACCAATTGATTTTGCAACAGAAGTAGGCATCTTGTAGGAAAGGGTTAATTCCCTGAACTTGATGTATGAGTTCTTGTTGATGTACAACTCATAACGTGTGTTCGGGCTGTACTGAGGACCACCCCAGTTGTAAACTGTCCAGAAGTAGTTGGAAGCTGAAGCAACATTGTCATTCTTGTTACCAGCTGCATCAACACCAGGAAGGATTACACCGTCTTGGTAAACAGGCTGACCTTGAGGTCCGGTAGCTGCATTGGTAGCAACACCTTTCTTGGTAACCGCATCATAGTAGTAGCTGATACCACCATGTTCCTTGTCCATCCACTGAAGGCTTTCCTCCAACAATCCGCGTCCTTGCATCCAGTAAAGACCAGTTGGCATCACGTAACCACCGAAACGGAAATCAATCATCGCATCAAGGGTGAATCCCTTGTAGTTGATGGTATTGAACCAACCGCCAATTACTTTAGGCATTGCGTTACCATACTTCACCATGCTGTTGGCATCCACTTTGTAAAGACCATTGGGATCTACGATTTTTTCACCTTTGCTGTTTGTAGCAACAGGGTGGGCGTAGAAATCACCCATGGGCTGACCAACAACTGATTTCAACTGTGCAGCATTACCATCGTAATCAGCATGCAACATTTCAGTCAAACCAGGAGCCAGGGCTTCAACCTTGTTCCAGTTTTGAGAAGCATTGATACCAGTTTCCCAAGTCAGGTTCTTTGTTTTCACTGCAGTATAGCTTACCATTGCCTCAAGACCACTGTTACGGAGTGTACCGATATTGGTCAGGATAGAGGTAGCACCTGAAGTTGCAGGCAAAGTTTGTCCCAGAATCTGGTCAACGATTTGAGCGTTATAGTAAGAAGCTTCAAATGTTACACGGTTGTTGAACATTTTTGACTCCAGACCGAATTCAAATTCTTTCTTTTTCTCAGGACGGATACCATCGTTACCAAAGCTGGATGGGATGGTGGTGAACAACACGGGTTGTGTTCCACCCTGGCTACCCAAAGTACCCTGGCCATATGCTACGTTTGCACGGTAAGCATCTGGATAGTTACCCACGATACCCCATGAACCACGGAATTTACCGTAGTTGATGAAAGAAGGCATCTTGAAGGCATCAGAGAAAATAAAGCTGGAGTTGATAGAAGGATAGACAAATGAATTGTTGTTGGGATTCATTGTTGAAGTTTTGTCCCTGCGAACAGTGGCTTCAACAAAAAGGTAATCCTTGTAGTTTGCATTGGCAGTTCCGATATAGGCATCCTTCACCAAAGAGAACCTTGATGATCCGCTGTTTGCCGTATTGACAGAAGCAGCAATGTCAAAAAGATTTTCAGTGCTCAAACCACCGTTTGTTCCGCGGCTGGTATTGAATGCACTTTCTTTAGAAGCAGTATAACCACCCATTACATTCAACTGAAGGTCGTCGTTGATGTCCTTGGTATAGGTCATCAAAACGTCAGTGTAAAGGATAGAGCTGAATCCTGAGTTCATGCCAAAATATCCTGAGTTACCAAAAGCAAGTGGCCTTTCAGTCCTTTGCTTGGTTTCAGCAGTTGAGGCAGTGAAATCTGTAGACAACCTTGTACGGAGTTTCAGGTCTTTAACAATCTGATAATTGTTGGTCATGCTCGCAATTACACGGTTTTCCTTTTCAACAAGGTTATGGGCAACAACCCTGTACATGTAATCAGCGATATCACCTTTGAATCCACCATATCCACCATTGATGTTCTCAGCGGGAGTGATGCTCTGGCCAGCAACACCTGTCACAAAACGATACCCTTTGCTGGTCAATACTTTGTCCTGGTACCATGCACCATTGTCAAACCTACCGATCATACCGGTAAAGTTGTTGGTCATCCTATCAATAGAATAAGGACGGTTGGTGGTGGTTTGGTTGATGTAGTTCACCATCAGGTCTGTAGAGAAGTTCTTGGCAAGCTTAAAGCTGCTGTTCAGGTTGGCAAAATTCTTTACATTCTTTGAACCAATGCTAAGTCCTTGGTTCTCCTGACGGGTCAATGAAAACCTTACGTTGGCATTTTCTGTTGATTTGGTAACAGAAACGTTCACGTTAGAGTTGCTACCCTGCTGGAACAATGCATCCAATGCATCTTCTTGAGCGCTGTATGGTCGAACCTTTCCATCCCATGATGCGATGTTCTTGCCATCGAATTTAGGACCGTAGTTGATAGAGGCATTGGGAAGAGACCTGGTCTCTTTAACACCATCACCATCCAAGTCAACCATGATGAAACCTTGTGCATCCTGGCCAACATTGGCAACATGCAATGGAATCATACCATAACCACGAACGTTCTGGTATTTAGGGGTATAAGCAATGTTGTCTACGCTGTAGCTGGCATTGAAATCAACACCCAGGCCTTTTTTGGCCTTTGCGCCTGTTTTGGAAGTGATCAAAACAACACCATTCACCGCTTCAGAACCGTACAGAGCTGCAGCAGATGCCCCTTTCAGGATGGAGATGTTATCGATGTCTTCTGGTTGGATATCCAAC
>Ga0214921_10006596_pt1 | contig 15810 bp, 16 predicted proteins | sample LL1505_MetaG_FD_177992 | JGI IMG/M metagenome (GOLD analysis project Ga0214921, IMG submission 177992) | Freshwater microbial communities from Lake Lanier, Atlanta, Georgia, United States - LL-1505 | ecosystem: Environmental > Aquatic > Freshwater > Lake | place: USA: Georgia | collected...
ATCTGCTCGGCGAACATGGTTTTGTCGCCGTCCGCCAAAGGGGGAGCCATCGCGTCATGCAGAAAAAGGAGGGCGCCAGCACCATTACCGTTCCTGTCCCCCTACACAAGGAACTGAAACCAGGCACCCTCGGCTCCATCATCCGCCAAAGCTGCCTCGACCGCTCCCTCTTCGAATCCTGAAAGCCCCCAGCCTCTCCTCAACCTCAAGTTAAACTTCGTGCGAAGCACGAACCCTCGAAAGCTCCGCCCGAGTCGGCGAGGTTCGGAGCGACGGAGGGCCGAATTTCGAAATCCCAAATCCGCAATTCTCAATTCCTCCACCTCGACCCAGTCGGGGCTTAACCCCTTAATCCCTAATCTCCCCCCTTCCCATCCTTCGCGTCCTTGGCGTGAGCAATTTCTTCCTTAACCCCTTAATCCCTAATTCCCTTCCCCCTTCCACTTGCTCTAACCTCTAAAAACCATGGGCTTTCGCTTTAGCCGTCGGATCTCTCTCTTTAAGGGGCTACGCCTCAACCTTTCCAAATCTGGCACTTCTGTGTCGGTCGGTGGTCGTGGCGGTTGGCTTACCTTTGGCAAAAAAGGTACCCGTGCCACAGTCGGCATTCCTGGGACGGGAATGAGCTGGTCGGAAAAGATTGATTGCCCTGCTCCGCAACAGAGCACTCCCACCTTCTCCCTTCTCGGCCTTCTTGTTCAGCTGATCAGCCTCGCATCCATCCTGCTTCTTTCTGGAATCTTCATCTACGCCCTTATACAGACCTTCTCTCGCTAACCTCTTTCTCACATTCACACCTCCAAAAATCCCTTCAACCTTTCCACTAAAATCCTATTTTCCTCTTCTCCACTTCCGGCCTCGGATCCAACAACGGCATCAGCTTCTGATATAAATCCCGTAAACCCTCGTCATGCAGCAACAAGGTTTGATCCATCTCGGCCAAACGTCTCAACACCTCCCCGTTCCTAGACATCTCTTTTCGCATGCCCACAAAAGCCCGGACGACAAACACGCTCATCTCCATCGCCCGGGGACTGTTCAGCACCATAGAGGCCATCAAGGCGCCATGCTCCGTCAAGGCCATGGGCAAACCTCTGTAATACAGCACCTTGGCAGGGTTGTCGCAATTTGCGATAACCCCCTTTTTTTCCTCGGGGGTCAGTTGAAAGACAAAGTCTGGCGGAAAGCGATGGTGATTCCGTTTGATCTGCTCGTTAAGTCGACCTGTTTTGACCCCGTACAACGCTGCTAGGTCCGAATCCAAAATCACCGCCTCACCCCGGATCCATAGAATCGGCACGCGTTCCTGATATTCCGTCATCCAGGATTAAACTGCCATTCCCCAAAAAGGGTTCGGTCATTTTTAACTTTTTTACATTCTCACATTCAAACCCTCCATAGCTCCGCCCGAGTCCGCGAGGTTCGGAGCGACGAAGGGCCCCCTGCCCCTTTCCACCTTCAACCACTCTTTGAAGATCAAAACGTCGGTGTTTTGGGATAAAGAGTATTCTCCCATTGACCGCCCCGATGGTCTGACCATTCTTCCCGAATGCATTCTATTATAGCCGACTTTCATCGATTTAATGAACTTACGATCGATCAAATCCAGGGCCATGACGGCGTGGTAGTAGCCTACGGCTCCAGAGCCAAAGCACGGGCCTCATTTATTTTTGCGGGAGAGATTGTAACTCGACTTAAGGATGCATGGGAAAAGGGAAGCCTTCACTCCACAGACGGTTTCATTGCATTGATGGGTAACGAAGGCAAAGCCGGAGACCTAGAAAATGCGCAGCTTACTAGGGCTATTCTTTTAATGATTGGTGATCACACTGATCGTGGGGGCATTGCCAATATTAAAGATGCCGATTTTGATAAGGCCCGCCGCCGCATTAAACTGAGCAATATGATAAAACTCCGCGTCAAAGGGCATGATCCGCTAATTCCACCTTGGGAAAAGAGTGCCATCACTGATGCCAAAGAAATCTCGGTTTTTTTAGATAATGAGAACACTCTCACCTGGGAAAGTGAGCATTGGCGACTTCGAAAGAAAAGGACATAACTTTCATATCAGAAAAGTAGGCCTTCTTAGATTTTAGATATCATCTGTCCAGTTGATATGGCCATTGATCTTATATTTTTCAAAAACCATTAATATATCCCTACAAAACGATATATGTAGCTCCTTAAGCGGATCATCACATTTCTTAAGTTTCTCAAGAAGTCGAATAAACATCTTCTTTCCAGTTTCCGTCTGAGAGCTCATTTTTTTGATAAAGTTGTGTCTAGCACAAAGGGTTTGCCCATTAGATATGTCTGATGTTCCATTTAGTTCCTTTGGTTTTATATGATCAACGTGGAGCTCAAGTCCATTCTTAGGTCCGAGACCACATATCACACACCTATATCCGTCCCTCTCTTTAATAAACCTTTTATCAGCTTCACTAAAGTCCTGAAGAAGTCGCTGCTTAGCAATTGATGGATCATATCGATATACACCTTTTTTAATTTTAATTAGAAAACCACTACTACACAGCTTTCGGATGGCTCGATCCGCATCCTCAAATCGGCATCCTGTCTTCCGCAGCCAAGAGGCTTCAAGTTTCCTTTTGGACTCACTGTGCAAAACATTCCTTGATGCGTTTTTCTTAAACCATTGCTTAACAAACTCATGTTGGGAGATATTGCGCTTACTCTTTACCATTTTATTCTACTTTCACGCTGAATCAGATGCGATGGTTGCGAGAATTTCTCTAGCGATGGCCCGAACTACAGGAAGTGCCACGGAGTTGCCTAGTTGGCGATACATTTGAGTCCTTGATACAGGAATCTTAAAACTTTTTGGAAAACCCATTATTGCTTTACACTCATTTGCTGTAAGCAGTCGCAAGCCTGTTGGCCCATCTGATACAAATGTCCCTGTAAGTCTTTGTATCTTATGATACGTAGAAACTAACGTTTTGACAGGGAAATCACTTTTTTTGGATACTATTTGTGGCCTCCCGTCGTCGTGTTTATAGATATAAGATTTCTGTAAGTGACTTGAAATGCTATGGTTAGATATATTTTTCTCAATAAATTTACCAATTCCGACATGTTCGTCAACTTTTCTAGGCCAGTAAAAGTCTGGCTTTTTTTTGAATTTCTTTTTGTCAAATCCAACAACATAGATTCGTTCTCTTTTCTGTGGTACACCATAGTCAGTTGCATCCAAGATCTTGAAAAAGATTTCATATCCTGACTCAACTAGGCATTCCCGTATTACTCTAAATGTATTGCCTTTGTCATGAGTAGTTAACCCCTTAACATTTTCAAGCAGGATGCTTGTCGGTCTTTTAGCATTAATTATGCGTAGCACGTCATAAAACAGGGTGCCTTGTGTTTTATGCTTGAACCCAGCACGTTGACCAATAGAGCTGAATGGCTGACATGGAAACCCTGCCGCTAATACATCATGGTCTGGAATATTTTTAGGATAAATCTTTGTAATATCACCATCCGGTGTATCGAGGAAGTTTGCTTCATATGTTTTCCGTGCATCTTTATCCCATTCAGATGAAAAAACACATTTGCCCCCATTATCTTCAAGAGCCATTCTCATCCCCCCAATTCCTGCAAAGAGATCGATAAATTTAAATGTTTTCAATGTGTACTTCCTGTCCTTTGGAATTGCGTCCAAATCAAATAACTGTGGTTGTTCCACAGATTCCGCAGTTCTTTTTTTACAAGAGGTAATCTTGGAGTGATTTTTCTTGGCGAAATTCAAACTCATGGCCTTAGACAACCTTAGACAGACTTTTCAATAAGATCACAAGCAAACAACCACAAGGTACCCTTTTTTAGTATTGCATAGTATTTTACAGGCCATGTCATGGTCTTAAAGAAAGCGGGTAAATGGACTCATTTCTTGGATATTTCTGCTCATCATAATAAACTTCCTGGGACAAATACGGCCCTACCCCTCGCCACTCAAGTCAGCAGTACCCGCCAACTAGCATTTAATTATTCAATGTTTTCTGAAAGTCATAAAAATGTTATAAGCATCTAATCTAGAATGGTTTACTACTTTTCAGACTTTACGAAATCAATGAAGTTTTCGACTGCCCCCCGATCAAGATAACAATTAAATTGTTCGCATGCAGTCTCGGGGAGCAGGGTGCAGCAGTGACAGGCAGCAATGTTTAGACCGTCTATCCCCTGGCCTCCATTTGCGCCGCTCTCAGTGCAAATAGGATCCGACGAACACCAATTAGCATCTTCTACTGCTGCAGAAAATATTCTGGCGAAGTTCTCAGGCTCACCCATCCGCACAAGTCCGCCCATTGTGCCCTCCGAGTCTCCAGACGCAGTATAAATTAAGATCGCGGCCATCGGTGCATTCTTTTTCTTAGAAATATAAAGCCTTTCACGCAAGGAAGCAGAACCGTAGCCGCACTCAAAAACTAGTCGGCGAATCAGTAAATGAGCAAGCGTGTGCAAAAGAAGATAACGACTGCTTATTTCCCGTGAAAGTCGCCCCATGCGACGCGCGGCAGCATCTTCGCGATGTTGCAAGGCGAATTGACTAGCTTTTAGCTCCTTTTTAGCTTCCCATGCAGCAATATATTTCTCATCAAAGCGAACAAAAATGCCTTCCCCATAGACCACTGAGCAAGGCATCCACTTATCTTCCTCATCTGTTGGCAGCTTACGCCAAAGATGCGATTGGGGAGATGGCGCACCATCTACCGCTTGAGGGACAAGACGATTAAAACCTCGAAAGGCGCGCGTTTCCCGTAATTTGTCTACTAAACTTATGCCAGTGATGATCTTGCGAAGGTACTCTGGGAGTTTTGCCGTGTCCGCCATACGAATTTCAAGCGGCTCTTCAGTAATCAGAGGTTTACGGCTGTTTTGAAGTTGCTGATATTCAGGAAAACGCAGGATTTCCTCATCATCAAGTCCCTCCTCCCAGGATTTATCCTTGTGGACATGACCTTCGTCTAGAGCTTTTAGTATTTCGTCTTTCGTCCTTCCAATCAAAATCTTCTTGTAGGATTTTAGGACATTTTGTGCAATTTCCTCCAAGGACAAGTTTAATGATTTTAATAATTTGATATGGTTCCGTACTTCAGGACGATCGAGTAATATTTTGAGGTCTTCAATTAGCGCATCGGCTTTTGCAGGCGGAATCCAAAGTGCGCTATCGACCTGTGCGTAGTGAACATTGGTGGCGTTAATTAAAACTGCCCGCAAGGGGCGCGGACAGGATGACTCACGTGCCCCACCGTGCTCTCCGTGCCAAACGCATCCTCCTTGGCAAAGAAACTCTGCACAGTCTCCATCGCGTTCTTCGCCATGGGACTGAGCCAAGAGTGTGCGTGAGAGAGTCGAAGATCCCCGTTGTTGCCTTGCATCCGCGCTTTCTCGATCAGGTAATTCGCCACTCATTATTCCCGTAAGATTGCGCTTTTTATTACATGACTTGCACTCCACGGTAATGTCGGTTAACGATCCTGCCCCACTCGCTTTAAAAAAAAGTTTGCAATCTTCTCCTTCACAAGAGGGGTTCTTTTCCCGTCGTACCCATTCTCTCCATGGAAAATCTTGAAGATGGCCGTAGTCGCAAACAGCCGCAAAGCTTATCTGTCTCATTACCTCCCCACGGCATTCAGCATTAGAGCACTTCGCATCGCCATCCATACCGAGAGGTCGACGCTTCATAGAATTGCAGCGCGGGCAAACATACCAAGTAGGGAAACGAAAGAGAGGAATCTCTATCTTATTGAAGCCGTCATTAACATCGGTCTCCTCCCCAGGTGGAAGACGAAAATGGCTGACCTGGAGGCGCTCTTCAAGACGAGGCTCTCGCACTTTGACAATAGCGATTTGCTCGAGGTTTGCTCCCCTAAACCAAAAGTCCAGACCTGCAGTTACAACAACGCGAGATCCCTTAAGAACGTGCAATGCTCCAACGCCAAAGGGGGCGATCAATTGGTTTCTGCGAAGCGTGGGTTGGAAACTCATTTTCGCAAGATAGATCAAGCAGGATGCCCCTGGTTATCTGGTGTATAATCCGTTACTACTGACACAGGACACTCAGCGTCAACGCCGCGCATGCTCGATGGCGTTTGCCATACATAAGGAATCCAATCTGAGCGACAAGGTTTACCATACCATCTAAGCAGAGGCATCTCACCAGAATTCATTGAGAGATCGTTATTTTTCCAGCGAACTGCAAGGTGGGAGCCCGAATCGTTTGTTACAGATTCCCACTCCAACTTGCGCCGCTCAAGCACTCGATTGAAGACAGCCAAGGAGTGGTCGCGGGCAATCGAATCGTTCTTATAAATGATCAGGATGCGTTTACGCATCGCTTTAGTAAACTCGTCAAAGGATTTACGAGCAGAACTCCCAGCGGGATAAAAGTCCTGCGGTTTTTCTTGATCTTGCTCGGGAACATGGTTGCGAATCCATGCAAGAAAAGCCCCGTGTAAGGCTCTCTCAAGTAATTGCACTGTAAACGGGGTTACGCTGGACGGCTCAACCTGGGCATAGAGTCGCGAATGGTAATCACGAAAATGTTCGAAATGAGAAAGGTCACGAGCCTTCCCGTTATTGTATGTCATGACAACAAGACCGGGAATGCCACGGCCCACGCGCCCTGTTGCCTGAATATATTGAGCCGTATTCTTGGGTTGGCCTGAAACCGCCATCAGGGCCAATCTCTGAACGTCTACCCCAACTTCAATGATGTTCGAAGCGAGGCATGCATCGACCACCTTTTTGTCTTTTGGAAAACTTCTTTCGAGGGACCTGAGCGAAGCTGGGATTTCGTTGTTTCCAAGCCTTCCAGTAAGCTCAAAATAGTAATTTAAATGCCTTCTTTTAGCCCCTGGTGTCCAGCGGTTCCGTAAGTTGACAAGACGCGTCGGAATATCAGCACCAAAAAGGGTCAGATCTGCCCCCAGTTCGCGAAGAGCATTATAAAAAACGAGGAGAGTATACCAAGGGTCCCGTTGGTCCTCGGGCACAAGCTTTGCAGCTGCGAGAAGCGCAGAAAATACGCGTACATTAACTGTTAGCTGGGATCCGTAGCCCCGAGCGAGTACGCCGAGGTACATTCTGCCTGGCTTGACTTTTCCTTTCAAGGGGCCTTCATCAACACGGTCGTATTTTGCAAAAAAGGAGTCGTCAGAATTGAGACCAGGAGGGGGAAAGATCGCAGTATCTTCCCGCGCATAAAGATCGCAGATCTGGCGCGTTGAAGCTCTCGTTGTGGCAGTGGAAGCAATCAACTTTGGGCGGGTCACCTCTCCAGTAACTTTGCTGCGCTTGGTGCAGAGCTCCTCAATTACACCTTCGTATAGGCCAACCATTGACCCGAGCGGTCCAGTGATTAGATGCAACTCGTCCTGAATAATCAAACCTGGAGGATCGTTTTCACGATTTCCATCTGAGCTAATTCCAAATATTGAGCGCGCATCAGCTTGCCATGCCAACATGGCAAATTTGTCAACTGTACCAATGATGAGCGACGGTCGGGTTTCATATATCCCATCATCCACGACCTCCATTGGCAATTTTTGATGGTAATCGCAATCTGCATCGGGGCAATGAAGCTCAATTCTCCGAGTCTCGCCTTGGCCAGTAAGGCGTAAACCATGCAAAATAAATTTTGAAGGCGCATTTCTCCTGTGGTTTTGCTTAGGCCCCACTTCCGATCCACACCACGGACAGCGCAGCATGACATGCTGATAGGCCTCCGCACCCTCTTTTTGGGATTGATTGTATGCCTCAATCGACTTTGCGTGGCTATTGGGAGTCGTAGAACCACCCACCCAAATGCCTATACTAAACTGTCTTTCCCCAAACCTTGCTTTTTCACGAATTCGAATTTGTTCTAAGGCACAAATAAGGCCAGCAGCTCTCTGAAATTGTTGAGAAGTGAGCAGGCGTAAGGTGTAGCGCATGATTACCCCAGTGCCTGCGTCATCTACATCCTGCAACCGACGAGCAAGCAGATGAAATGCGGCCGCACCCAAATAAGCCTCAGTTTTGCCACCGCCTGTCGGGAACCAAATCAAGTCTACAATTTCTCTGCTCGGGTCTTGCCCGTTCCACAACCCTCGAAGGCTCATCAACAGAAAAGCAATCTGGAACGGGCGCCAAGATTTGTTCGCAGCATCCTTATCCTTCAGAGAAGGCTTCAATAGCGGAGCACTCCATGTCAGACGGTCTTGAGGGCAAGAGATTTCGCGAAGAGGAAAGAGACCAGCAATTTGTTGTAGAAGGATAGCCTCGTTTGTAAGCTGAAATGCCAAGGCAGCATCTTTATTTTCTTTAATAAACTCAATTCCACCACGGATTCGAGCGAGGCATTGTGCGGCGGCCTCTACATGTCGGCGTGCTGCAGGGCGATTAAAATCCTCAAGGCTGTCGATGGAACGTTTCTGGCCCCAGATCCATCCCTCATATAGATCTGCAAGTTCAAGTAGGGGCGCCATCCAACCCTCTTCAGCAAGAGCAAGAGGAAGCATGCTAATCGAAAACCTCTGGCCTGCTTTTGCATGTCCTTCGGGGTACGTTAGGTCTGGTGTAACAGGGGGCGTTTCAAATAATGGCAAGGGTTGGGCAGTAACTTTTGAAGCGAAGGGTTCACCTTCTGCCGCATCCCAGTCGCCCGCACAACCATGGCCCATAGCAAAAGCATGAGTACTACGATAAAGAAGCCGTAGTGATTCTTCCTCCTGATCAGAACCCTTGGCTTGCCTAGGTAATGGCAGAAATGGATTCGTTCCTTTTTCAAAAGGGCGAACAGAAAAATGACTCTGAAATAATATTTCTTCCTCTTTGGCTCTGGCCCCAGACTGCGTGTTGTTAAGGACTGTTACTGTAACAAGCCTAGCCGATGGTGGCAGGCTCTTGACTGAGTCGGGCACCGGCCTAATACGAACGTCAACACGAATGTCCAGTCGCCCGAAGTCCGTCAATTCCTCATGTTTCAGCTCTAAGGAGATATGCGAAATGGCCTGACTAGTTGAAGGATCAAATGTGTGGGAAGCTGATGCAGGCACCCGAAACCAGATCTTGCGTGAGAATGGCTCGCTATCTTTGTCTTTAGCACAAACTAAGACCTCCAGACCGCGATAGCGTGCGCCTGCAAAATCTATACATAATTGCCTACAGGCACCGTCTACAACAAAGGTAATGCCCATGCTTCGTGGTCGTCGCAGCCTTGCCAGACCCAGCGCGTCCGTCTCATCGTCGTCGGCTATGGAAAGCAGTTTTGCTCCATTTTGCGCATTCTTTTTTGCCTCAGCCCTCTCCTCATTTGTGCAATCAGAGGGAAGTACTGAAGAAGTTTTTAGATTTTCTTCCGAAATATCTAGGTTTTCATCAGAGGAGGCGTCAGGTGTTATCCCATCCTTATTCTCCTTTGGAAAGAGCATGCCAACACCATACTTTTTTGAGGGAGACTCATCTTTCAGAATTTCTTGCTTTGTCGAAAGGCGAACGTGACGCTTGTTGTAGAAATCTTCTTTTGAGAATTCCATCATAATACTAGGCTCTATTTCCTCAGGCTTTGAATAGAGATCATTTTTCCAACCAGGGAAGCGCTCTGGGCCATAAATTTCATCAGCGAGTGCTGAAGCTATCCATTCACGATTGGAAAGATGAAAGCTCATATGGTGACTGATTTCATTATTTCTGGGGCAACCTTTGCGTGGAAAAGAACAGCAAGCCGATGAAGGGCGCGCGACATTCCGACGTAAATTATGTCGAAATCCCTTTGAGAAACAAGACTGTCGATATCTGTAAGAATAACAACAGGGGCCTCAAGACCTTTGAATGCGTAGATTGTAGAGAACGTCAGGCAAGTCGTTTTGCTGGCGTATTCTTTTACTCGACCCTTCCATGGTGGAGCGGCGGCGAGTGCTTGAGCAAGGCAGCCGCTCTTTCGAGGAGATAGCAGGACAATTTCAGATGATTTAAAGCCCTCTGCCAAATATTGGTCTAATAATGCTCGCACAGATTTAAGTTGGTCTGCCTCATCCTTGTAATGACGGATCTCTGGGTCATGGCGCGTATCTGGCCGTAGAACCTTTGAGTACCCAGGCTTTAGGCGCGCATGAATTGTAAGGGCTGATGAGATTTCTTGTGTGTTGCGGCAGTTCTCTGATAGGACATTCACAGCGCAACGCTCATCAACACGTTTGTTGAAAAACTCATTCTTAGGTACAGCACCATTGGCAAAGATGTTTTGCCTTTCGAAGTCACCAAAAAAGCGCCATCGCCCACCTTTAAGACCTCCTTTCAGAAGAAGGTCAAATATGTCAAGGTATGGTTCAATAAAAAGATCTTGCGCTTCATCTAAAACCAAAAGATCTAAAGATCCATGCTGTGCTCCAGGAGCAGTTAGTCGGGAGATGCAAAGATCTGGCAGTTCTCGGTTCCAGAACCTCGGATCGGTAGATTGCACACCTGAGGGGGCAGCCTCGCCGAATTCCATCATCCAGGAGTGGAACGAGCCCAGCCGAATTCCACTACCAAGGGGCTTGCACTCGTTCGCAAGAAAGCGTCCTAGCAATTGATTGAAACAGAAGAAACCCACTACTGATTCGGCGTGTGCCGTTTTCTCACGCCGAACAACCTCGATTGCTAAAGTGGTCTTGCCAGTCCCCGCAAGTCCAGTAACTAGAAGTCGGGGGTTTTCAGCCGCTTCGTCGATAATCCTAAGCTGCTCTTCTGTGCTCCGCTTGAGCCCATCTTCAAGTTGTTTCCTGCGCTCAAGAGGACTTGAAAGAATAGCGAACCTTGGACGAAGAACGTGTAAAACCTTTGCAAGCTTTTCTGGTGACGCACTCATTTCGTGTTTCATCCAGGCCAGGTTCTTCGACGCATAGAAATTACGCGCCTTTCGTACAATATTAAATAGGCTAAGCGAAATCGGGCGCGCATGGAGACGTTCTTTGTCCAATACCTGCCAATCATGCCACTCGGGAGAGTGAATCTGAAATGGTACAGCCGTAAAAATCACTGCTGAGACGAAAAGCAGCCCGTTTGCAAGATCCCGCCCCTGGAGATAATCCTTTATAGAGTGTAGAGCCTCCGATGCCTGTCGGAAGGGACCCCGTTTGTCCGGCTTTGTTGCATTTCCTAGCCACCACCCCCTATCGTCAATTTTGATACTCTTATGTGATTTAATCTCAAGAACGAGCACCCCTTCATTTGGAATTAAAACTATGAAATCAGCTTCACCTTGGGAGGTTCTAACATGTTCAGCGATATCCAAACTGTGAAGAACAATCCAGCCCCTGGCACCAGAGTCTTCAGAAAGCATCTTGAAGATTTCGTGTTCCCCTGGCGGTGCGTCGGCAGGGCAAAACCTGGGAAATATCAAAGCTCCACCAGGGGCTTCCAGATGATCACTCTTCAACATCTCGAATATACCCTTCCCATTCCTCGTATATCTCTTGCTCACGACCACGCTCTTCGACTAGGAAAATTGTTTTGGCGGCACCACCATCCCCCCTTATTTCCAACCAACCTTTTTCGAATAAAACGCTAAAATCTTTGCCGTAGAGGCTGGCTAATAGCTTTTGCTGAAGATGAAAGCCAGCACTCGTGTGAGCTCTTCGCAGCTTTTCAATGGCATCAGCGATATTTTCATATTCGTGTTCCATTCGGATAAACTGCAAGAGTGCACGCAATTCTACCTCAAGGTTCTCCATTCCTATGCTTCTAGGACTACACCAGTTGCGTATATTTGTAGGAGTTGCATTCTGGGCCCCACGAAGCTTCAACTGCGTGGCAACATACTGTGAGCTGTTTCTGTTTAGCACACTTATTAAGGATGTTTTCCAGCGGTTTTGGATTTCGCGAAGTTTTTGTGCTTCCGATCCCAAGATCATGTCTGCAACTACGGGGATCATATCCCCTCCCCCACTTGTAGTCATAAGAACAAGGTGACCAGGTTCGAGTGAATCTGCACAAATTCGTTCAATTCCCGAGCACTGCGAAATGCCCTGAATAAGCTCGGTCTTTGCAACCCACACAGTTGATTCCCGACCAAAGAATGTCCCGCGCCCACCCCCTAACTTGAATGGGATGCCAGGAATTTTTCTACCAGACTCGCATTCTTCTGTTTCTTCCGGAAGACTCAGGCAGAAGCTGCTTTCGTTCCGTGGCGCTAAAGCCTCAAAGGAAGTGCTCACATGCAAATCCAGATTGCTTATCTCCCCGACAACTGAGATTGATATCTTGTCATCAATAAGCGACATCTGCACCTCACCTCCAAATTCATGACGGCACGCTAATAAATGAATGTCTGCGGCAACAGGAGCTCTGAGCAAATACTCCTCACTGCAACATTTAAGCAACCAAACTGGTGCAAAAATAATTACGTGGTCCGCTTTTTGCATGACTCGGAGAATGGAGGGCCTTACGATTTGCCAGTCTTTGCTTTCAACCACTTCAGCAAGACACTTATGCGCTTCTTCAAGGAATTGTACTTCCCTAAGGACAAACAAGGTTCTACTTCCTGCTAACTGGCAGTTCGCAATCTCCTTACATAATGGATTCATTTCCACACGACGCAGTTTTTCCATTGTCGACATCACGTTTTCAAAGAATCGTCGTATACTAGGGTCAACGTTGGGTAGTCGCGTGGTTAGATCTGAAAGAATCTGCGATTTGCCTTGATTCTCCAACAACTCGTTTATGAGCCAACTAGGCCGGTAAGGTGATCGGGCCAGTTTTGTATATATTTCGCCAAATAACTTTCTGCCTTTTTCCCAGAATGTGTCTTGCAACGAAGAGCTTGTTAAAGCCTGGGAAAGGTTGCGACGAGCAACATTGAAATCCGCTAGCTCGTTAAAAGGCACGCTGATACCCTTTACGCCATTTATTAGCACGCTCTCCGCGGAGTTATACGCCTCACAGCAATCGATAAAGTTCATGAATGATGAAAAGCCAGGCTTCGAAATGCCTTCGGCAAATTAATTTCAACATTTAGTATCAGGTTTTTACGTCTTTCGAAAGCATCACGCACAAGATTTGAGCACTCCTGATAGTCGGCGGAGTTACGCCCTAATAATACGACTCTGTGCTTATTCCTACTGCAGTGCAATAAGTCGCCAAGGCTGCGGGAAGCTTCTGCAATCATAATGCCGCAGTCATCCAACATTCGAAAATCCCTACTTTCTAATCTACAACGAAAAGATGAATCATATTCGGACAAAGACAGGGGGCGCAAGATTGCACGAAGCGAAGAAGCGCTCTCTTTTAGTAAGTCCTGCTCCAACTCGTCATGCATTCGGGTTTTATTGCCGACGGCTGAAAATAGACATTTCGCCTCATTTGCAGCCGCATTTGGCGGAATATCGAAGATCGGACCAAGCAAGGCGAGGCTAGACGTGCGACTGCATGATCTGTCTATCTGCGCACGACTAACACTACGCTCAGAATTAAACTCAAGATCTGCGGGCCGCACACCGTTCCAATGCTTCTCATTGAGGACATGTTTTATCGATACCGATTCACCCAGATTAAATTTTTTCTTTTTTGTTTTAACATACTCACAGACTTTATACTTGTGACTATCTTCACAGTACTCAAGCCGTCCCCCTATTTTTTTACCATTTTCTAATTCAAGGATTACGCTTCTCCCAATGAGATCTTTAATTCGATTTTCTTCAGATTGCGATTGGTCAAAAGCCAGATATTTGCTGATAATTCCAACTCCGATGAATAATGCAGCAAAGTCGAGCCTTGGCAGACAGAGTGCAATAGTGAGGGGCGGAAGCTTTCCGTCTTCGGAAGCCGCAAATACCGCCTTACCAAGATTCGCCAATGCATTTGGCCATTGAGGCATCTGGCTCATGATTCAAACTGCTATGCTACAAATGATCATATTGGGTACCTCGGAAAGGCCTTAATAGCGCGTCATGGTCACAGGACTCTAAGACTGCGCGCCTCTTCGATAAGGATTCTTATAAAGAGCAAGCCGAGCCGACGCGTCGGAAGCCTCGACCTCTTCTATCACCTCCCCCGTCGACGCAATTCCAGGCACTGCGCTAATCCACCAGATCCGACTTTTTCTCATGTAGTTGATTTTGCTCGGTATTTTCTGTGAATCAAGAGATCCATTTGCTTTCATATTTCATCGAAAGATCGACAGGATCAATTCGATTCCAAAACCAAAGCCGATGATCACAGCAGACATGACCGAGACGCCTAAAAGCATGCCAAAGATGCTGATGAGGGTCCTTCTTGTATCAAAGATCTCCAGTTCTCCGCTCGCTGTCCGACTCGACTGATCAACCTCCAGTTTGGGCAGAATCAGTATCGGCGGCTCTAGGTCGAGTTTCTTCCAGTAACTGGCCTCGGGTGAGGCGGCCCCCAGTGTCTCCCGGAATATCTCCCGCTCCTGCAAATGCACCTGCCGGGCCTGCTCCTTCTGCCCCAACGCCTCCATATTCTTTCCCAGCTCTCGATACGCGTAACCCGTCTCTGGATGATTCCTCCCCTTCTCCTCGATTACCCTGATAAGGTTTGCCTGTAGTTCCCCAGTCCTTTGCCTCAATCCATCCACTTTCTCTGCTAGCCGCTTCTTTTCCCGGGCCCGATTGACCTTCCCCCAAATGATTAGCCCGCCAATGATCGATAAAAGTATGCCGAGACTGAGATCCAAGCCGAAGGTCCCTTTCGTGGCCCCAAAGAGGCGTGACGGCAGATAACTAAGTAACAGCGCGGGCACCATAACATAAAGAGCCCCTAAGAGTATGAGCAGAGCGAAACACAGCCAGGTGGCGGGGAAAGTTATAACTTGAAAGATGCCCAAGGGCACCCGCTTCATATTTTCCCAAACTTCTGCCGGAGTTGCCACCTCCGGACTCATTGCTTTACGTCTCATGGCTCCTCTTGCAACGGCGCACCGATCAGCTCCCCAATCTTCTCCTTTAGCTCGGACGACTGAGAATCGTAGATCTTCGGCCCTTCGGTCGAAAAGTTATCATTGAGGCTGCCAATACATGCTTCGCACCGGTCCATATAGGGCACCTGGACATAGATCGACTCGTTAAAGAGCGAGTGGGTGTTCGACTCCACCGTACTCAGCGTTCCCAACACCTCCCCACTGGTTGAGACCACCACCGGCCCATCAGTCGCCCACTGAGCACGCTCCACTGGCCCCAGCAGAGACTGCGTCGAGAAGTCTCCCGTCAAAGTACCTGTCGGGTTCGAGATCGAATCGATCAACGACTCATTGGCATTCAGGATGCCATAATATCCGTCCGCGTCCTGAGCTTGCATCAGTTGCGTACAAATCCCGGCCATCATCATGATTGCAGTTAAATGCTTCATACCACCTCCAGGGCGGTGTTAAGGATCTTGAGCATTGTGGCCTCGGCCTTTCTTTCATCCGAATCATCCCAGCATTCCGCTTCATTTATGAAGGGCTGATGAATCATTTCACCCAGTCAAACTGCTCTCTGGTTAACAGAACTGTTTCTTGAGGATTACTTCCGCCTGGGGTGAAGACAAATTTATAAGAGAAATCCACCATTTTGCTTTTTTGCTTCCATTCTTGGAAGTCTGGGTAAGAGAGAGGCGGCCAGCGCGACATCCCTCCGACAGATATACGCGGTACCTGAGGCTCATGAATTTTGAGGTATTGCTCCGCGTTAGCCATTGACGAGAAATGTTTGAGATTGAGTAATGGATAGCGTGGAGAATTGAAGTAAGTCGCAAGCACAAAGCAATCGCGCTCTTTGGGTCCGTTGAGCGATGGGGGTGGCACTGTTTCAAAATATATTGTCGTGCAGATTAGCC